>ENA-OXUB01001230-OXUB01001230.1-human-gut-metagenome-genome-assembly--contig:-NODE-1230-length-9822-cov-6.612163_pt1 | contig 9822 bp, 6 predicted proteins | sample MGYA00249345_ERZ652652 | MGnify/ENA primary metagenome ERZ652652 (study PRJEB26925, sample SAMN05826496) | human gut metagenome | biome: ENVO:2100002; feature: ENVO:00000062; material: ENVO:00002003... | reverse complement strand
AGATCAGCCTCGGTCTCGTGGGCTCGGAGATGTGTATAAGAGACAGGTTTTACCTGAGAAGAAAAACAATGCCACAGCAAAGTTTGTTTACCTTGGTTAGGAACATCTTTGATACAGATTATATTTGCATAATTCTGTGCTAACTCATTGAGTTCCTTAGTTCTTGAAGGAGAACCATAATTTGGGCATACTGGACCATTACCATCATAGATAATGCCCCGATTCATACCAGCAAATGATTTCCAAGGTCCAAACTGAGAAGCAGAAGCATCTCCTAATCCTGCAATGGTACCAAGAACATCTGAATCTACCAAGTTACCGTCGGCATTATAGTATTTAATACCACCACCAAAGTAAGCAACATACTTACTGTTACCTACAGTACCAAGGCAAGTCTGAATCCAAGTGATGATTGATTTCAAGTCTCTTGGTTGGTCACCCTGAGTATAGTGAGTAGTATATTTTGGTACTTCAATGTAGTAGGTATATTCTTGCAGTTCTTTAACCATATCTACTGCAGCCTTGTGTACTTTAAGTACATCAGCGGATGCTTCAAGATGTTGGTCAATGTGTGAACAGAAGATTTGATATACATCTACATAGTCCTTAACGAATTCCAGAGAAGCAATCCATTCGTCTGCCGTAGGAGTACTACCGGCACTACCAATTGTACCATTCAATTTTACTCCATCGGCAGTGATAGCAGCACCATTGAGTTTAATATCAATTGGGTTTCTTGTCCCATCTACATCATCAGTTAACCATTTGATGAAGTTGTTCCAAGATTTGATGTTCTCTGTCTTTTCAGTTAATACCGGAACGATATATTCTGAGTTCTTTGCAAATGCACTCAGAGCAAGGTAATCTACAGAAGTATCATTGTTATCATCTGCAGTTTTGTAGGTTACTACTGGACCTTGTTCAAGTACCTGGCCATTAGCACTAATTACTTGATAGTAAACCGTGTTAGCCTGTTTGTAAATATTCACAGAGAAAGTTTCAGCACTACCAACTGGGTCTCCATATCCTTTAGTTACCAAACCAAAGCCAACAGCAACTGAACCAGAAGTAAACTTGAAAAGAGTAGAAGCCGTGGGTTCCTCTGGAGTTGCAGAAGCTACTACCGGAGAACCGTCTTCAGCAGCCTTAGGAGCAGATGCAGCTTTAGCTCTTGTTGCAGCAGATACTACACCTTTGGTTGCACCCTTACCAAGTACACGAATAATACGAAGCTTAGAACCACCATTGAAAGCCTTTTCGATGTTTGATACAGAACCATCTGGTACTATCTCAGAACCAAAGACTCTTTGGAATTGAGAGAAAGATTGGATGAGTTCTGACGGGTCATCATAAGGACCTTTAGTAGTTCTAGCCAATACACATGAAACTCCTAACATAGGAGTAGTTTGAAGAACATTTTCGTTCTTAAACTCGAAATTTACAGATGGTGAATTAGGCATATTTATACTAATTAAGTTAATTACTCATTTATTTAATACCCTCTAGTATTGAGCTATTTTACGTTAAGGTTAAGTAAATCTGATTCTTGCTTTTCGGTTAGTCCAATCAATACTGAGATGTCTTGAATTGGTACAAGTTCACCTTCTTCAGCAAGCTTCTCGGGTAAAATCCCATCCTTACAAGTGTACTGATATACTTTTTCAAGTAGACCATGACTCTCATCTGGGTGGTCATAGTAATTACCTATCTCTATAAATAAGTTTCCTGTTGGTGCTACCCGACCATCTTCCCATTCTTCTAAGTTATTATAATAAGGTCTTACGTATCCTCGAGAAGGTAATGCTTCATACATAATACTATGAAGTAACCTCATATCGGCTTGAGTATTAGATACCAGGTGAATATCTAGAGTTATATCCTTTGTTTCATAGGAGAATTCAGATGCTTGGTAATTCCCACCTTCTAGCTTATCACCAATGATATATTTGTTAACACCTATATCACCATTATAGAATCCTTGCAGTTCAATGGTAATTCTAGGGCATGTCTTTGCACCCTTAACCTGATTATTACCTATACCAAATATAGGAATGAATTTAGGCATAGCATCTTTATCTGCCTGGAATCTCTTTTCATTCTCCTGTGATAAAGGTAAGTAATCTTCGGGGTTAAGAGTTAAACCTTTCTTAAGTGCTGTTTGTAATAGGCAAATATAAAAGGTTCTTTCTACGATTTCTTCTGTATTTACCATATTATATAAGTTGAATCATTAGCAGGGTATTCATAGTATAAGTACCACCATCACTAAATACGCATTCCCAATTTATGGATGTAGCATTGAAAAAGATACCTGCATCTTTCCTCATATGACAGGTAGCACTAAAACTACCCTGGTAAGTATTAGCTATACTACCATAGTTACTAAACCATGTATAGGTATTAATACCACTACCACCATTGTTTGAACTTTTAGTTTCACCAATTGAAGGTATTTTAAATCCCATAAGCTCCTCTGAAACTTGGGTTCCTTCGATTAGCTTAGCTCTATAACCAGTCATGGTAAAACCTGCTGAACCTTCCCAAGCATTAGGACCTTGGTCTTTAGGTACACTCAGATTAATATTGGGAGGGTCTACACGATATCTATAAGATATTTCTCCAGCTGTCTGAGTTACCGTTACAGTTTTAGTTAAACCACCCACTTGCTTGATAGTTAGAGTTCCACTAAGAAGTTGTTCAGTAGTATTCTTAGAAGTAATGGATACCTCTAGAGTCTTTTCTTCATTATCTGTAAATCTTAGTCCAGCAGTAAATGGTGGTTCTTCTAGGAATTCTGCCGTAACCTCTACATTTTCCCAATCTCCTTGGGGTGTACCATTAATCATTTCTCTACGTTGAGAAGTGATTGCCAAAGTATCAGAGCCACCCTTACCCAATATGTTTATGGCTTCCTTATCTACTTCTAACTTGTATTCGTAGTTAAGGCTGCCTTTCTTTTGAATAAGATTTACAGTCTTAGGTACTCCATTAACTGTAATGGTAAGGATGGCTTTCTTATCTGCTTCTGTATCATTCACTTTTAACGGATGTACCATTACAAGTGCAGGACCAGTACCAGATGTTTTATCTGCTTCAAAATCTGCCATTACTTTGTATATTTTCTGAGTTCTTTTCTTAATTGATTTCGTATCTCTTTCTCTAAAACTACGTTTCCACCGGCTGCCTCAAAAGCAGGTTTCCATAAAGGACGAGGTGGAAGATTACCATCTCTACTACCGTATTCCAACATGATAGCAATTTGATTAAGTGTTTTTCGAGAAGTTCTACCAGAGTATGTTATCTTCCTTAATCCTGGAGGAAGACCAACAAAGGTTCTGTCTTTCTGAGTTACCATAGTAACTGACCTTGCATATTGACCAGTAAGATTTAATAGGGTATGTGCTCCATACTTCTTAAGTGTAGCAGTAGCATGAGGAGGCCAAGAAACTTTGGAACCCGGTGGAGGTAGACCATTATTTAAACTACGTCTTACTATACGAAGAAGTTGATTACCAAACTTCCTAGTACCTAACTCATAACCGAGTTTCATAATACTGGGAGTTTTAGCAATCAACCTCTCAGCCTGACGTTGTTTAACGGGGTCTACATAAATCTGAATATCACATAGATTATTCGAGAGGTTTATGTTAACCTTTTTGCTTGGCATTGTTATTTTTATTTAATCCCAACTCACTGGCAATCTTCATAAGAATATCTTGTTGCATGGATAACTTCTCTGCTACCTCAGTTTTAAAAGCTTCAAATTCTTCTTGCTTATAAGCTGGAGCTGGTTGTTGTTGAGGAGTTAACATACCTTCAATGGTATGATATATGTTATCGCATTCAGTAACTATTGCCTCATATTTATCTCGATTGTTGAGAATATTTACAGCATTAGTTCTTTGGATATTTACTTCGTTTACGATATTGCGTAAGTCGGTAGTGTAATAAACATTATTATAAATACCCTCTGCTAAATCTGTGGGAAGGTATATAGTAACAGCAGATACAGAATCTTGAATAGAGATTTCTGTATTTGCGGCAAAGCTTCCATCTGGGCCAGTGGCTCTTGGTTTACTTTCACCAACTTTTAATACTTTAGCGGTATCAAAGATTGGATACCCAGAACGTCTGTCTCTCTCTAAGGTGTATATGGTATCACCTTTCTGCAATTTAGAAAAAATCAAATCTTCCATGTTCATCTTTTATTAATTAAGTTTAAACCAAATGATACTGCACCTGGATTCCTTTGCATAAATTCTACCAGGTTTAAGAATTGATAGTATCCAAATTGGTCAATGAGTGACTGTGCTTTATTTGCTACTTCCTTTGCTATCTCTGCATTGGGAGCAGGCAATGTAAGTTGAATAGTAAAATCTTTTAGTTGATTTCCATTAGTTGGTTCTTTCTTAATCTCTTCACTTTCCATATCGTTTTATCTTTAGGTGGGTATAAACGAAAAAAGGAGTACACCTATGTAAGATGCACTCCTTCCTAATCTGGCTTACGTAATGACGACGGTCATTATTAAGCCGGGGTTGTGTTTATTACAACAGCAACCATCATTACAACCGCGGTCAGCGACGATTACGCCCTCACCACCAGATTTAACTTCTACTCCCATAGTCTTTAAGTTTTAAGTTGTTAAACATAAAGTTAATTTTTAAAGTTATTCGTATATGGCCATATACATTAATAATGCTATAGTATCGTACTTTAAATTTTCTGTAGATTCCTATGGATTCTCCCATGCGATGTTAAGATTTAGAGTTGGAAGATTTTAACTCTAATTAAACTGAAGGTTTTACAGAAGGAGATTGATAATATAACCTTACATAAATAGCAGGTAAATTACCTCTTACTGGAGTAAGTACAATCATACCTACATACATACCATTAGTAGGTTTATTATTAGATAATCTGGCTTCCCATTGTAAGGTTAAACTTCCACCATAGGTTGGGTCATAATCTATATTATCTACTGTAACTTTAAAGAGTTTTGATGCCGATGAGCTACCATACTGAAACTCTGATATATTATAATATCTGTCAGTTCCATTCAAGGCTATTGGCAAACCATCATAACTAAATTCCTTTAATGAAGGAGCTGCTGGTAACCACTGCTGACTAGTAGTAATGGGTTGAGCATGGTAAACTACTTGGATATTACTTTTATTGCTACCATGCGCTCCTAAATATTCTCCTCTACTCAGATTAGGTAAAGAATCACTACCTTCATTAGATCTCCAACCAATACCCATTAACAAGGAGGCAGATAGACTACTGTTATACACATCAAATGCTACTTCTGGTGTATGGGGGGATTCTTGGGTTACGTATAGGTATAACCTTTTATTTGATGGATTACCTGGTTGAGTAAAGGTCCTGGTAGCCTGCCTATCATAATCTTCCTTATTCTCATCTACCAAATAAGCGTAGTCATAATCGTTTTGGGCAGTTTGACCGTTTTCTACTAACCTACCCCAACTTACTGGAGTTGCAGTATCTTCGTCTTCATTAGGTTTTATATACTCTGTATAGGCAACCTGGGATTGATTGCTAGCAAGTAAGTACTCACATTTAGAAATTATGGTTATAGGAGAAATGCTACCTGCACTAGAATCATGACTTACATTCTTTATAGTTACACTTTCAACTTGGTCATACCATTGGAAGGTCCACCTCTTTACAGTTGCTACTGGTTTATGAGTAAGGTACAGATAAGCAGATTTACTTGGGTAATCGGCTATCCTATATTGTACTGTACCCTTTAAATCGAATACCGAACCATTGATAGACTTAGGATATGCCCTTACGATAGTTATAGTTGGGTCATATGATAACGGTGTATTTGTAACTGTAAAGGAATCTATACCAACTCCACTAAAAATAACTTCGTATTCTGCAGCTTCCTCAGTATCAGATTCTATACCATTAATTACTGGTTTTCTCCAACATTTTAAATCTATAGATTGACCATGACTAGAACCAAACTGAGTATATTCCCAATTCATGGAATATCCCCCTACATCGGGATTACCATTAAAACCAATATAATAATTATAGGATACAGTTGCAGCTGATTGGTTGATATCTACTTGGTCAAGATTACTTGTACCTACTTGTCTAATTGTTACAGTAGCACTTCTAATTGAAGATACTTTATTCTCTAAGCAAGTTACGAATAACTCAGCTTGAGTCTGGTCATTACTGTTTTTGGTAACTTCTAACCAGGATTCTTCGATTGGGTCAATGGTTACTTCTACAAATTCTTTAGTTGAAGTTTGTGTACCATTGATTACCTTCGTTCTGTAAGAATTAACTACAATAGTATCGGGGTCTATCATCTTAGCTGGTACATTCAGTACCTTGGATGAAGGCTGAAATATATTAAAGGTATAATTCCAAGTAATACTTGCAGCTTGTTGTTCAACTGTCAAAGTTATCGAAGTATCACTACTACCAGTTTGAAATATAACGATATCTGCACTTCTTTGACTAGTAGTTGTATTCTCATCTACGGTTACTATGAGTGTATTAGATTGCTCTTCTACATGAATCCAACTTGGAGAACCCGGTATAGACGTAGTCCAAGTAGTATCTTCACTTTGACTTGTAACAGAACCGTTAACAATCTTATACCTTTTACTACTTATGGTAAAAGAGTAAGTACCACTAGGCTTAGCAGGCACTTGTTGATTTAAATCTTGAGTACCGTTATTTACCTTTAGTTCATAAGACCAAGCAACACTAGCACCTGCTTGTTTTACACCTAAACTTAGAGTTTTACTACCGTACTCTAAGTTTAAACTACCACTAAGTTGAGATTCAGAAGTATTCTCTGGCATAGTAGCACTTATACGATATCCCACACCAAGTTCATAAGTTACACTAGTACTACTTACAAAACTAGGTTTAGTTTTTACAGTAGGAGTATCATCATGCCAAGTTGTATCTTTACCATTTACCACGTCCCAATAACCAGACCTTACTAAAGCTTTAACAGTTCCTCCAATATTTGGAGCTGTAGGGAAACTCTCCTTAATAACCAACTCTTCTCTAATGGCTACTGTACCTGCGGCCTGACTACAAGTAATGGTTACGGTTTTGCCTGAACCCACCTGCTCATATACTACAGTACCAGTTCTTGCTTGAGTTGTAGTATTCTCTTTCAGGGTAATAGCCACAGCAGCAGTAGCACTTTGTATTTCAGCAGAAGTAGATTTAACTTGGATATTAACACCTTCATGTGAACCTTCTACTAAAGAACCATTAATATATTTTTCACGATAACTACTAATTGTCCCAGATTTGGTTGTACCTAAGGCATCAAAGTTTAACGTTGGAGTAGAAGTAGTTAATGTATATCTCCATTCTACTAGATATGCACTTTGAGTTACCGTAACTTCTTTATAAACGGTATCCATAGTTGCCCTTACTACTACGCTTCTTTGATTTGCAGTTGTGTTTTCTGCAACAGTCAAAGTAGTACCTGATAAACTGAATCCGGTTACTGCAGTAGGTATACTTAACGTTGGAGTACCAGTAGCATCGGATGCTGCATTAGTTGCACCTGAAGACCAATGGTTAGTTCTACTTGCCCTTGCACTTGCAGAGATTTGTGATGTACCACCTTGTTCGGTAAAGGTACTTGGGTTTGCAGAAATGGAAACTACCCATGTACCTTGACTTGTATTGGTAATCTTATTCTCTGCCTGATATATATCGATTGAGGCACTACCAGATTTACCATTAAGAGTAACGGTTAATGTACGGCTTCCCAACTTAGTTCTTGCCTTTGCAGTTGTACCAAGATTAGAACCTGAGATATTTTCGGACCATACTACTGAAGCTCCAGAACTTATAGTACCACCATCATTGGTTTTACCATTCCATCCCCAAAGTTGAGAATAAGTATAAGTAGGTGTAACTGCAGTCCCTCCTGATGCAGGGATATCTGCAATGCTTCCTAAATATACAGTAGGTGTACCATAAGTTTTTACACCTGCTAATTGAGCAAATGTTACTGTAACTTTTTTACCAGATTCATTTTGAGTACTAGTAAATACTTGAGAACGGGAGTTTTCTGATTTATTCTCTAAAGCAGTATAGTGATTCTCGTCATCCATAAATATCCAAGAGGGTAAGTCAGGAGATGAAAAACCTACATCTACACTAGTACCCACAGGTTTACCATTTATATACCTTTGCTTAAATGAATTATACCCTGCTATTGCGGGAGTTGCAGAACCTCCTAAAGCTGTATAATTTAGATTTGGATTCTGAACTGAAAAGGTATACTCCCAAGTTTCAACTCCTGCATCCTGAGTAAATTGAACTGTTATCTGTTTACCTGACTCATTCTGAGTAAAGGTTAAACTTGCAGAACGTTGATTTAGAGTTGTATTTTCCGAAGCTTTATAACCTTCATCATAAACAATCCAGTCCGGATAAGCAGATTGGGTATAACCCACAGAAATAGTATCTCCGATAGCTACTCCATCTATCTGTTTTTGTTTAGTAGTACCTAAACCAAACCCCCGAGGAGTAGGATACCCTCCCAAAGCTGGGAAGTTTAAAACTGTGTCTACTACAGTAAAAGCATATCTATAGGTTACCTTATGAATATCAGAAAGTTGTACGGTTTCATTGTTTCCATAGGAACTGGCATTGGATATTTCCAAGCCAACGTAATTTTCTCCCGTTCCTGTAGGAGAGAGTGCCAACAATTCAGCCTTGGTAGGGCATTCGTTTGAATCCTTACCAAGGCCTACTTTAGTTTTGACAGCACTCCATGTTGCTATCTCACCCATATTAATCTAAGTTTGTGAACAAAAGTTTTTCTCTTAATTCATCAATCTCGGCTTTCAGAAGTTTAATACCTTCGATTGCCAATACTGACATCTTAGAATAATCTACCTCTTTAACCAGGATATAGGTTTCTCCATCCTTTTCTACCTTTTCGAAGGCTTCTGGATTAGGAACTGTTTCAGGTTTAACCGTATTCTCAGAAACTAATTCTGGGAAATATTTTTCGATTGTCTGAGCAATTGTACCTATATCGTGATTACCACGAATCATAAATGAATCCGTAGGTATAGAGCAGATTTCATCGAGAGTATGTTCCAATGGTTTAATGAAAGTCTTAAGTCTTTCGTCAGATTCTTTCCATAAACCAGAAGGAGCAGATACCTTCTTAAAGATAATCTCAGCAGTAGTACCCAATCCCAACTGGTCTCTTGTTACTCCATGAGGATTACTCATGTTCTGCATGTGAGTAGTAAGATTGGTTTGAGCATTGGTACCTGCAGCCTTGGCATCTGCAATAGCCGTAGCTTGAGCAGTAGATACTGGTTTATCTGCATCTGATGTATTGTTAACATTACCCAATCCCACTTGAGCTTTAGTTACTCCATGAGGATTAGATTTATTACCAATATGGGAATCTACTTTGGCATTCACAGTAGTATCTGCTTGAGCTCTTGTTGCAGCTTCATCTGAAATTAACTTCTCTACTCTTGTAATCTCACCTTTTCTATCATTGACTTCTTTAGTGATATTATTCTGGAGAGTAGTATCTGCACCTCTTAAGTCTTCAGCAACTAATTCAACTGCAGCTTCAAGGTCAGTTCTTACTTGAGTATCTGCAGCTTTTCTGTCGGATACCTCTTTATTGATAGCAGTAGTGAGTTCTGTTTTAGCAGCAGCTATTGCAGAATTTCTATCTACTACCTCTTGAGCAATATCATCAGCCAATTCTCCTTGCAAAGCACTGTCTCTTATACACATCTGACGCTGCCGACGATATGCAGTGTGTAGATC
>ENA-OXUB01001224-OXUB01001224.1-human-gut-metagenome-genome-assembly--contig:-NODE-1224-length-9860-cov-5.205405_pt1 | contig 9860 bp, 10 predicted proteins | sample MGYA00249345_ERZ652652 | MGnify/ENA primary metagenome ERZ652652 (study PRJEB26925, sample SAMN05826496) | human gut metagenome | biome: ENVO:2100002; feature: ENVO:00000062; material: ENVO:00002003... | reverse complement strand
ACGAGATCAGCCTCGGTCTCGTGGGCTCGGAGATGTGTATAAGAGACAGGGTTCGCGTTGATCGTCGTTGCGCTGGTAGGCTCCTTGGGCGCCTTCGTCTATAGAGAGATGGGCGCTATGCGCCAGCGCGACGCCCTGAATCTGCTGAACTATTTCCAGCAGGCCATGGTTACGAAACTCTACGACGAAGTGAGCCCGGTCGACGACCTCGCGGCCGCCTTCGAGGTCGATCCGGACGACGAGGCCTGGTTCCCTCGCGTGGCGGGCGAGCTGCTCGAGCGCGAGGAAGTGTCCTACGTCGCCTACGTGCGCGGCGACACGATGGCCTACGCCTATCCCGAGGAGGAGTTCGGGGATACCGTCGGCGACGATCTCACCTCGTTCTCGTACGTGTACACGCTGGCCAAGTGGACCGACGGCTTCGTGGTGGAGAGTTCGGTCGAGCTGTCGAGCGGCGAGAACGTCTTCCTGTTCGTCAGACCGGTGAACGTGGGTGGTTCGTACTACGGCGAGGCGGTGGTGGGCGTCAAGGAGTCTTACGTGCTTGAACAGCTCGACTTCGCCTCCCTTGAGGAAGCGGGGTATCTGTACGAGCTATGGTCGGTCAGCCCTCAGGATGGCAGCAAGGACGTGATCGCCGCTTCGGGTGGCTCGCACGATTTCTCCCATGCGGCGAAGTCGACGTTCAACATGCCCACGCAATGGACGCTGTCCATTATGCCCGAGCAGGGTTGGATTCCCCGGGAATGGTCCATCTTCCTGGCCGTGGGCGTGATCGTGGTCGAGGCGCTGATCTTCGGACTGGCCTTCGCCTTGCTCGCCCTTCGACGTGCGCGTCGGTTTCATGCCGAAGCCGTGCGTCGCGACGACGAGACGGGGTTGCTCGCCTATCGCGCGTTCGTCGACGAGCTCGAACGCTCCGCCTGCCGTGATGAGGCCGTTCCGTTGACGATCGTCTGTCTTATGGTGGACGGTTTCGAGCATGCGGCGCTGTCGTTGGGACCGGAGGCTCGCCGTTCGTATCTGGAAAGCGTGAAAGGCGAGATCGACGAGGTGATCCAGGTTCAACACGTGGCTGCGCGCGTGAGCGCGGGCTGCTTCGCGATCGTCATCCGCGATTACGTCGATCGTGGTTCGCTCGTCGATCTCATGCGCGCTCTCGAGCTGGCGTTGCTGTGGAAGGTGCGCATCGACGGCAGGAAGACGTTCTGCGCGGTTCGCTCGGCCGCCGTGCGCTTCCCGGAGGACGGCGACGATCCCGTCGCGCTCGTCGAACGTACGGTGTCGCTGCTGGAGCGTGATCGGCCCGGTCGGTAAGCGGGCGACGGCCGAGTTCGTCCTGCGCATTGCATGGCAAAAAGAACGGGCCCCGTCCTGAGGACGAGACCCGTTTCCGCGCGCGATGCTTTCCGGGCTGCCGCGACTACACGATGCCCTGGGCCATCATGGCGTCGGCGAGCTTCTTGAAGCCCGCGATGTTGGCGCCCATGACGTAGTTGCCCTCGTGGCCGTACTCCTTGGCAGCGTCGTCGGCTGCATGGTAGATGTTCTTCATGATGCCCTGCAGCTTGCTGTCCACTTCCTCGAACGTCCAGGACAGGCGCTCGGAGTTCTGGGACATCTCCAGGCCGGAGGTGGCCACGCCGCCTGCGTTCGCCGCCTTGCCCGGGCAGAACACCACGCCGTTTTCCATGAGGTAGTCGGTGGCGTCCATCGTCGTGGGCATGTTCGCGCCCTCGGCCACGATCTTGCAGCCGTTGGCCACGAGCTGCTTCGCGTCCTCCAGCAAAAGCTCGTTCTGCGTGGCGCAGGGCAGGGCGATGTCCACGGGCACGCTCCACACGCCGCGACCCTCGTGGTACTCGACGCCCTCCTTGCGCGCGGCGTACTCGGAGATGCGGCCGCGCTCCACTTCCTTGATCTGCTTCACGAGGTCGAGGTCGATGCCCGCCGGGTCGTGGATCCAGCCGGTGGAGTCCGACATGGTGACCACCTTCGCGCCCAGCTGCTGGGCCTTCTGCGTGGCGTAGATGGCCACGTTGCCCGAGCCGGAAACGGCGACGGTCTTGCCTTCGAAGCTGTCGTCGTGGCAGTTGAGGTACTCCTGCACGAAGTAGATCAGGCCGTAGCCGGTGGCCTCGGTGCGGGCCAGCGAGCCGCCGTAGGACAGGCCCTTGCCCGTGAGCACGCCTTCCCACACGTTCTTGATGCGCTTGTACTGGCCGAACATGAAGCCCACCTCGCGCGCGCCCGTGCCGATGTCGCCGGCCGGCACGTCGGTGTCGGCGCCGATGTGGCGGAACAGCTCGGTCATGAAGCTCTGGCAGAAGCGCATGATCTCCATGTCGGACTTGCCCTTGGGGTCGAAGTCGCAGCCGCCCTTGCCGCCGCCCATGGGCAGCGTGGTCAGGCTGTTCTTGAAGATCTGCTCGAAGCCCAGGAACTTGATGATGCCGAGGTTCACCGACGGATGCAGGCGCAGGCCGCCCTTGTAGGGCCCGAGGCAGCTGTTGAACTGCACGCGGTAGCCGCGGTTCACGTGCACGTTGCCCTCGTCGTCCACCCAGGGCACGCGGAACATGATCGCACGCTCCGGCTCGACGATGCGCTCGAGCAGTCCGGCCTTCTCGTAGGCGGGGTTGGACTCGATGACCGGCTTCAGGGATGTGAGCACCTCGGTGACGGCCTGGATGAACTCCGGCTCGTTCGGGTTCTTTTCCTTGACCTGCTCGATGACGTTATCGACGTAACTCATCTTGGCGGACCTCCATTCACGTGTATTCATACTAGGCTCATTATAAAGACCGAATTGCGATGGTTGCGCTTATTTAAACGATTCGAAACAAAACAGCATGCCGAATGAAGGGGAAGGCGGCGCGGAATCCTGGCAGCAATCGACGCGATTCCGTCGAGGCATCGGGCACTTCCGGGATCTGTTAGCAGAGTCGAACTTCCGACCTGGCGTTATACGGGTTTATCTACGCTTCTTCGTTCGCGGATTGCCTTTGAGGCGGTTTAGGCGACGGAATCGCGTCGATTCCTGCCGAAATACGACGATCCGTTTGCGCAGCGGGTTCCTCTGGTTTCGTGCCCGGGCGTGGAAATAACCGGGTATCGCTTCGGCTGTCCCGAAAGGAGGGCTGGCGGTGCGCGGCGATGGGGTAGAATCGGGGGATACGGGAGAAGGAGCGAGCATGAACGAGATCAAGTGCCCCCATTGCGGCGAGATGTTCACCATCGACGAGGCCGGTTTCGCGGCCATTCTGAAGCAGGTGCGCGACGCCGAGTTCGACAAGGAGGTGCGTCGCCACGAGCAGCTGATGGCCTCCGAGAAGCAGCAAGCCGTGCAGTTGGCCGTGGCCGAGGCTCTTGCGAAAGCGCAGGGCGACGCGGCTCAGAAGGAGGCGCGCATCGCCGAGCTGGAGGCGCGGCTGCAGGCGGAGCAGCGTGAGCGCGAGAGCCAGCAGCGCCTGGCCCACGCCGAGCGCGAGCGGGCGCTGGCCGACGCGGCGGCTGCGAAGGACGCCCGCATCGTCGAGTTGGAGCAACGTGTGGAGGCGCAGGGTCGCGCCTTCGAGGCGGAGAAGAAGCTGGCGGTGGAGCAGGCGCGTTCGGCGCTGGAGCGCGAGCGCGACGCGCTGGCCGCGCAGGTGGCGCTCAAGGACGCCGAGAAGAGCCGATGCGAGAGCGCCCTCAAAGAGCAGCTGGCCATCGAGCTCAAAGCCAAGGACGACATCATCGCCTACAAGGACGGCGAGATCGAGCGCTACAAGGACATGAAGGCGCGCCTGTCCACCAAGATGGTGGGCGAGTCGTTGGAGCAGCACTGCGAGACCGAGTTCAACAAGATCCGCGCCGCCGCGTTCCCGCGCGCGTACTTCGAGAAGGACAACGACGCGTCCGAGGGCTCGAAGGGCGACTTCATCTTCCGCGAATGCGACGAGGAGGGCAACGAGATCGTGTCCATCATGTTCGAGATGAAGAACGAGTCCGACGATTCGTCGCATCGTCACAAGAACGAGGACTTTTTCAAGAAGCTGGACGCCGACCGCAGGAAGAAGGGGTGCGAGTACGCGGTGCTGGTCACGTTGCTGGAGCCGGAAAGCGAGCTGTACAACCAGGGCATCGTGGATGTGTCGTACCGCTTCGAGAAGATGTACGCCATTCGCCCGCAGTTCTTCCTGCCGATGATCTCCATCCTGCGCAACGCGGCGTTGAACTCGATGGCGTACAAGGCGGAGCTGGCGGTGGTGCGCAACCAGAACATAGACATCACGAAATTCGAAGAGCAGATGGAAACGTTCAAAAGCGGTTTCGCGCGCAATTACGATCTGGCCAGCCGCAAGTTCCAGACGGCCATCGACGAGATCGACAAGACCATCCTGCACTTGCAGAAGACCAAGGACGCCCTCGTGTCGTCCGAGAACAACCTGCGCCTGGCGAACAACAAGGCCCAAGACCTCACCATCAAGCGCCTGACCAGGAACAACCCCACCATGAAAGCGGCCTTCGAGGCGCTGGCCGAGGAGAAGGATGACACGCAGCCGTGATTCGTCTATATCGTGAAAATATGCTAGTATATTTTCACGATATAAGGAGGTTTTCATGGCGACACCCGCTGAGCTGCTAGACAACATGGTGCCTGTTTCGGCGTTCAGCCGGGGCAAGGCCGCGCAGGCTTTCTCGTCGGCGTCTAATTCCACGCCCGTCATCGTGTTGAAGAACAATGCACCGTATCGCGTTATCACGACGCCGGACGAGTACGCCTATCTCTCGGAGGTCGAGGCCGACATGGTGCTTATGGCCGAAGCGATGGCGCGGTTGACGGCGAATCAGGATGCAGGATCCGTCCCTGCGGAAGAGGTGTACGCCGAGCTGGGCATCGCGCTTGAGGATGTTGACGCCATCGAAGACGTGGAGCTGGCGTGATGTGGGAGCTGTCGTTCCTTCCCGAAGCTCGGGAGGATCTTCGCGCATTGGACGGATCCCAGCGTATACGCGTGGTGAAGGCGATCGCCAAAGTGCAGTCGAATCCTCTTCCCTCATCCGAAGGGGGATACGGAAAACCTCTTGGGAACAAGCGCTTGTCCCAGTTGAGCGGCCTGATGAAAGTGAAATTGAAGTCGGATGGCATCCGGATCGTGTACAAGCTTGAGCGCATCGAGCATGCCATGCGCATCGTCGTGATTGGGGTTCGCTCCGATGATGCGGTATACCGCGAAGCCCAGAAACGGCGGGAGTCGCACGGATTGTAGACGGGGTGGGCGCCATGGGAGACGGTTTCGGAACAGAGGAGCGCTCGGGAGCGGGGAAGGCGCTCGTGCGGCTCGGGTACGCGCTTGCGGGCGCGCTGGTCGCCGTGCTGGTGTCGTGGGCTGCGTCCTATGCGATTCAGTCGATGACGTGCCTTGCTTCGCTTTCGCTTTTCTTCGAGTCTGCGGCCATGGGGGCGACGCTCATGCTGTGGGCGTCGTTCAAGCCGTCGCGCGGCTCGGCCGTGTCCATCGCGTGCGAGGCGATGGTCGTCGTCGGCGGCATGCTGGCGGTGAGACTTGGCTTCGAGTCGCTGTTCTCGTCGGGGTCCGGATTCTTCCACGATCCCGCTTCCTGGTTGATGGGCGCTCTGCTGTTCATGCTGCTCGGCGGCTACGGATTCGCGCTGCCGGCATCGTGGGCGCTGGGCAGCAGCGCGCGCTGGGCGCGGCGGCCCTTGGGGTGGGTCGTCGTCGAGCTTCTCGTCGCGGTCGCGGCAGGCTTGCTGGCAAGCAACGTGCTCGCGTCGCTGCCTTCTTCGGCGTTCGTGATCACGAGCTTTTTGACCGTGATACTGTCGCTTCCTGCGGCGGCTGTCGTCCAGCGGCTGTTGTGCGGGTTGATTATGCGCGTTCGCGGGGAGCGGGCCGGCGCGCCGGTTCCGCCATTGCGTCCTGCGGTTTCTCGACATGCAGCTTGTGCGGATGCCGTGCCGCGACGAAAGCTGCGCATCGTCAGCGTCGCGGCGTTCGTCGCGTCGGTGGCGGTGTGCGCTCGCATTCGCGTTCTTTTTCGCTTGCCTGCTGCCCGACGCGCGAAGCGGAGGAGGCTTTCGAGGGTGACGAGCCGCTTCCTCGCGTGCAGTCGGGCTCCTCCTACCACACGTCCGGCACGATCGCGTCCATCGATGCGCAAGCTCGGACGCTCGTGCTGGCGGTGACGGATTCGACCGAGTACCTCGCGCCGGGAACCCAGGCGACGGTGGATTGCGCATCAACCGATCATTTCGACGTCCCATTTGACGAGCTGACGGTGGGGGAGAGCGTTCAGATCCGCTCGACGCAGGCCGCATTGGGCGGAACCATCGTCGCGCAGAAGGTGTTCGTCGAGATCAGCGAGTACTATCGGCCGGAAGGGGGTCCCGATCGAAGCCTCGACGACATCCTCGCATCGTACGACTGCGGCTACGCGGTGACGGGCACGTGACGTCGGCCGTCGAGGAGAACGGGTTCTCGTTTCGCGTGGACGACGGGGGCGGCTTCATCGAGAACGGCACGGAGCTGCGCGTGTCCACCGCATTCGTCGAGCGCCGCCTGTACGGCATGAAGGGCCTGCAGTGGGGGATGGACGGCGTGATCGTCGGCTTCTCGGACCTGTCGGCCGAGGGCGTGCTGCGCGCGAAGGTGATCGTGGGCAACGACGACACGTCATCCGACTACTGGGAGAGCATGCCCGCCTCATAATGCGCTACAATGGCGAACGTGATTCCGCCCCGAACAGTTGCGAAGGAGGCTTCGTTGACCGCCGATTGTCCAGAAGATTTTCCGTACGAGGCGAAGCCCGAGCTTCGCGACCCCGCTGTGCGCGAGGGCTATTGGCGCGTTGCGATGGGCTTGCAGGAGGTCGACGGGCTGAAGCCTTCTCCGTATCTGCGCGATCTCGCTCGAGAGCACGTGAGCGGCGTGCGCGGGCTGGACGAGACGGGCAGCATGATTCGCGCCTACCACGCGCGACAGAAGGCGGATGGGCGCGACGAGGCTGCGGGGGAGCGCGAAGCCGACCTCGTGAGCCAGCGCATCGTCGAGCTGCTGGCTTCGGGCGCGTTCGCGCTGGTACCCGATATGCTCGCCGTGATCCATGGCGCGTTGTTCCAGGATCTCGATGCGGCGACGTATCGACCCGGCGAGTATAAGACTGAAGCGCTGCAAAAGCGCGAGTTCGTGCTGAACGGCGACAGCGTGGTGTACGCTGATCCCTCGTTGATCGAGCGCTCGCTGGCATTTCTGTTCGACGAGGAGCGATCGCACGTCTACGGCATCGAGTTCGACGAAGCTCAGCTCGAACATCTCGGCCGCTTTATCGCAAGGTTGTGGCAGGTTCATCCTTTCGTCGAGGGCAATACGCGGACGACGGCGGTGTTCGCGGTGCTCTACCTGCACGATCTGGGCTTCGATGTGGACAACGAGCCGTTCGAGCGACATGCTCGGTACTTTCGCGATGCGCTCGTGCGCGCGAACTACCGCAACGCGAAAGCGGGCGTCCTGCCCGACCTTCGGTTCGTCGTGCGGTTCCTCGATAACCTGCTGAACGAAGCCGAACACGAGCTGCGCTCGCGCGATCTTGCGTGCAAGGCGCTGTTCGACGATCCCTCGTTTTTGCGCAACGTCGATCCGTCGCAAGCGATCAGCTTGTAGGGAAACCCTCCCGTTTCCCGTCGCGCAGCGTCTCCTCTACGAGGCGCTGGAGGTTCGCGGCGAAGCGCTCGCGATCGTCGTCTTCGAAGGCGGCGGGACCCTTCGTCCGCCCGCCCTGGCGGCGCACTTTCTTCTCCTCGTGGCGGATGTGCATGTCGAGGTCGATGGTGGCCAGCGTGTACACGCGCCCGCGCACGCCGATGGCCCGGGCGTGCCGTCCCAGCGCCATGGCGGCCAGCCCGATGTCCTGCGTCACCACGATGTCTCCGGGTTCCAGCTCCTGCACGATGGCGAAGTCGGCCGCGTCGGCGCCGATGCCCACGGGCAGCGTGTCCACCCAGAACCCGTCGCGGGGCTCGCGCGGATCTCCGCGCCTGATGTGCCGCGCAAGGTTCTGCGTCGCGTTGCCCGTAACGACCGCGGGCAACGCGTTCTTGCGCGCAACGGCCAGGGTTTCGGACGTGACCGGGCAGGCGTCGGCGTCGATGTAGATCGTCGGTCTCATGGGCTCGCTTTCTTTCGGAAGATTCCAGTATACGGTACGGCAGCCTGAACGAGGCGCGATCGTGCGCGTCAATGCGTCGGAACGGTGTCCGAAATGTGCGCAGACGGTGATCAGCGAGCCCCGTAGACATTTTATTGAGAAATGCGTCCTAGATTCTTTCCGTTTGATAGTGGAAGCTGCGGGAGGATCAGCATGAGGAGCGAGAACGAGTTTTTACGCGCAGTCGAGCAGCAGGTGCGCGAACATCCGCAAGCGCCTGCCCACAAGGCACCGAACGGCCTGACGACCACGTACGCCGAGCTATGGGAGGCCTCCGATCGCATTGCCGCCGCCTTGGCGGCCCGCACGGAGAAGCGACAGCCGGCGGTGGTGCTCGGCCACAAATCCGCATGTATGGTCGCAGGGTTTCTCGGCTGCCTTAAAAGCGGGCATGCGTTCGTCCCCGTAGACACGGAGATGCCCCTTACGCGTCTCGCGGACATCCTGTCCCAGCTCGGGGAGGCGCTCGTGGTGGTTACCGAGGACATGCCCGATGCCCTGGCGCGCGCGCTGCCCGAGTCCGACGTGCTCGATGCGCGCGCGGCCGTCGCCGCGGCGGGCGGTTCCTTCGTCGTCCCCGATCGCGCGAGCTGGGTGACGGGCGACGAGACGCAGTACCTCATCTTCACGTCCGGCTCCACGGGTCGCCCGAAGGGCATCGAGGTCGGCGCGGACAACGTTGCGCGCTTCATGGACTGGGTTTGCACGTTTCCCGTGATCCGCGAGGGCGGGCGCGTATTCCTGGACCAACCGCCGTACTCGTTCGACCTGTCCGAGTACGAGGTGGTGGGCGCGCTCGCCACCGGCGGCTGCCTGCACGCCATCGAACGCGAGGAGACCGAAGATCTGCGCGCGCTGTTCGCCGACCTGCGCGATTCGGGCGTGGAAGTGTGGACGTCCACGCCGTCGTTCGCCGACCTGTGCCTGGCCGACCGCAGCTTCGACGAAGCCCTGCTGCCCGACGTGCGCCTGTTCCTGTTCTGCGGCGAGGCCCTGCGCCGCTCCACGGCTGCGGCTCTGCGCGAGCGGTTCCCTCGTGCCCGCATCGCGAACACGTACGGTCCCACCGAGTCGACCGTGGCGGTCACCTACGTCGAGATCGGCGATTCGGAGCTGGTTGACGGGCGCCCGCTCCCCGTCGGCCGTCCGCGCCCCGGCACCGAGCTGCGCATCGTCGACCCCGAGACGGGCGTCCCGTGCGAGGCCGGGCGGACCGGCGAGATCGTCATCGTGGGCGACACGGTGGCCAAAGGCTACTTTCGCAACCCCGAGAAGACGGCGGCGGCCTTCTTCGACGCGACGCTTGTCGACGGCACGCCCGTGCGTGCCTACCGCACGGGCGACGCGGGCCACCTCGACGAAAGCGGCATGCTGTACTGCGACGGTCGTTTCGACTCGCTCGTGAAGGTGAACGGCTTCCGTATCGAGCTTGCGGACGTGGAGGAGAACCTCGGCGCGCTGCCGCTCGTGAAGCAGGCGGCGGTCGTGCCCGTGCGTCGCCGCGAGCGCGTGGCGTACCTGAAGGCGTGCGTGGTGCTGCGCGAGCGTCCTGCAGGCAGCGACTTCGAGATAGCTCGTCTCATCAAGGCTCGGCTGGCCGAGCGCGTGCCCGGCTACATGGTGCCTGTCTCTTATACACATCTCCGAGC
>ENA-OXUB01001222-OXUB01001222.1-human-gut-metagenome-genome-assembly--contig:-NODE-1222-length-9864-cov-40.544194_pt1 | contig 9864 bp, 7 predicted proteins | sample MGYA00249345_ERZ652652 | MGnify/ENA primary metagenome ERZ652652 (study PRJEB26925, sample SAMN05826496) | human gut metagenome | biome: ENVO:2100002; feature: ENVO:00000062; material: ENVO:00002003... | reverse complement strand
AGTTCGTACTTATGCGCAGACATCACCCACCTCCTTCGGACTATCGGCCATGGACCTTCCATGGCAGGAGTGTGTATGCGTGCTGCCTTCAGGCATCGATAAGTCGCAATGAACATATGGATACGATTGATGGCAACTTGTACAGGCTACCCCGACGCCGCGACGTATCGAAACGGCGTCTGCCGGGTGCGAAATCACGTGCGGAGGCAAGCGAAAAGCCCCGCTCGCAAGCGGGGCTTAATCGCAAAAAATCGTAATAAATCCTGAAATGTCGCGAGAGCCGTATGGCAATCGCGCGAAATATCAGGCGTAGATGTTGCGCGGGCGCATGTCTTCGGGCAGGCCGTTGAGCAGCGTCGAAACGGAGCCGGATTCGAACACGGAGCGGATGCCAGCGGCCAGCAGCGGGGCCACGGACAGGACGGTCATGTTCGGCAGGCGCTTCTCTTCGGACACCGGAACGGTGTCGGTGAGGACGATTTCGCGTGCGCCGCAGTTCTTCAGGCGTTCCACGGCCGGGCCGGACAGCAGGCCATGGGTGGCGACGAGCGTCACGGACTTCGCGCCGGCGTTGTTCAGCGTGCGCACGGCCTCGCAGATGGTGCCGGCGGTGTCGATCATGTCGTCGACGACCACGCAGTCGCGTCCCTTCACGTCGCCGATGATGCCGTGTGCCTCGGCATGGTTCGGGCGCGTGGTGTCACGGGTCTTGTGGATGAAGGCGAGCGGCAGTCCGCCGAGCTTGGCGGCCCACTGTTCGGAAACCTTGATGCGGCCGGCGTCCGGGGACACGATGGTGGTGTTCTCCAGCGGCATGCTGTTGCGCACGTAGTCAAGCAGGATCGGCATGGCGGTGAGATGGTCGACCGGGCCGTCGAAGAAGCCCTGCTCCTGGGCTGCGTGCAGGTCGACCGTCATGATGCGGTCGGCGCCGGCGGAGCGGAACAGGTCGAACATGAGGCGTGCGGTGATGGGCTCGCGGCCCTGATGCTTCTTGTCCTGACGGGAGTAGCCGAGGAATGGCGCGACCACGGTGATGGAACGTGCGGAGGCGCGCTTCATGGCGTCCACCATGATGAGCTGCTCCATGATCCACTTGTTGATCGGCTCGGTGTGGGCCTGCATCACGAAGGCGTCGGCGCCACGGACGGGCTCGGTGTAACGCACGTACATCTCGCCGTTGGCGAAATCGTATGCGGTGGTCTCAAGTACGTCGGTTCCCAGGTATTTTGCGGTTTCCTGAGCCTGCTCGGGGTACGCGCGACCCGTCACCAGAGCCAGTTTCTTATCCGGAGTGCCTTCGAGAATCGCCGACATGCTTGCCTTCCCAATTGTTCGATATGTGAAAATAAGCCAAACTCCAATATAACAATGCGGGTGCCCACGGCACGCGGCCGTTGCGGAAGCGTTTCACCATACCGCTCCAAACTGCCGTCGGCAACATCAAAAAATCCCCAAACCATCGACGCAGAAGGCACATACCAACGCCAATGGTTTGGGGAAAATCAGATTACGGACTGCCGGACCATTCGGCAGACGCGGACTATTCGGCGGACGCGAACGCCTCGCGGATCTGCGCCGCGTTGCCGTAGGACGCCTGCGCGCCGTAGCCGGTGGCCGCGTACGCCGAAACGTACGAGGCGAGTTCGGCGGATTCGGACAGCGCCAGTCCGGACGCCAGACCTGCCAGCACGGTGCCCATGAAGGAATCGCCGCAGCCGGTGGTGTCGACGGCCTTGACGCGTACCGGGGCGATGCGCTGGACGCGGTGTTCCGGATCGTCCGCGGTGCCGTCGAGTACCACGGAACCGTCGCCTCCGAGCGTCACGATCGCCTGTTCGAAGCCGAATCCGCGCAGTTCGTCAAGCGCGTGCCACCAGTCGAACGAATCCCAATCGTCGTTCTCCGGCTCGTCGATGCCGAGCAGTTGCGCCATTTCATGCTCGTTGACGAGCAGGATGTCGGACGCTTCGATCAGTTCCGCCGGCAGGGACGGGGTGAACGGCGAGTCGTTGAGCAGCACCTTCACGCCCGCTTCGTGGCACATGCGTGCGGCCGCGGTGACGGTTTCGATGGGGCTTTCCAGGCACAGGCCGAGCACTGTGGAGTGGGTCAGCGCGTCACGCACGGATTCAACGTAGTCGACGGTCACCTGCGCGTTGGAGCCGGGCGAGTACACGATGGTGTTCTCGCCGTGCGCGTCCACGGTGATGACGGTGGTGCCGGACGGGCCGAGCACGCGGCGCACGTGCGTGGTGTTGACGCCCGCTTCGCCGAGCGCTCCGAGCAGGAAGTCGGCGTTGTCGTCGGAGCCGACCGCGCCGAACATCTGCACGGTGGCGCCGATGCGTGCGGCCGCCGCGGCCTGGTTGCCGGATTTGCCGCCGGGCAGCAGCTGTAGCGGGCCGCCGGTGATGGTCTCGCCCGGCCCGGGCAGTCGCTGTGCGGTGACGGTGTAGTCCGCGTTCATGGAACCGATCACGGACACAGTGCCGTGGATACGATCCAATGCGGAGAGAATTTCGGTTGCGCTCATGATTGCTTTCCTTTCTTGCGATTATTGCGATTGCCGTCGGTCACTTGGCCGGCCACTCAGTCGGTCACCCGGCTTTGGCGGCGAGGCCGGAGATGCGGGTCATGAATTCGTTGAGGAACCTCGGCACGTCCACGCCGACGGCGACCTTCATGGTCTTGACCGGGTCGTTGAGGCGGGTTTCGTCGCCGATGGTGCGTCCGCGGGTCGGGCCGTCCACGTCGACCTTCATGTTGATGTCGAGCGTGGTGACGAGCGTGGTGACGAGCGTCGGGTCGACGGCGACGCCGACGGCGAGCGGATCGTGCAGGCCGCAGCCGCCGAGGTGCGGCGAGGTGGTCTCGTAGGCCTTGATGTAGAAGTCGGTCATGTCGGCGAGGAACTTGCCGGCCTTGGTGCCAAGGTCGCGCCACTGTTGGGTTTCCTTGTAGGTGAGCAGGGTCTGCAGGGTCACGTCGAGGCCGATCATGGTGGTCGGGGTGCCGGAGCGGAACAGGTAGTCGGCGGCTTCCGGATCCTGCGAGATGTTGGCTTCCATGCAGGCGTTGCAGTTGCCCGGCACGGTCAGCGCGCCGCCCATGAGCACCACGCGGCCGATCTCGTCCTTGATTTCCGGAGCCTTCTTCAAGGCGGCTTCGATGTTGGTCATCGGGCCGGTCGGCACGTAGATGAGGTCCTTGCCGTAGGTCTTGACGGCGTCGATGATGAAGTCGACGGCCGATTCGGTTTCGACGGAGCGGTTGGAGTCGGGGATGTCCACGTCGCCGATGCCGTTGTCGCCGTGGATGAACGCGGAGATGGGCAGCACTTCGAAGTGGTCGGTGGTGCTGGAGTGCGGCAGGCCTTGGTAGACCTTGACTTCCGGGTGGCCGAGCAGGTCGGTGACGGCGAGCGCGTTGCGTACGCCCTGTTCCACGAGCACGTTGCCGTAGGTGCCGGTGATGCCGATGAGTTCGACTTCCGGGCTGCCCAGCGCGTAGGAGATGGCGAGCGCGTCGTCGACGCCGGTATCGAGATCAAGAATGAGCTTCTTCATGGTTGCACCTTTCCTCGTTGACGGATCCGACGGGGGTCCGCCACCACACGGCCCATTATCGTCGGTTGTTTTTCGCGAATTCGAGCACGTTCTCGATATTTCGCTCACATCATCCATGATAAAGCGCTTTACCAAAAACGCAAACCAAACCAATCCTCGCGTGTCGTATACCCCCGGCTCAGCGAAGCCACCAACCGTCAAAACATCCGCGAATACCCGTAAACGCTTATAAACACTTACGCGCAGGCCGCCTGCACCAGTTTCGGCGTCAACACCTTAACTTGCGGTTCGGCAAGCCACGGCCGGCCCGCGTCCGCTCCAGCGCCACCCCCATTGACCACGCCGTCAATCCGCCCGCCCAGCATGCCCCAGCAGGCCGCGGCGAGATCGCCCACGCTCTGCTCTACGGTGGTCATACGCCAGCCCAAGCCGAATCGCTTCAGAATATTGTCGTATCCAATCACTTGCATGTCCTCGGTGACGTGCAGCCCACGCTCCGCCATGCGCTGGCGGAAGCCGAGCGCCATCACGTCGTTGCAGCAGAACACCGCGGTGGCACCACCGTCGATGATCCGGTCGGCCGCGCGGTAACCGCTGGCGAAACGATAGTCGCCAGTGACGCACAACGAGGGATCGAGCCGCTCCCCCGCCTGTTCGAGCGCGTCCGCGAATCCACGACGGCGGTCTGCCGCGCTCGATTCGGCCACATCGCCCGTCACAATGCCGATGCGCTTGTGCCCGCCTTCCAGCAGGTACTGGGCCGCAAGCCGACCGCCGAGATAGTTGTCAAAGCCGACCGCGTCACACCAACCGCATTGCGTCAGTCGGTCGATGAGCACCACCGGGCAGGTGACACGCTCCACGTCCTCACGCAACGCGGCGCCGGCACCGGCCGCGCAGGATTCGCGCGCGGGAATCAGCAGCACGCCATCCACCCCACGTGACGTCAGCCTGCGCAGCAAAGCCTGTTCCGACTCACGCGAATCATCCGAATTGGCCACGATCAGCGAATACCCCTGCGCCGCGCACTCATCCTCCACGCATTTGGCGAGCGCCGCGAAGAACAGGTTTTCGATGTCGGGCACGATGAGCGCCACGAGCTTGGATTGTTTGGTGACGAGGCTCCTCGCGTTCTGATTGGGCACGTAGTTCAACTGTTTCACCGCCCGCGCGATCGCCTCGCGTTTCTCCGTGGAAACACGCGCAGGCCGATCATTCAGCACCAGCGACACCGTGGTCACGGACACTCCCGCCGCCGCAGCCACATCCTTCAGCGTTGCCCTTCGCGCCATCAGCTACCCCCTGTAAAACGTTTCTCCTACCAGCATAAGCCCTTCAGCTCGCACTCGCCACCACCCCTCTTCCCGTCGCGCCCGCCACACCTATCGCGCGCCCGCGTCCACAACGATCACAGCCCTTGTGCCCGGTAGCGTGCTTCGGTGGCGGCTTTGGCCGGCTCCCACCAATCGCGGTGCGTCGCATACCAGTCGACCACGTCGTGCAAGCCGCTTTCGAAATCCGTATGCGCCGGCTTCCAACCCAATTCGGCACGCAGCTTGGACGAGTCGATCGCATACCGGCGGTCGTGCCCCGGCCGGTCGCGCACCCAATCGAACGCGTCTTCCGGCTGCCCCATCAACCGCATTATCATGCGCAGCACGGCGATGTTGCTTTTCTCGCCGTCCGCGCCGATCAGATACGTTTCGCCGATGCGACCGCGCGTCAGAATCGCCCATACCGCCGAAGAGTGGTCTTCCGTATGAATCCAGTCGCGCACGTTCTCGCCGGTGCCGTACAGTTTCGGCCGCATGCCATCCAGAATGGACGTGATCTGCCGTGGAATGAACTTTTCCACATGCTGATACGGCCCGTAATTGTTGGAACAGTTGGAAATGGTGGCACGCAAGCCATATGTGCGCGTCCACGCGCGCACCAGATGGTCGGACGCGGCCTTTGACGCACTATACGGACTTGACGGGCGGTACGGCGAGTTTTCGCCGAATCGCGCCGGATCGTCCAACGCCAGGTCTCCGTACACTTCGTCGGTACTGATGTGGTGGAATCGCACGTCGTATTTACGCGCGGCCTCCAACAGCCGCATCGTGCCCTCCACGTTCGTGCGGATGAACGGTTCCGGGTCGAAGATGGAATTGTCGTTATGTGATTCCGCCGCGAAATGCACGATGGCGTCGCAGCCGGGCACAATGCGTTCCAGCAGCGACGCATCGCAGATATCGCCGATGACAAGTTCGACTTGCGATTGCGGCAGCCCGTCGATGTTCGCCGGATTGCCCGCATACGTCAGCTTGTCAAGCACGGTGATGTGCACGTCCGGATGATTGCGCGCCACGTACCGTACGAAATTCGCGCCGATGAACCCGCATCCGCCGGTTACCAGAATATTGCGCGGCTCAATCCCGCCGCCGTTCCCCGCCAAACTACACACCGCTCCAGTTTACCTTAGCCAGGTTATAGCAGTTACGCTATACTAGATGCATGAGCATGATTGAAGAGCTGAGGCAGCGGCGACTCGAGCTTGGGTTGAGCCAAGGCCAAGTGGCGGCGATGATGGGCACCACCCAATCGGCTCTTTCGCGCGCGGAACGCGGCGGCAACCCGACACAAGATTTTCTGCAACGGTATGACGATGCGTTGCAATCGCAGGCAAACGATGTCGGCAATGACAGCATTGTGGAAATCGCCACTATAAAATTCATCGTCGGCAGCATTGCGCAGCAATACAACCTCGCCGAAGTCTATGTGTATGGTTCCGTGGCACGCGGCGAGGCAACGGACGATTCGGACGTCGATTTGCTGTACCGGACCGAACCAGGTTCCCCTCTCAATATGATGCAACGAAAAGCACTGCAAGCCGAGTTGGAGCGTGCATTCGGCCGGGAGGTTTCGCTCACTTCATTGGATTCGCTGCAACGTAGGGCGCAAACCAGCCGCGCGAGCCGTCGGTTTTACGAACACATCCAGCCGGACATGGTTAGGGTGGCCTGATGGCACGCAGCAACCACACCGATCAGCGTTTCCGCGACGAGACGAATCTCATCCGTCTCGTCGAGCATCTGCAACGAGCGCATGATGATGCTTCCGCAGTTGGTTCCGCCGAAGCGCTTGAAGAGGATTACATGCGATTCAATTCCGTTGCGATGGATGTGGTGCAGGCGCAGGAATCGGCACGCCGCCTTTCCGACGAATTTCATGAAACCGTTCCACAGCTTCCATGGAACGAACTGCGTGCATTGCGTAACGTCATCGTGCATGAATACGACGGCATAGACGCTTTCGCGCTCTACGAATCCGCCACAACCGACGCCGAAGCACTCCTCACCAAGCTGCGCCCCTACATCGCCACCATCGAGGATTGACCGACAGCCTCTGACACTACGTATCGAATACATCAAATTCGAATAGCACCATGTATTCTGTGTGTCACATTAGTCAAACACACAAAATCGCGTTTACCGTCCAGACATCTCACAGCTACCTTCAAGACACTCAATCGTCCATACGCGGGAGCTAGTATGTGCGTTGGTTTTATGTGCTCGTAATCCCCCGTTTTCAGGGGCTTTCAAAGGAAGCAACGATGCAACACGTGCAGTCCGCAGCCCACGATTCTGCGCCTTCATACGTTAGGCATGAAAGGCAGCCTCTTGCCACAGGCACGTACCATCCCCTAGCTAAAAGCAACGAAACGCTCTCCCCCGTCGACTTCAGGGCACGCCGTCGCGCGGCACTGTACACACACAAGAATGCGCTTTGCGCAGCACCATCCCGTAAGAGCATTTTCACGCCGACCGCTCCAGCTTCGGCACCGCATATTTCTACGGATGTTCTTACAACTGCACACACAGGGCAATATCACCCCGCCGATTCCGTGTCACCCAGCAACGAGCCCGTGCCGCAAGCACATACCCCCAAAACGCCCGCCACAGCATTGGCGCCCATAGGGCATGGTTTTGTACGGGCAGGACAGGCCACCGCCAAAGCGGCCAAAACCACCACACGTACCATCCGCACCGCCGCCACCAAAGTACGCGCCGCTTGGCGTACGTTCACCAGCTTCAAAGCCGTCCAACTCATCGTCAAATTCTTCAAGAGCGCGCACGCCTTGTGGAAAAGGCGTATGAAATTCTCCTACGCCTTCTACACCATCGTGTTCTTCCTGCTTACCTCAGCTGAGGTTATTTTCCTCCAATGGGGAATGTATTCCGAGCCCGAATATGACAAGAGCACAGAAATTGATGAAACAACGAAGGTCCTTCAAAGCGTTGCGGGACAAGTCACCAGATTCATCAGTCAAATGTGGCTTGAGCAAAAGAACGTCTGCCTCGTCAGTTTTGTCGGCTTGGCTTTGATTTATCTCGCGTTAATTCTTGTAACGAACCGATTCTGGATCGCCACTCTTGTTTTCGGCGTTGCCCTTACCGCTTTTGGAGTCGCCAATAGCATTAAAGTACAACTGCGTAATGAACCGATCATCCCTGCGGATTTAACATTCATTTCAGGCGGCGACACCGGTAGCATCATGTCATTCGTACCGAAATCCAGTCAAGCATTCGTCAATGGGGCGATTAATTTTGTAATTTGGTTTGCGATTATTGCCTTCGCTCTTTTCGTCTTGGACGGACGTAGACGTTTCATTCATTGTTCATGGCGCCACCCCATTGCAAACGCCAAAAACATCATTGGCAACATTTTCCGTGTCCTTGCAGCAGTCCTCAGTGTCGTACTGCTGAGCGCTTACGCCATGGGCCTGGGCACACCTGGATCGAACGTCTATAAATGGGCTAAAGATAATGGCTACGAGCCCCAATTATGGAATGCCATAGGTGATGCTCAAGCCAATAATCCGGCCACCACATTCCTTAGCCTGTCAAAGGTCAAGGCCATGGATAAGCCCGACAACTACAGCCAAAAAACTATGGAATCTCTCGCTAAGAAGTATACGCAAGAGGCGAAAACCATCAATCAGACTCGAACAGGTGAGCTTACGGACAATACCGTCATCATGATTTTGTCTGAAACTTTCTCCGACCCCACTCGCGTTCCGGGCGTTTCTTTTAGTCTCGATCCAATACCGAACATCCGTAATATCAAGAACACGACCACTTCAGGACTCATGCTGTCCCCCGGTTACGGCGGTGGCACCGCGAATATCGAATATCAGGCTTTGACCGGCTTGAATCTTGCGAATTTCAATGATTCTTTGATTGTGCCGTACCAGCAATTGGTTCCGAACCAGAATGATCCTTATTCGTTCAACCAGATTTGGATGAAAAAGTATGGGAAAAATGCTTCTACTGCGGTGCATCCGTTCCAGCAAAGCATGTATCTGAGGAATATCAACTACAGGAAGTTTGGCTTCTCATACCTGTACACGCTTGATAGCAAAATTCCGCTGAAACATACCGGTTGCATCGACCGTTCGCCTTATGTGAGTGACAGCGAAGCGTATCAGAGCATTCTTGACCTGCTCGATAGGCAACAAGATTCGAAGTCCTCGCAGTTCTTGCAACTCGTTACCATGCAGAACCATATGCCCTATGGCGATTACTATGACAATAACGAGTTTTCAGACGCCAATATTTCAGAAGATTTATCTGATGGGGAACGCTGGAATATCAATACCTACACTAAAGGAATTAACTGGACCGACCAGGAAACGGCGGATTTCCTTAATCAGCTCGACCAAATGGACAAGCCAATCACCGTTATCTTCTATGGAGATCATCTGCCCGGCATCTACGACACGGCAGATATGAACAAGAACAATAAAACCGTTTTGCATGAAACAGATTATTTCATTTGGTCAAATTCTGCTTCGTCTTCCCATGGAACGAAAGTTAATCCCACAACCACCGCGTACACATCATCCAACTATTTCATGCCGCTGGCTGCAGAACACATGAACGCTAAGGTATCACCGTATCTTGCGATGCTTACGGAATTGCAACAAGAATTCCCTGCAATGAGCCGTGTGATCGGCACTAACGGCGGTATCGGGCAAGGTAAGGCGACGTACCTGGATCATGATGGCAACGACATCAAAGTCACAGCTTTAAGCGCTAAAGCAAAGGAGCTGCTCAAAGATTACAAACTGGTTCAATATGACCAGACCGTAGGCAAGAATTACCTTAAGGACTTGGATTTCACACAGGTCCCATAGGAATCGGAAAAATAGGGCCGCACAGGAAATGTCTGTGCGGCCCTATTTTCATATGCAGAAAATCACTTTTTGAGGAGTGGTTCGACCTGCTGCTCGTACGCGGTCAACGCGGTGTCG
>ENA-OXUB01001217-OXUB01001217.1-human-gut-metagenome-genome-assembly--contig:-NODE-1217-length-9926-cov-11.667004_pt1 | contig 9926 bp, 6 predicted proteins | sample MGYA00249345_ERZ652652 | MGnify/ENA primary metagenome ERZ652652 (study PRJEB26925, sample SAMN05826496) | human gut metagenome | biome: ENVO:2100002; feature: ENVO:00000062; material: ENVO:00002003... | reverse complement strand
ATCTACACACTGCATATCGTCGGCAGCGTCAGATGTGTATAAGAGACAGGGGCAAAGCCTTTCGATCATTTTATATGTCGTTTTATTTTGTAAGGACCATAAGGATATCGTTGCTTCTCTTTACAAATTTTGTCATTTCTTCAGGAGAAAGCTGTTTATGGCTCATCATTGCAAGATCATAAAGCTGTTCACAGATCACCGGAACATACTCTGATCCCTGATTTTCTGCTATAAATCTTACAAGAGGATGATTTGCATTCAGTACAAGTACTTCCTGACCACCGAACATATTCGGATCCATTCCGTACATATTGTACATTTTCATCATATCCTGCATACGGCGGCTCTCCTCAGGAAGAGTGATCATCGCTGCAGTTCCCTCATTTTTCAGCTTCTCTACTTTTACTTCAAGTTTATCCTTGCCAAGATTCTTACGGAACACCTCAGTAAGTGTCTTGACTGTTGTTTCATCCGCTTCTCCGTCCTCACGAAGCTCTTCTGTCAGATCTGCATCAATTCTCTTGAACTGGATCGTCTGATCCTGCTGTTCAAGATGGGAAATAAACTGTGAATCGATCACATGCTTCAGCAGTACAGCATCTTTACCCGCTTCACGGAACATATTAATGTACTGGCTCTGCTGTACCTCATCGGTTACATAATAGATCACCGTTTTTTCCGGTTCCTCATTCTGGGACCCTTCAGAAGCTTTCTCCTCTGTCTTCTCCTCTTCAGCTGCTTTTGTTTCTTCTTTTTTATTTTCCTCAATGCAGTCTTTCAGGGTAAGATATTTGCCGTCCAGATTCTTAAAGAGGATATAATCGTTCATCTTCTCACCAAATTTCGCATCCTTGATGCATCCAAATTTGATAAACGGGCTGATATCATCCCAGTACTTCTCATAAGACTCTCTGTCTGTCTTGCACATTCCGGTGAGCTTATCTGCTACTTTCTTGGTGATGTATTCAGAAATCTTTTTCACAAAACCATCATTCTGCAGTGCAGAACGAGAAACATTCAGTGGAAGATCCGGACAGTCGATCACGCCTTTCAGAAGAAGAAGGAATTCCGGGATCACCTCTTTGATGTTATCTGCAATAAATACCTGATTATTATAAAGCTTGATGGTTCCCTCAATGGAATCATACTCTGTCCTGATCTTCGGGAAATACAGGATACCTTTCAGATTGAACGGATAGTCCATGTTCAGATGAATCCAGAACAGCGGTTCCTTGTAATCCATAAATACCTTACGGTAAAATTCTTTATACTCTTCATCCGTGCACTCATTTGGATGCTTCATCCAGAGCGGCTGTGTATCGCTTAAGGATACCGGCCGTTTATTGATCTTTACTTTATCTTTGGCAGGAGAAACTTCCACAACTTCTTTCTCGCCTTTATCATTCTCCTTTTCCTCTGTCTTGGCATCCTCATGGATATGTTCAACTACCACATCATCTTCACGGAGATCTGCCTCATCGATGGTTTCATACTCCTGTTCAGCATTTGCTTTGGAAAGATAGATATTTACCGGCATGAAAGAACAGTATTTCTCAATAACCTCTCTCATACGATATTCATTGGCAAACTCCAGGCTTTCCTCATTGAGGAAAAGAGTGATCTCTGTTCCCGGTTCTGTTTTGTTTCCGTCTGCCATCTCATACTCCGTACCACCGTCACAGGTCCAATGTACTGGTGTGGAACCCTCCTTGTAAGAGAGAGTATCAATATGAACTTCATCTGCAACCATAAATGCAGAATAAAATCCAAGTCCGAAATGACCGATCATCTGATCATCCGTTGTTTTATCCTTATATTTCTCAAGAAACTCTGTGGCACCAGAAAAAGCGATCTGTGTGATATATTCCTCTACTTCATCTGCTGTCATACCAATACCGTTATCGATAAACTTCAAAGTTTTCTGATCCGGATCAACGATAACATTTATAGCCGGTTTGTAACCTTCCGGGAATGTATAATCTCCCATAACTTCCAGCTTTCTCAGTTTGGTGATCGCATCGCATCCGTTGGAGATCATCTCTCTTACAAAAATATCATGGTCGGAATATAACCATTTCTTGATAATCGGAAAAATATTTTCACTGTTGATTGATAAACTGCCATGTTTTGCTGACATATATGTCACTCTCCTTTTGTTTTTATTTTTATTTCTGATGTTCCGACAGAGCCGGAAACCTGTTGTTTTTTTCAATAAATATATACTAATACGACTTTTTACAAAAGTCAAGGGAAATTTAGCACTCATCATTATAGAGTGCTAGTAACAGCATGTAAAACGGATCTCTATGTGCAAAAAAATCCCTCCGTACATTTTTTGTACGGAGGGTGCTGTAAAACTATCTTCTACATTCTGTTCTTATTTTTTCTTTCTACGATATACAAGGATTCCTCCAATACATACCACAGCCACGATCAAAATGATCACAAATGTCATGATCGGTGTACTGTCTCCCGTCTGCACTGCAGATTTCTGATTTGTCTGTGTCACTGCCGGACTCGGAGTCGCAGTAAGAACTGCTGCCTGTGATACCGTAAAAGTAACCGTACTTTCTGACTGTGTACCGGTATCCTTCCAGCTAGAGCCGTCGTATTTCTGCTGTCCAAAGGTAACTTTCAGAGTATATTTTCCCGGCTTGCTGACACGGAATGTTGCAGTATAAGGCTCTCCATCCCAGGTACGGGTCTCTGTGATCTTCCAGCTCTTCGGCTGATATCTGGTATCTCCCTTACGCGGGTTTGTATTATCCATCCCTGCACCAGCTGCTGTAAAGGTGATCTTTGTATTGGTATCATACTTGCCATTGGAATCAATGCCTGTGATCTTATTGTCCGATGCAGCGGCTTCCGTGCCCTGATATCCGTTTACTGTAATACTTACTGCGATCACTGTACTGATCTTGTTGGGATTCTTAACCCCCTCCGGAAGAATGACAGTACCTTTTACATTAAATATCTGACGTTCTGCAGAAGACGGATCATAAGAAGATCCCTTAACATCCCATTTAACAGATGCCTTCTGCTCTCCCTTTGTTGTAGTGATCTTTACTGTTCCCGGAAGCTTCAGGGCTTTCTGGGTTTTCTGGGTTCCATTGGGAAGATCTTTGATATCGGATGGCTTTTTGATACCTGTAAGGTTATTCGCCTTCTTACTGTTATCTGTTTTTTTCTTTGTAACGCTGAAATGGACATTTACATAAGCTTCCACGTTTGCATCATTGGCGATCACAATGTCTTCCAGATATTCCCCCTGTGAAAGTCCGCTGACCGGCTGTACGCTAAAGGTTGCATTATCTCCTGCTTCCAGCTCTGTGGCGGAAAGTGTACCAATTGTATATGCATTTGATGAAGGCTGTTTCAGAACAATTTTTGTATTTCCGGTGTTGGTAACTGTAACTGTCTTCGCATCAGGAAGTTCCTTATAGCCTTCTTCTTTGGTTCCAAACTCCAGACTGTCTGTTACCGAAAGACCGGGATTGGGTTCCGGTTCCGACTCCGAAACTGTAAATTCCAGCCGGACTTCAGCCAGTGTGTTTCCGGTATTCTGATCTGTCACAGAAATCGTATCGCTGTGATCTCCGGCCTGAAGACCGGTCTTGGGCTGTACAGTAAAGGTTGCCGCCTTATCTCCGGGATTGAGCACTTCCGCAGAAGGCTCTCCCACCTCATAATCCTCCGGAGCAGAAAGCTGGATCCGGATAGCTTCTGTACCTGTATTCTCTACGGTTACAGGCTGTGCATCCGGCGCAGTCTCATAGCCCTGTTCCAGTGTTCCAAACTTCAGAGGACCTTCCGGTTTCACTGTTGCAGTAACTGTTTTTGGTGTTTCTGTCTTTACCATAACCGAAGCCGTCACTGTAGCAGATGCTTCCGTGCTTTCATCAGAGGCAAATACAAGCTCTTCCACGTATGGATCATCTTTTGCAGAGAGTCCAAGCTTAGGCTGTACGGTAAAGGTCTGCTCTCCTCCCTGCGCCAACTGGATATTTCCGCTACTCTCCACTTCACTGACCGGCGCAATATCAAAAAACTCCGACTCAGGCTGTACTAACGTCACAGCTTCTGTACCTTCGTTTTTGATCGTGACTGTACTTGTTGTTTCTACCTTTTCATAACCGGCAGTCAGATCATCAAAAGGCAGTTCTGTCGGATCCGCAGTTAGCTTATATATTTTTTCCGCTGCAGGGTCCGATGTTTCCCCGGGATCTGTCTGCTCATTATTTTTATTATCTTCGGCTTTTTTATTTTCCGGTTCTTTTACTGTAAAATCCGCTTCAAAGAAGACATCGGCACCTTCTTCTGTCTGATACGTGATCAGATCTTTGTATTCTCCAGCCTTCAGACCTTCTCGTGGTTTTACCCACACAGCAACACTTTCACCACTCTTTAATGGCGCATCGTTAATATCCGCAGCCATGAAATTCTCCGGGGCGATCTCTTTAAAATTAAGATCTCCGGTTCCGTTATTTGTGATAGTAACCATCTGTGCTTCCGGAATTTCCGTATATCCTTCTTCCACGGAACCAAAATCCAGAATTCCACTTCCATCTTCCGTGTATGCAGATGCCGAATATGTCGGTTCCTCATTTTTTTCGGAAGCGTCTGCTGCTGTATCTGCGGAATCCGGGGTCTCTGTCTGACTATCTCCGGATGTATCTGCCTCATCGGTATTCTGAGGCCCTGACTGTTCTCCGTTTACTTCTATAACAGAGTTTTCAGCAGGCTCCTGGGTATCTGCAGGTTCCTGTACATCTGTATTCTCCTGCACATCCGCAGACTCCGTTTCTTCTGCCGGCTCTATGGTTTCCTCAGGCTGAGCACTATCAGGCTCCTCTGACGTTCCAGCTTCTGTATCCGGCGTGTTCTCTGAAGACTCCGAAGCTTCACTTTCCTCCGCATCCGGATCTTCTCCTGCTGCTTTGGCTTCTTCCTTTTTCTTTTCTGCCAGTGCTTTGGCTTCCTCCTCTGTTTCGGAAACCTCCTGGGTCGTCACCGTAAGCTCACCACTGACTCCCGTCTCTTCTTTTCCGGTGATCTTCATAACGATCGGAAGACCCAGATCTTTTTCATCGATTTTATAAGTCTTGTCAGTTCCTACCTCTGTAAGAAGGTCTCCGTCCTTTAATGACCAGGAAAAACTCACATTATCATCTGTGATCCCCTCCGGCTTGACCTTTGAGTAATCTGCACTTAAGGTAGACCCGATCGCAAGTGTTCCTTTGACCTTCAGCTTTCCATCAAGAGTTCCAGATGGAACTGCAGTGGCAAATACCATCGATGGAAGCAGCGTTACCATCATAAGCACAGCCATGACGACTGCCAGCACTCTGCTTTTTTTCATATCCCATCCTCCTTTACATCATTTTATTTTCCCCACATTTACCCTTTCTACGCAGGGCTTTCTTTTTGCTGATGCAAGTTTATCATATTTAATTTTCAGAGGTGTAATCCCTGCTTTCCGTCAGCCTTCTACGATCATATATTTTCCGTCCGGGAGTTTAAATACTTCGCTTTCTTCTTCCAGCTCCTTCAGGGAAATCCCCTCCACATCTGCGCCCATTCCATCCAGATATTTTTTAACATCCTTCAGGGAATCCAGCACAACTGCCATGCAATCCTCGAGAAATTCCTCTGCCTCCTCAAAATCCTCTGCTACCGGCTCATCAAAAAGCTGACCCTGTTTTTCCAGAAATGTCTGGACATATTCTTTCTTGTACATATTAAAGTACCTCCTTTATATCTCCGCCCGCCGCGATCAGTCTGCGAAGTACTGGTTCCACCTTCTCTGTCTCGTAGAAAGCCGCCGCCTTTACCCCTGGCTTCGCATGCTTCATGGCAAAGCTGTATTTTACAGATTTCATCATTTCAATATCATTGTATTCATCCCCGAACGCCATGCATTCATCCGGTCCGATTCCCAAAAATTCCTGGTATTTACAGATCCCTTTTGCTTTGTTCGTGGTAAATGGAACAAAATCCACCCACGCAAATCCGGATGTCACAACAGTACATCTGTCTTTGAACCGTTCTCTCCAGTACCGGATGGATTCCTCCGTCATTCCTTCTCTCTCATAAACTGCAACCTTCATACAAGGCTCTGTGATCTCATCAAAACTCTTTATGATCTTACACTGATTTTTTACTTCTTCGATCATCAGATGGCGATAATGTTCTGTCTTGGGCATGATATAATAAAAATCCTTTGTAGAACAGGAAAATTCCGCTCCGGGCTTTTCCCATATTGCCTGAATGATCTCTCTGACCAGTTCTTTGTCAAAGCTGTCGCAGTACAGAAGCTTCTCATTCTGGACAGCGAGCCCGCCATTTTCACTGATAAATGCCATCTCGTCCTTTACCGGCGCAAAAAGATTCCTCATATTGGCATACTGTCTGCCACTGGCTGCCACAAAGAGGATTCCCATTTTTTTCAGTTCCTTTACCAGCGGAAAGATCTCTTCCGGCAGCGTCTGTCTTCCACCGATAAGCAGCGTTCCATCCAGATCGCTGGCAACCATCTTAATCATGCTGCTTCTCCTCATAAATAGTAAACAGATCACCAGGTACAGCTGCTACAATATCTGCACCGTTATTTTCAAGCTCTTCTCTGTCACGGAATCCCCATAGTGCACCAACGGTATACATTCCAGCAGCACTTCCTGTCTGCATATCTGTCTTTGTATCTCCGATATACATACATTCTTCCGGCTTTACGCCGAAATCTTCTGCAATCTTCAGCGGACCATCCGGCGCCGGCTTTCTGCGGATCCCTTCCTGCTGTCCCATCACCTCATCAAACAGATCGCCATAGATCGCCTTTACCACTTTCTGCGCCGCAACATGAGGCTTATTGGAGCATACAGCCATCTTAAGGCCTGCATGTTTCAGCTCCTGAAGGGTTTCCGGCATATCTTTATATGGCACAACTTTATACAGCGGATCTTCATCAAATTTCCTGCGATAAAGTTCCCTGACTTCTTCGTAGTGTACCAGCTCCGGATCTCCTGCATCGATCAGGCATCTTCTGATCAGCATATCTGCACCCTCACCGCTGTAATAACGAAAATTATCTGTCGGCTGTGGTTTCAGGGAAAACTTTTCCATGATCTCATTCGCCACATATGCCATAGATTCCAGTGTATCCGCAATTGTTCCATCCAGATCAAATATACAAGCTTTTATCATTTTGTCTTTCATCCTCTCAGGTTCATTCCCAGTTTTTTTGTCTCATAGATCAGTCTTGCCACAGGCAGTCCCACCACGTTGTTATAATCACCACGGATTCCCTTCACATAGGCTCCCCAGGCGCCCTGGATTCCATAGCTTCCGGCTTTGTCCATTGGGTCTTTGCTATTTACATATTCCTTTATTTCTTCCTCTGTCACCGGATAAAAGCTCACATCTGTGCACTCATGGAAGGTATGAGCTTTCCATCTCCCTTTTTCTCTTATCAACAAAGTTACACCGGTATATACCTGATGTGTATTCCCCTGCAGCATAGCGAGCATCTCTATTGCAGCTGTCTCATCTGCCGGTTTACCTAAAATCTTACCCTCATAAGATACAACGGTATCTGCACCGATCACAACCACATCTCTCAGATCTCGGTTCTCCTCTTCCTCCAACGCGTATGCCGTAAACATAGTTTTCTGACGAGAAAGTTCCTCCACCACTTTCGCAGGCTCTGCACTGGTGATCCGTTCTTCCCCGCTGGCAGGCTTCACTTCAAAGGCGACTCCTACCTGGCTTAAAAGTTCCCGCCTCCTGGGAGATGCGGAAGCAAGCACGATTTTCTTCATGTGTAATTCCTCTCTTTCCTGTGTTATCAGTATAACCGTTTCTGTAAATGGGCGCAACCGAAATCGTTGCAGGAGCATTTTGTACTTATCCATTTATTCCTGATGACGATAAAACAAAACAAGCAGTACACCCTGATACCTGTTCACGGTGTACTGCTGTCATATGTTTCGTATTCTTTTTGACAGTTTTTATGCTTTCGGTAATTTGAAAGAGCTCTTCAGAGATACAATGCGGTTAAATACCGGTGCTCCCTCCCTGGAGTCATGGATATCTGCGCAGAAGAAACCGTTACGTACAAACTGATAGCTGTCATAACCTTTTGCTTTCAGAAGCTCCGGCTCTACATAAGCACTTGTTACTGTAAGAGAATTCGGATTTACATTAAGAGAACCATCTTCTTTATTGTAAACACCTTTTTCTTCATCTACGATATTCTCGTAAAGTCTTACCTCAACTTTACCTGCATTGGATGCTTCCACCCAGTGGATCGTTCCTTTTACCTTACGTCCGTCCGGTGCATTTCCGCCCTTGGTCTCCGGGTCATAGGTACAGTGGACTACACGGATCGTTCCGTCGTCATCTGCCTCATAACCTGTGCAGGTTACAAAATATGCATTCATAAGACGAACTTCATTTCCAATATAGAGACGTTTGTATTTCTTAGGAGGCTCTGCCATAAAATCATCACGTTCAATATAAAGTTCTCCACTGAACGGGATCTTTCTGGTTCCAAGCTCCTCATTCTCCATATTATTCGGAGCTTCAAGATACTCAACCTGTCCTTCCGGATAGTTATCGATCACGAGCTTGATCGGATCAAGAATCGCCATCATACGCGGACGTTTCAGCTTCAGGTCCTCACGGATGCAGTACTCGAGCATTGCATAATCTACAGAACTGTTCGCCTTTGAAACACCACAGAGTTCTACAAATTTACGGATAGACTCCGGTGTAAATCCACGGCGGCGAAGTGCGGCGATGGATACTAGTCTCGGATCATCCCATCCATCTACGATGCCGTCCTCAACAAGCTTCTTGATATAACGTTTACCTGTAACAACGTTGGTCAAGTACAGCTTTGCAAACTCGATCTGCTTCGGTGGGTGCGGATATTCCATTTCCTTTACCACCCAGTCATAAAGTGGTCTGTGGTCCTCAAACTCCAGAGTACAGATAGAATGTGTCACACCCTCAATGGCATCCTCGATCGGATGAGCGAAGTCGTACATCGGATAGATGCACCATTTATCTCCTGTATTGTGATGTGTCATGCGGGCTACACGGTAAATGACCGGGTCACGCATGTTCATATTCGGTGATGCCATATCGATCTTGGCACGGAGAACCTTCTCTCCATCTCCGTATTTGCCCTCACGCATCTCTTCAAAAAGCTGAAGATTCTCTTCTACAGTACGGTTTCTGTACGGGCTCTCTTTACCTGGCTCTGTAAGAGTTCCTCGGTACTCACGTATCTGGTCTGCAGTCAGGTCGCAGACAAAGGCCTTGCCTTTCTTAATAAGCTTCACTGCTGCCTCATACATCTGATCAAAATAATCAGATGCAAAGAAAAGTCTGTCTTCCCAGTCTGCACCAAGCCATTTCACGTCAGCCTTGATGGACTCTACAAATTCGGATTTCTCCTTTGTAGGGTTGGTATCATCAAAACGGAGATTGAATTTTCCGTTGTATTTCTGAGCCAATCCATAATTTAAAAGAATGGATTTCGCATGTCCGATATGAAGATAGCCGTTAGGTTCCGGTGGGAAACGTGTATGCACGGTGTCATAAACGCCTTCTTCAAGATCTTTGTCTATAATATTTTCAATAAAGTTTTTGGAAACTGTTTCGTTCTCCATTGCTTTCCCTCCTAAATATCATCCTGATGTTTTATCTTATCATAAATCCGGAGTTTTTGAAACCCGCAAAACCTGTATCTAAACAAAAAATTGTCTGTTTTTAGACACAAAAAAAGCTGCTGACGGGAATCGAACCCGTGACCTCCGCCTTACCAAGGCGACGCTCTACCGACTGAGCCACAGCAGCTTGTTTCGCGACGTTTGTGCCTGTCTCTTATACACATCTGACGCTGCCGACGATATGCAGTGTGTAGA
>ENA-OXUB01001214-OXUB01001214.1-human-gut-metagenome-genome-assembly--contig:-NODE-1214-length-9969-cov-28.904680_pt1 | contig 9969 bp, 8 predicted proteins | sample MGYA00249345_ERZ652652 | MGnify/ENA primary metagenome ERZ652652 (study PRJEB26925, sample SAMN05826496) | human gut metagenome | biome: ENVO:2100002; feature: ENVO:00000062; material: ENVO:00002003... | reverse complement strand
AAATATGCCCTGTGATACCAAGGGATCAGTCTGTCTTCATACTTTCAAGTTTCAGTGATTGATTCATTTACTGTTGCTAGTATATCGGAGCGCCCGGCTGCCAACAATCGACAACTTTATGGCAAATGGTTGATTATCTGACAGATTAATTGTATTGTCGTGTCATACGACAAGCTGTTGAAAATTGTCAAACGAGGAGGGATGCTGGATGGCCAAGAACTTGCAGAATCTGCGCACGGAACGGGCAATTCAAGCGGCATTTATCAAATTAGTGAATCAAAAGGGCTTCAACCAGGTAACCATCGGCGACATCGCCGACGAGGCTCTGATCAATCGGCAGACGTTTTATTATCACTATCAGGACAAGTATCAGCTGACGGAAGTGATGATTTCAGAGATGGTCGACCAGTATGACGACCTGTACCAGAACTACGTGTCGTCCCGCGTTAATCAGGATAATTTGCCGGAAAGAATTACCCGGTTGTTCCCCAAGACCAATTCGTTTTGGACGACCAACCGGGATAAAATTAACGCGCTGTTCTCCATTGAATTTAACGAGCATTCGTTGGAGAAGGAGCTGAAGACCCGGTTTCGACGATCACTTCCGGAGTTGCTGGGTCGCAAGCCGCTGGCCCTTGAGGAGCATATTTTCCCCGGAATCATTCTGGCAATTATTGAATACGTGATTGATACCGGCCAGGCGCCGGATAAGGACGAGATTATTGAGACGTTTAGTAGTGTGAGTGAGGTGTTTAAATGAGTAAGCCGTTCCAAAACAACGCTCAGACAAAGCTGTCAAAATTGGAAAATTCGCATGTCATCCGAATTCCCGCGGAGATGATTGCCCAACTGGGATGGGAAAATAATGAACCCATATCGATCACAATCGAAAATAAAGCCCTCGTGTTGTGAGCCACTTCGAACCGCCCAGCCAACATTCATGAACTGTTCAAGGATTGGCACGACGATGGACAACGTGATGCGGAGCTAGATTGGGGAGAAGGACAGGGTCACGAATTAAAGTGGTAGCCTAATTGGTTGATTTGTCACTAATTTCAATCCGTTTAACGTAAAAAGAAGCTAGTTATTAACAACAAAAATGGATCTCCATTAAATTGGAGATCCACTTTTCAGTCTGTGGTTAGAATCAATACTTCCCTTGAATCACAAACTTCTTATTAGCTGTAATATAGGACCCATTCGACAACTCATAACGGGTGGTCAAGTTATGCTTAACCAACTTCTTCACGGTTAACCGAGTCCCTTTCTTATAGGACTTGGTTCGGCCAGTGAGCGCTTCATTCTTATAAGCGTGAATGCCTTTCTTAGCAATCACTGTGACTTTCTTGTTCTTTGGTACTGACTGGTAGTAAACGCGAACAACGTACTTGCTGTTGGCAGTAATGTAGCCAATCTTGCCGGCGGTCTTACTGTGATGATTAACGTCTCTTACCTTGTAACGAAGGGCGCCGCCATTGGAACGGGCATAATCGGTGATGACAAACATCGGCCGGTTAACGCGCTTTTGTTTTGGATACTTGGCAACTCGTTGATGCTTATTGAAGGTGGCGTGTTTGTACATGTAGATAGCTTTTACGGCGTAAACAGCGGCACCCTTTTTACTAGCATAATTTGGTAGTGCTATCGTTGAAGTGGTATTTGGTGAAGTAGTGGATGGTGTTGAGCCATTTGTATTGGTGCCTGTTGATCCGCTATTTGTTGTCGGTGTTGTAACCGTTCCTGCGGATGAGCCGCCACCATTACCACCATTATTAGATGATCCCTTAACAGTTACTTGAATTGTTTTGGTGATTGGCGTGCCATTGTAATCATAACTATAAGTAACAGAATAAGTTCCGGGCACATTGGCGTTAACGTTATCTTTTGTTGTCGTTACTTTTGCGTTATCAATCTTTTTACCATCTGTTCCGAGAATCTGAACATGGTCAAGTGGTTTCCAAGTTGAACCCGTATTGATGGTGATTGGACCCTTGGCATCGATTACTTTTTCAACTTGAAGGTTAATATCTCCAGTCTTTAACTTACTTGCAATTTCACTGCTTGGTGTGTAGTCTGCTGGGAAATCGATGTAAGTCTGGTTGTCAGGAATGGCATAGCCGTTGCTGTGAAGCATATCGATGAAGGATTGAGATGAGTCCTTTGCATTCTTCATCTTGCTGGTGTTCACTGAGTAGGATCCACCCTTATACAAGTAAGTGTCGTTAGCAGCAGCTGTATGAGTATCTTGGCCAAAGTCAGCAATTGCTAATTCATTATCACTATTGACTTTGGGAGTGAAATCTTGAATGTCACTTGCAGGTTCTGAACTGTTTTCACTATTCTTTATAGTTAAGTAGTAGTCATTTGTGGTGGATTGAGTTGAGATGTTTGCATATTCAGAAAGCCCAATTCCTAATACGTTCGCCGCACCAGAATCGTAGGATAGATTATAGTTGTAGGTCGGGAATGCAGTTGCACTATTATTTTGTCCATTTCCTACTGGCAATCCATTAGGAATATCCGAAGGTGATGTAATAGTTGGTGCCGTTTGTGGATCAGCTGTTTTTTTAACAATCTTAAAAGGAATTTTTAGTGTCAATGTTTGGCCGGCTTTTAAAGTTCCCACCATATCGATTTCCTTAACAGTGGTGGATTTGCTTTCTGGAAAGTCGGTGGTTGATGCCGTCGTACCATCCGCAAAATCATAATTCATGGTAATAGGATTATTTACGCTTTCACCACCAACAGACGTAATTGTAGGCTGTAAGGAACCGTCACCCGCATAGACAACTTGAGATGCAACAGTGTTATTGAAATAAGGTATGTTAGTGAAACCTATGCTTTGATATGGAGTGAGAATCCTACTGGCTGGGTCAGGTCCGCCAGTAGTTCGAAGAGTCTGATCTTTATCAGTCTGGTTATTAATAATGATGTATTCATAAAGAACCGGATTGCTGGTTTGCTTCGAGAGCGAGATGTATTTGTCCACATCAAGGATTGATGTGGCAATTCCATAAACGCTACCGTTTGGCGCAGCATAATTTGATGTTGAGTCTCCTAGGTTAAAATATTGAGCGGTGGTTAAACCACTATCCGTTTTGCTGAATGGAATACTGGTTTTATTTCCAGACGGACTATTGTAGATTGCCGGACTGTCAGCACTTGCATTTATTCTGGATGCCAACACTCCAAATGAAGCAAAAGTGGCGACAATTACAGCAATTTTTGCCGTCCTTTTCAACAAATGATTAATTGTACTATTCATAAAATATTCACCCCTAGATAATTATATTGAACAGCTTCATTATAGCGGTGTTAACGATTACATACCAGCAATTATTTATCTATTTCCAATTCATGATATTTAATGTTATTGGCAGGCCACTTAACATTCATGGGCTGTCAACAGGACTTGATTTTAACAATATCAATGTAGGCGGAATTTAGACGAAGCTAAAAATGGTGACTCCCAGTAGTGGGCGTCACCATTTCTATGATAAATATAACTTTTATGAGAGAGGTTCCTACTTCCCAACCCCATCAAACTTCTCACTCAACTTCGCAAAATTAACCGTTCCCAATCCAGTTGCCTGGTTATAAAGCTTCCCGGGCTGGCCGGTATAGTACAGGTTATTGTTATCCTCAGCATCGTCCAGTACGTTAAACGGACTGTCGGATTCCTGGGCAAACTTATAAATTTGCGGGTTCCAGAAGCCGATTGGTGTTTGTCTGCCGCTGTTCATCACTGCGTTGGCCGCCGCCATTTGTGGAGCCACGTAACTGGTGCCGCCGCCCATCAGCCAGATCTTCTGGTACTTTCGGCCGCCCGATGACGATGGGTAGCCTGAGTAAAAGGTGGCGTAGCCGGTGGCCAAATCAGCATTGCCGGAAACGTCCGGGAAGTTTCGCCCGGATGCCGTGCCGGTAATGACCTTCGGATTCGGGTTCAGCGTGTACGTGCCGTTCCGGAATTTCAACAGGGTCAACGCGCGGAACGTATTAATCCCCGGCACGCCTAACTGATACTGCGGGGTGGCGTTCAGCGTTGAGAAGCCGCCACCGCTGCCGGAAAACTCGCCCCGTTCGAGGTCGCTCTTACTGAGGCTGTACGTATCGCCCCAAGCCCGTTCCTTTGGCACCGTGATCACATCATTATGAAGAATCTGGGTGTAAGGGAGCGTCGTGCCGCCAACCATGACCTGGTAGGGCGAGGTTGAAACGGTATTACTGAGCTTGCCGTTATTATCCTCGCTGGGACCACTGTCACCGCTGGCCTCGAAGACGCTGATGCCCTGAACGGCGGCCTGTTCCAGCATGATGTTAAATGCATGGTTGTAATTGGCCGGCGTCGAGCTGTCATCGTTCCATTTTGAAGCAGTTTCCGATCCCGGCGCAAAGCTGGTGGTTAACTGCTTGTCCCGGTTAGCGGAAACTGCCTGCATGAAGGCCGAGTAAAAGGCGGTGTAAACCGACGACGTATTGTCATCGGAGTTGCCGACGTAAAGGTCGATGTCAGCTTCTGGCGCCACCGCGCTGGCTTCCTGAACGTCCAGCGTTGATTCCATTTGTGGATCGGACAGCCAGGCGTCCAGCGCCTTCTGGGATGTTTTCTGGTCATCAATTGAATAGAAGCGGTGAATCCGGCTCAGATTGTCGGCGATGCCGGAAGTTTGCCAGTACGTCTGCAGGTCGCTGTCCCGCAAATCACTGCCGGCAATCACGCCGATGCGCTGCCCAGCCCCTTGCAGACCCTTGTCATACAGGTCGTCGAGGTGGTAGCGGTCAGCGAATTTCAGCGCCCCGTACTGCTTGGAAAAGTTGTCGGGGGCCAGTGTCGTGTTGGGCCGGTCGGCAGTAGTCGTTAGCGAGCCAGCTGCCGTCGATTGGCTGGCTGCCGCGCTCACGGCTTTGGTGTTCTTCGCCGCTTTCTTTGAACCGGGCTTCTTGACCGGTTTCTTACTTGGCGACTTGGAAACTTTCTTCTTGGAATCCGCGCCCACGGCATAGACGCCGATCACGCTGACCACTTGGTCGGACAAGCTGGCCGGCAGGGTGAATTTCGTGCCGCCCTTTGAAGTAGCGACTGCCTTAAACGCTTTATCGACGTGCCCAACGGTTCCGGTGAGTTTGACCGCTAAATTCCCGGGATAGACGTCGGTCTTAATGTCGTACTTCTGCATGTAGGACTTGAAGTCGTTGACGTAGCTGGTTGGCTGGCCAAATTTAGCGGCAACCTGATCCGGGGTCAGATACTGATGAAAGTCCGCCGTTCCCGGCGTCACCGTGTCGTACGCGTATTGGGACAGCGCCGTCTCGTCAGTCGGCTTGAAGGCGACGGTGACCACTTGAGTCGAGTCACCAATCGGGATTGTTTTGGCGGCGTGAGCGGTGAGATAACCGGTGCCGCTAAGCATCAGGCCACCGCCCAGTGCTGCAAGTAAGAGTGCCTTTGAACGCATCGTGATCCCTCTTTTCAAATTAAATTGACGCCGGCAACATTAATGCGTATCGCTGGCAAACTTATTGTAAAGCTGGGTGAAATCAATCGTCCCGAGCCCACTGGCCTGGTTATAAAGCTTGCCGGGTTGGCCGGTGTAGTACAGGTTATTGTTGTTATCGGCGTCGTCAAGGACGTTAAACGGACTGTCGGATTCTTGCGCGTACTTGTAAATTTGCGGGTTCCAGAAGCCGATTGGCGTTTGCCGGCCGCTGTTCATGACGGCGTTGGCACCCGCCATCTGTGGTGAGGTGTAGCTGGTTCCGCCGCCGATCATCCATTTGGTACTTGGCACACGGTAGACTTTCTTATTCTTCAAAACCGGATTCTTGCCGGAAACAAACGTGGCGTAACCGGTCTGCGGATCGGCGTTTCCGGAGACATCGGGGATGTTTCGGGAATTACCGGTGCCAAAGATCAGGTGCGGGTGCTTGGTTAGCGTGAACTTGCCCTTCTTGAAGGTCAGGAAGTTCTCGGCTCTAAAGGTGTTGACCCCAGAGACCCCTTGCTGGTAACGAGGAGTCGGGTTCAAGGCTGAGAAACCGCCGCCGCTGCCGCCAAAGACGCCTTCCTGCTTTTCATTGGCCGTCTGAGCGTAGGTATCGCCCCAGGTCCGTTCTTTGGAAATGGTGATCACCTTGTTATTTAAAATCTTTTGGTACGGCAGGGTGGTGCCGCCGACGAGTACTTGGTAGGCTGACGTGGACATGCCGTGATTTTCCTTGGCGCTTGGCGAAGAAACGGGACCGTAATCACCGCTGGCTTGGAAAACGGTGATTCCTTGGGCGGCTGCTTGTTCGTACATCAAATTAAACGCGTCGGAAGTTTTCTTCACCGTGGCACTGGGATCGCCCCAGTCAGCGGTGACTTCAGGAGCGGCCGAGAAGCTGGCCGACAGCTGCTTGTCCTGGTTGTCGGAAATCGCCGACATGAAGCCGGTGTAAAGCGCGGACGGATCGCTGGTGTTCGGGTTGGTGTCGTCACCGATGTACAAATCAACGTCGGCTTTTGGCGCCACTGAAGAAGCGGACTCAACATCAACGGTTGTTTCGGTCTGCGGGCCGTCGAGCATGTAGTCGACAACCTTCTGGACTTCATTCTTCGGGTTGATCAGGTAGTGGTGGTGAATCCGGCTGACATCGTCATTGACACCGGCCTGCTTCCAGTAGGTGGTCAGATCGCTGTCATGAATGTCACTGACGGTGATGATGCCGATGCGCTGGCCCTGACCCTGCATACCCTTTTCGTAGAGAGGGTTCAATTGGTAGGCCTTGGCAAATTTAGCGGCGCCGTACTTCTTGGAGAAGGCGTTGGCTGATAAATTGATGTTGGGTTGCTGCCCGGAAATCGGCAAATCGGCCATCGTCAAACTGGAATGAGCACGCTTCTTGTGTGAACTGGTCTTCTTGACCGCCTTTTTGGTGGTCTTTTTTGGTGTCTTCTTTGCCGTTTTCTTTGTGGCCTTCTTACTGTTTTTGCTGGCTGGTTTGTCAGTATACAACCCAATGACCGCGACGACCTTATCAGATAATTGTTCCGGTAACTTGTAAGAACTCGTTGACTGGTAACCCTTCTTAGCGGGCTTCACGTACTTGGCGTGAAAGGCCTTCTGCATGTTGGCCGGCGTGGCGGTGAGCTTCATCGCCAGGTTGCCGGGATAAGCGTAGGTGCGAATATGATACTTGTTGAGATAGTCTTTGAACGCCTGAATGTAGCTGGATGATTGGCCGAATTTGTCGGCAAATTCACTCGGCGTTAAGTAATGATGATAGTTGGCACTGGTCGGATCGACCGTTTCGTAAACGTAGTTGCTTAAATCGGCTTCGCTGGTGCTGGGCTTGAACGTCACGTTGACGACGGTCCGTTTAGCGGCAGCCGCCTTGGCGGGCTTGGTTCTCAGCGTCGTGCTGGCTCCCAAAACCAGCAGGCCGCTTAAAGCTGTGATGATTAAACTTTTTCCCCTCAATAAAACCACTCTTTTCCTGTGTTGTATGGGTCAATTATACCAATCTCATTCTGAGATTACTCAAATTTAGGCTAGTTAACGCGGTTAGTTGGCCATTCTTTGCGTCTTTTGAAATAATTTCTACCATATTAATGCATTATTCACGTACTATAAATAAGTGAAGCAAAATCTGTCATTATTTCGCAAGTGGGAAAAAGTTGCGAAATGTTTAAAAAAGCCCTATCCTTGGTTGGAAGATAGGGCTTGGTACTTATTAACCATTGGTATCATATTTTTCACTGAGAATCAATGGTTAGTGATGATCACTTGTGATGCTTTTGATCTAATAGCTTGGCGATAATTATTGAGGATATAACGGCCACAGTAATTTGTTCACCAATGTTAGTCAACACATCAGTAACGGTAGAGAGCAAGACGGTTCACCACCTTCCCGGCAGTGTGTTGTTGCCTGGTTAAGACAGCTAACTGCCTCTAAACAGTTTATCATAAGTATCGTTCATATTTGTAACTCAATTCTGAACGATTTTCCTTTACTAAGTCTTCTTTACCAGTTAATATGTATTTAGAGAGTAAGGCGGTTTTACCGTCTTCAGGTAGGCTGGTTACCTACTTTGCAGGTTGGTTACCTGTATTCTGAATTGTTTTAAACAGTCGGATCACCCCCTTTCTTGCCAATCGTGCGAGAAGGGTACATATCAGTATTAAATTTAAATCCAAGTACTTGAGTAACATTACCCAGGTACTTGGATTTTTTTATTTGGTCTCGTTACTTTAATTCACTAAAACATCCTTAAAAGTCAGGCCTTCATGTCTGAATATTCTCACCGATTGCCTTTGATATTAAGCCTTGATGACTGATAAAAGTCGCCGCTAGTCGTCTTAACCGTTCTCCCGTAGACTTTAGTCTTGTTCAGGGGCCCTTGAATCTAATCTAAATCAGTGAGGACGATTCAAGTTGAATAACGAAAATGAGACTCTTTATAAGGAAGCATTTGATTATTTATTGGCAGGCGACCACGAGATGGTGGTCTACGGGGTGCTGAAGCGGCTGCACGTCGCCAAGGGTAATCCGCTGTATGATGACTTGGTGCAGGAGGGGCGGATGGCGTTTATCCAGCACTTCATTAAGGCCAAAAAAATGATGAAGGATCCGGACACTTATCTGCCTTTTATTTACCAAGGGGTGTATTGGACACTGATTGATGTCATGCGAAAGCAGCGGGCGGTGAACAGTCACGTCTATGATCCCGGTGAGGACGATCCGCTGGCCGAAATGGCCGATGGCGCGCAGACGGTGGCAACCATTGACGCGACGGCGTTGATTGAATCGGTTAAGGAAATCTGCACGCTAGGGGAGTGGAATTATCTGTACCGGGTGTACTACCTGGGGATGAACATTACCGAGATTGCTGCCGAACTGGGTGTCAACCGCAAGCGGATCTATAAATACCGCCAGAACATTCTCCAAAAGATCGGCGAGTTGGTGTGAATGCCAAATTAATTTCAAAAAGTTGGGACACTTTGGCGGTCTCATTTCGTTACTAATAGATGTAGGGGTTGGCCAACTGCTTACACCATAAAAGAAGAGGAGATTACAACATGCAAAAAGATTGGATGAAATCAACTGCGACTTATACGTTTACTGAGAAGGATCATAAGAATGGCGTTCGTCATAGCTTTAGCTATATTTCGAAGGATGTGACCGCCGACGCGATTGCCCAACTCGGCGCGATCATTGATTCCTTTACCGAAGGCGCCTTGTTAGATGCCACCGTCTCAACCACGGAACATGTCGGCAGCCAAGCGGAAGTCCCAGCAAAGCCAGAAGAACCAAAGGCTTAATTATTCCCATTAATTGAGAGACCCAAACCACAATATATCGGAGGAAATTTATATGCGAACACTAGAATTGGTATTCAAATCATCAGATGATAAGACAAAGACCCTCAGTATCAGCTATGCTCAGGATGGCTTGAAGGGCGTAGACGTTCAAAAGAAGATGCAGGAAATTGCGTCACTGAACATGTTCGACAAGGACGGCGTCAATCCTTATCAGACCCCGGTTGCGGCCAAATACAAACGCACCGAAATCGATTCATTATTCGACACTCGGAACTAATGGTTAAATAGCTTTTTGTGCACAATGTATCATTTGAAACATTTGGCTTGATTACAGTAATAGCAACACCTACCCAAACAAAGGGAGCAAAACAATACCGTTTTGCTCCCTTTTAATTACAGAAAGGTTTCAGATATAACAAACACATAAATTAAGGGCGTAAATCTTGCGAAGCCAAATTCAAGGCGTTAGAATAATAGGCGTAGAGTTGATTGGGTATAAAAAACAAATTGCGGTTGTTCATTTCATCACTTTGATGTAAAATGAATGGTGCAGTTTACATATACCTAGTGAACTACAAATCATTTTATATATTGGAGGAGACAAGATAATGAAATCAAGCTTGAAGAAATCATTATTTGTAGGCTTAGCTGCTTTAGGCTTCGT
>ENA-OXUB01001201-OXUB01001201.1-human-gut-metagenome-genome-assembly--contig:-NODE-1201-length-10063-cov-7.112310_pt1 | contig 10063 bp, 4 predicted proteins | sample MGYA00249345_ERZ652652 | MGnify/ENA primary metagenome ERZ652652 (study PRJEB26925, sample SAMN05826496) | human gut metagenome | biome: ENVO:2100002; feature: ENVO:00000062; material: ENVO:00002003... | reverse complement strand
ACACACTGCATATCGTCGGCAGCGTCAGATGTGTATAAGAGACAGGGGTCATCGTCCTTCTCGTAGTTGACCTCAGTGTAGGTGTGTGCGTTGTCGAAGACAGCCTTGACCTCATCGCTCATGTTGTAATCAGCAGGAGCGGCAGTGGCCTCAGCATAGTTTGCAAAACCGTCCGCACGGGACAGATAGGTGATCTCGCCCTCTGCGAAATCGAACTGATTGGTCGCTGCAACAGCGTCGCTCTCGCGCTTGTTGGACTCGTTGTAAACGATGTCGGAAGCAACAGTGTAGGTCTTGGAATCCAGAACATTGTGGGAGTCAGAGTTGGTGCTGATGATGTAATCGCCAGCCTCCAGCACATAGCAGCCGTTGTTCTTGTAATCGTAGGAAGCCAGATCCTCGACCGGGATGGTGAAGTCGATGGTCTCGCTCTCGCCGGGGGCAAGCTCGCTGGTCTTGGCGAAGTCCAGCAGGTTTGCGGAGGCCTTCTCAATGCCGCCGTTGGTGTACGGAGGATCATTATAGATCTCCACGACATCCTTGCCGGCAGCAGAGCCGGTATTGGTGACGGTGACAGAGAACTTCAGGCTGCTGCCGTCGCTGGTGATGTCGCTCATCTTCTGGGTGAAGGTGGTGTAGCTCAGGCCGTAGCCAAAGGGATAGACAACTTCCTTGTCGTAGTCGATGAGGCCTTCATCGGCAGCAGTCTCATAGAACTTGTAGCCGACATAGATGCCCTCAGCGTAGTTGACGAAGGATGCAGTAGCGCCTGCGGGGTCGAAGAAGCTGGAATCGGAATCCAGCTCGGTGGCGTTGGTGTACTTGAAGTCACCGAAGTTGTTCCACCACGGAGAAGCGGTCAGGTCAGCAGCATAGGTGTCAGCGGTACGGCCGGAGGGGTTGACCTCACCGGCGACCACGCGGCCAAAGCCCTCAAAGCCGGACTGACCGGTGCCGGGGCAGAGCAGGACGCCCTTGATCTGGGGGTAGTTCTTGACCCAGTCCATCTCGAAAGCGTTTGCGCCGTTGTAAACGACGATGACGTTGTCGAAGTTGGAAGTGACGAGGTCGATGAGCTCTTCCTCGCGGTTGGACAGCTGCAGGAAGTGGTCGCCCTTATCCCAGTCATTGCCCTCGTTCAGGGTGTCATCGTAAGTGCCGTTGTAGTAGCCGGCGCCGCGCTGAGAACCACGGTAATCTGCCACACGGCGGACCCAGCTGCCGTCCACGACAGCAGACATATCGGTGGGAAGGTCTGCGCCCTCGCCGCCGACGCGGGTGATGACGACCATAGCGGTGTCAGAATATGCCTTGGCGTTTGCCATCATCTCGTCGGTGTACAGGCTGACATTCGGCTCGGGCAGGGTCCAGTCCTGCTGTGCCATGCCGACGCTGGGGCGGGTGGAGCAGTAATCGGTGTAGAACTTGCTCAGCTCGTCGTTGGTCTCGATGCCTGCATCATGCAGACCGGTGAGCAGATCGGTGACAGGGTAAGCGTCGTTCAGAGCGCCGGAACCGGTGCCGCCGTAGCAGGGGCTGGTGGAAGCCCAGCCGAAGACGTTCAGCTTGGAGCCGGAAGCCACAGGCAGGATGTTGTCATCGTTCTGAGCCAGAACGATGCCTTCCTGGGTGATCTCATTGACCAGCTCGGTGGCCTCTGCGGAAGTCTCCTCACTGATGGAACCTTCGCCGGAGACCAGATCCAGCATGGTGGACATGGGGCCGGTGCAGATGAGGTTGACGACAATCGCCAGCGCCAGCAGAATGGCGAGGCCGGACTGCGCACGAATCATCTTCTTTTTCGCTTTGGGCATCTTCCGCACCGCGAACATCACGAGGAGCGCGAGTACGAGGACGACGCCGAATGCAATCAGATAGTTCTGAATGTTCGAAACTACCTGCATTACATCATCCATATTGATGGACAACATAATTTTCTTCCTCCTTATTCTGAATCCATATTTTCCGGGTACAGCTCCCGGAGCATTGCCACTATTATAGATGGATTCAAAGAAAATTCACAAACATCTTCACAATCTGTCATTTTGGAGGCATAGTTTGCAGAAGTTTCAATTTGGTTTCAAATTTTATTGTGCTAATTCACAATTTCGAGAACGGTTTTATTGTGCAGAATAACAAAACCTCTCCGTCATCGCTACGCGATGACGGAGAGGTTTCTCACGATGGGACCGGCAGCAAGATCCGCAGGGTGAACCAGCCGTCGGCCCAATGAAGAGTCATGGTGCCGTCGTGGTGCTGGGCGGCCGCCCGCACGCCCTGCAGGTCGTAGCCGCCGTGGGCGTTGTGGACGGGCAGACCGTCCGCGCCCATCTCCACGGGCTGGGCGCAGTAGTTCTCGAAGCGGAGCATCACGCAGCCGCTCTGGTTATAGATGGCCACCCGCAGCAGACGCTTTTCGGGGTCGGGCTCGGCCAGCACGCTCTCGATGGCGTTGTCCAGCGGCGCGCCCACGAGGGTACACAGCTCCCGCGTGCTCAAAAAGCCCAGTTGGCTGCCGTCGGCCACGCTGGTCATGTTGATGCCGCGCTGCTGGCAGTCCATGCTTTTGGCGGTCAATAGTGTATCCAATACCGGGTTGCCAGTCTTGTTCTCGGCCTCATACTGCCGGAGGCCGCTCTCCATCCGGGCCAGAGCCGCGTCCTGCTTGGCCCGGTCGCGCTCGGCGCGGATGTCCGCGATTTGAATTTTCAGCTCGTGATAGCGGCTGTTGATGAGCCGGATGCCCTCTTTGCTCCGCTTGTACTGCTCGTACTGGCGGTGGAGCACCTCGTCCATGGCGGCAAGCTCACTGTGGAGCGCCGCCTCCCGCAGCTGTTCGTGCTGGACCGTCAGGATGAGGACGCCGCAGATGTCCACCAGCGTGCGGATGTAGTAGACGCTCATGTCCACCTCGCGGTCGCCCAAGAACAGCAGGTTGCTCACCGCGAAGACCATCGCCGCCATGACGACGGCCACCAGGCCCGCTTTTCCGCTGATGACGATATGGCCCTTGGGACTTTTGTGCTTATGCTCCAGCACCCAGATGCAGCCGAAAACGCCGCCATAGACCACCACCAGAAGCAGCAGTGACAGGCCGTCGGCCCCGCTGCGCTGAGGCCAGAGGAAGCAGTGCAGCTGCCACTCGGCGCTGGCCGCCAGCTCTGCCAGAACGAAGGCCCGGGCGCAGACATAGCCCGCTTCCAGCAGGGAGATGGTGCGGGTGACCCAGAGGTATAAATACTGTATCCCCACAGCTGCCGCCATGCAGGGGATCCACCACGCCAGCGGAACGCTGCCCGTGGCCTGCAAAAAGACGCTCAAGGCCAGCGCCCATGCCGCACTGGCAGCGATGGTGGCCGTTTTGCCGAAGCGGATGCCCAGCGGCAGGGCGTAGATGCCCACGGCCAGACACTCGGCCAGCGCCGTATACAGGCGCGGGATGTTGGGCAGTGCCGTCATGCACCCTCACCCCCGATGTGGTCGGCCAGCGCCGCGAGGAAGGCTTTCCGCCGGGGGCGGCTGACCTGCAATTCGTAGGGTCCCACCTGCACCATCCCCTGCTGCACGCTCTTCACCTGTGCCAGATTGACAAGGTAGCCGCTGTTGCAGCGGGCAAAAGGCCGCTCGGCCAGCTTTTCCTCAAAGGCTTTCAGGGTGCCTGCCGCCACGAAATCGCCCTCTTCGGTATAAAAATGGACGCGGTGTCCCTCGCTTTCCAGATAATAGATGAGGGACGAATCCAGCCGCCGCATCCCGCCCTCCACCGGCAGGGCCAGATAATGCCGTGCGCGGCGGCGCAGCTGTTCTTCGGCCTTGCGCAGCTGCTGCGAAAATGCAAAATAAGGCACCGGCTTGAGCACATAGTCCAGTGCGCCCACGGCGTACCCGCCGATGGCGTACTGCGCCATATTCGTGATAAAAACGATGATGACGTCCTTGTCCAGCTCCCGCACTCGCCGGGCCGTCTCCATGCCGTCCAGATGCTTCATCTCCACGTCCAGAAACAGGATGTCGTACACCGGGCGGTAATCATCCAGCAGCTCCATGCCGTCAGCGAACTCCGTCACCGCGAACTCGGTGCCGTACTGCCGGGTGTGCCGCTGCACATAGCCCTGAAGCTGCGCCCGCACCTCTGCCTCGTCCTCGACCAGAGCAGTGCGTATCATTGCCGCACCTCCTTTTTCCGCAATTTTTCTAGTTTTTATTGTAACACGAAATAGGGCGTGTGGCAAATAGGAGAATAAAACAGCAGCCCCGCTTCATCTGCCGCGAGGCTGCTGTTCTGTGATTGGAAAATTTCAGGCTCAGTTCGTCTTGACGGCCACAAGGATACGGATCTTCCTGCCGCCGGAGCAGCCGAAGTTGTCGTACCAGCCGATGAGCTTATAATCCTCGGTGTTGATCTTGGGCAGCGAGGTCGCGAAATACTGGCCGTTCGACCACAGATACACCTGCATATCGTCGGCGGTCTCATAGCGCCTGTCGCCGCTCATGACCGAAGCTGCGCCCAGCTTATCGATGACTACCGGCGAGAGCTGGAGCATCCGGTTGATGGCCTTGCCGTCGGCAGAACGGCCGATGGCAATGCCGCCTGCGATAACGGGGTACTTGGTGGCGGTGCTGTAGGCCACCTGTTTGCCGCCAGAGTAGCAGACATAGGTCGCACCCTCGCCCAGATAGTTGAGGAAGTCGCCCAGCGTACCGCCCACGCTGTCGCCGGTGCGGCGGAGCACATAGCTGAACAGCTGGTCCGTCTTGCCGGTAAGGGTGTTCCAGGTAGAGCTGACGACACTGCCGTCGATGAGGCCGTAGAGCACATCGCTGGTGCTGGGAACAAGGATGTTCTTCACATCCTGGAAGGTCTCCTCATCGGTCTTGTCCACCTTGGTGGTGGTCGTGGTGGTCGTGGTGGTCCCAGCGGGGAGGCCTGCAGCCTCTCTTGCGGCGTCCTGTGCCTTGTCGCTGATCTTTTTGTCGATCTTCTTGGCGGCTTCGTCCGTCAGGCGGCGGACAGAGTCCAGCGCAGCGTACTCCCACAGGTCACCGGTCACATCGTCGAGGATGACCCGGTCGATCTGGCCTGCGGAATTGGTGGTGTAGTAGCGGACATCGCTTTCACTCAGAGTTACCCCCGATAGGCGGCTGGGGCGAACTGCCCCAGCCACACCCTCCGACGTCGTATCAATGATCTGCACGTTGTCTGCAAACGGGGTGTCGCCCAGCGCGGTGCCGTCGGCGCTGACGGTGCCGCTGGTCGAGCGGGGCGAGATGGACTGGACGCTTTCGCCGTCACAGTCCACGCTGATCTCCACCAGCTTGCCGGCCGGGAAATTGAGCTTATTGTCCACATTGACTGTGCGGGCGGTGCCGTCGGTACACATGACCGAGACAGCCTGCTGCACCTCAGCGCTGTTCGTCTCCACGAGGGTGCGGGATGAGGACTGGACCACGCCGTAGAACACAGCGTCTGCCGCGTCGCCGGTGAGGACGGAGACAGCTGCATCGTTCATGCCCAGCAGCAGAGTGACCACCTGGCCCACGCCGCCGCCGGACAGGGAGGACAGCTGATAGGCCACAGAGGGCGAAGCGATGGCGTAGGTGACGCCGGCCACGGTCACAGAGGTCGGAGCGCTGGCCGAGGGCGAGACAGCCGTCACGCGGCCTGCGGCGCGCTTGTTGTAGATCCAGACGGTGCGGGCGCTCTCGTTATAATAGTAGACATCATAGGGAGAGAGGGCCGCAGAGGTGGTGACTTCGTCGTTGCGGTAGATGGCCACCGGGGCGAAAGGCAGGACGGTGGAAGCATCTGCCACAAAGGGGCCTTTGACATTGTCCAGCAGGACCGACGAAATGTCCACCTGGCCGTTGCTCACGGCAAAGCCCAGGGTGGAAGCGTAGACCTGACCGCTGCCGTTCATAGCGGTGAGGGCGTTGTAGAAGAGCACGGTACCCTGCTCGAGGGTCAGAGTCTCGCCCTGACGGGCATTGATCTCATTGCGCAGGCCCAGCGCGCTGGCCTTGCTGAGCTGAGCTGTGGGGAAGGTACCGCCCAGCTTTGCCACATCATAGCCCAGCAGGCGCAGCGCCATGGTGCAGGCTTCTTCCAGCGTGACGGTGTTGTCCGGGCGGAAGCTGCCGTCGGAGTAGCCGGTCATCCAGCCGTTCTGGACGGCAGTGCGGATGTAGACCGCATAGGGAGAGTCGCTGTCTACATCGCTGTAGAGGCGGCCGGTGCGGCCCTGTGCCGTGGTGGTATCGCGGTAAGCAGAGAATGCGGTGAGGAGGCGGGCCGCCTGCCCACGAGTGAGGGGCGCACCCAGAGAACCGGCCTGCTCGGCGGTCAGACCGCCCAGTGCCGTCGCCGTCTGGACTGCCGCGTTGGAGCCGACCGCAGAAGCGGGCAACACCAGCATGGAAACAGCCACGCAGACAGCCAGCAGGAATGCGAGGAATCGTTTTTTCATGGTAAACTCCTTAATCATATCTGAGTGCTTCGATGGGGTTCAGGCTGGCGGCACGGCGGGCCGGCAGGAAGCCGAACAGGACACCGATGCCGCAGGAGATGCCCACGGCGATGGCTGCTGCGTCCGCCGAGGGAGTGACGTTCAGGGTAATATCCGTCAGGATATACGGAAGGATCTGGTTGATAATGGCCGACACGACGTAGCCCAGCACGATGCCGAGGCAGCCGCCCAGCGCCGACGTGACGCCGGCCTCCACGACGAACTGGGTCAGGATGGTGCTCTCCTGTGCGCCCAGTGCCTTGCGGATACCGATCTCACGGGTGCGCTCGGTGACGGACACCAGCATGATGTTCATGATGCCGATGCCGCCGACCAGCAGCGAGATGCCTGCAATGGCCGTCAGGACGCCCACCATGACGTTGATCATGGAGGACATCTGCTTCATGGCTGCACTCAGGCTCATGACGTAGACATAGTCGTCCTTGCTGACCAGCTTCTTGAGCCGCGACTGCAAAAACTCCTGTGCCTCATTCGAGTGGTCCGCGTCCTGCAGGACCACATAGTACTGGCTGACACTGCTGGTGTTGTTGACGCTCATCAGGGTGGTATAGGGGATAAGAACAATGTCGTCGTTGCCGCCCTCGTACTGAGAGGCGGGTTTGGAGCGGCCCTCCAGCACGCCCACGATGCGGTACTCGCTGGCGCCTACCTTGAGGGTGCTGCCGAGACCGTTGCCGCCGAAGATCTTGCGGTCCACATAGTCGCCGATGACACAGATATTCTTGTTGTCTATCAAATCGGTGTACTGGATGCCGCGGCCCTTGGCCACCTTGTAGTTGTTGATGGTCGTGTAATCTTCGTTGACGCCGCTGATGTAGGTGCGGCGGTACTTCTCGCCCGCCACCCGCAGCGTGTCGCCGCCGACACTGGCAATCGGCGAAAGACCCTTATAATACTCGGGCTTTTCATTGATGATCCTGTACACATCGTCCACTTCCACTGAGCGGGTGCTGGCGGTCATGATGTTGACGGACAGAATATCGCTGCCCATATCGGAGTAGAAGTCCTGCATCATGTTGGTCATGCCGTTGCCGAGGCCAACGATGACGATGACGGCCATGACGCCGATGATGATGCCCAGCATGGTGAGGAAGGTGCGGACTTTGTTGCTCAAGACGTTCTGGACGGCCTGTTTGAAGGTCTCCTTTATCATGCCTGCGTCCCCTCCTCTCCGGCTTTCGGCTCCGCCATCATGAAGTTCGGCTGAACGACTGCCTCGGGTGCGTGGGCATCGCCATCGTAGACGACGCGGCCATCTTCAAGGCGAATGATGCGCTCGGCCTGCACAGCAATGGAGTTGTCGTGGGTGATGAGGACGACCGTATTGCCCTGCTTGTGCAGATCCTGCAGCATTCCCAGAACTTCGCGGCTGGTGTGGGAGTCCAATGCACCGGTCGGCTCGTCGGCCAGGATGACCGCCGGGCCGCGAGCCAGCGCACGGGCAATGGACACACGCTGCTGCTGACCGCCGGAAAGCTGGTTGGGCAGGTTTTTGAGCTTATTGCCCAGACCCACCCGCTCAAGGGCAGCCTTTGCCGTCGCGTGGCGCTGTGCGGCGGGGATGCCCGCATACACAAGAGGAACTTCCACATTCTCCAGAAGCGTCAGCTTCGGCAGCAGGTTGTACTGCTGGAAGATGAAGCCCAGCTTCTCGTTCCGGATGCTTGCCAGCTCGCGTCGGCTCATCTTGCCGACATCCCTGCCGTCCAGCAGATAAGTGCCTTCGGTAGGCACGTCCAGACAGCCGATGATGTTCATACAAGTGGATTTACCAGAACCGGACTGGCCGACGATGGCCACGAACTCGCCTTTGTTGATTTTGAAAGAGACGTGGTCGGCGGCCTTTACGAGGGTGTCGCCCATCTGGTAATACTTGCAGACCTCATCAAATTCTATCAGCGTGCTCATTCGTCATCTCCTTCGGCGGAGGCCATCATGTTGCTGTAGAAGTCGGTCGCACTGACGCTGGAGTTGTCGTAAGCGATGGTATCGCCCTCCTGCAGGCCGCTCTTCACTTCGATGTAATCGTCATCGCTGATGCCGGTGGTCACCTTGACGTAGACGTAGCCGTCGGGAGCGGTCATGGAAGTCTCAGCATTGGCAGCGCTGGGCGAATCCTTGGTCACCAGCACATAGCTGCCCCGGACGAGGGCGGCGTTGGGCAGGGCCAGAACATTCTTGACGCTGGCGGTGGTGATCTTCGCAGTGGCGTTCATTCCGGGCAGCAGCTCGCCCATGTCGTCGATGCGGACGGTGACGGGGTAGCTGGTGGAGCCGTTGGCGGTAGTGCCTGCCACGAGGATACTGCTGATGACACCCTTGTAAGTCTCACCCGGGACGGCGTCGGCGGTGATGTCCACCTCCTGGCCGACCTCGAGGGAGCGGATCTTCAGCTCGTCCACGTTGAGCTTCATTTCCAGATAGCTCATATCGTAGATGGTGCAGAGGTTCTGCATGGCGGTGTCGTTGGCGCTGAGCTTGTCGCCGGCCTTGACTTTCTTATCCACGATGGTGCCGCTGATCGGGGCGTCGATGGTATAGTGGCTGATGGTCTTCTCGGCAGAAGACATCTGCAGCTCAGCAGCGCGCAGGCTGTCAGCGGCGTTCCTGGTCTGCTTGTCCAAATCTTTGCCGGTAATGCGGAGGATGACGTCATCCTGACGGACGGTGCTGCCCTCCTTGACGCAGAGTTCAGACACGGTACCAGAGGCAGCTGCCACGACAGTCTCCTCACGCTGGTAAGTAAAGTGTGCAGAGTTGAGGGAGCTGACGCCGTTCACCTGTGCCACAGCGGCCTGTGCGGTGGTCAGGCTGCCCGCGTTGGGAACAGCGATGGTGACGGTGCAGGTCATCAGGCTGGCGTCGCCGGCAGGGTCTGCACCGGAAACGGAGCGGATGGTGCCGTTCAGCGTCTCAAAAGTGGTGTCCGGCATGACCTGTGCGGCCTGACCGGCGACAAAGCTCTGGGCCTCTGCGGCAGGGAAATCCACGGCCAGCAGCATCACGGAGGTGTCGCGGATGGTGGCCACAGTCTGACCAGCCTGCACGGCGTCGCCTGCGGCGACTGCAAAGGAGCTGACCTCGCCGCTGATCCTGGTGCGGACGTTCTGCATATCCGCAATGTCATCGTAATTGCGCTGTGCCTGCTCCACCGAGAGCTGTGCGCTCGCGAGGTTGTTTTCCACATCCGAAATGTCGATGGTGTAAAGAATATCGCCCTTCTCGATGCTGTCGCCCAGCTCAAAATCGGCGGTGAGCACCGTGCCGGTGACGAGGGACTTGACGGTGTAGGAATCGGCGGCGTTGATGGTGCCGCTGCCGTCGTAGACGTTCACGATGTCGCGGCGTCCCAGCTTCTCCTGCGTGTAGGCAAGGTCTGCCGACGCACTGCGGCTCTTGCGCGGCACGATGACCGCCACCAGCACCGCTGCGGCTGCGACCACCGCGATGCAGCGCTTTTTGTGGGTCTTGATAAAGTGGAACACCTTATTTTCCTGTCTCTTATACACATCTCCGAGCCCACGAGACCGAGGCTGATC
>ENA-OXUB01001196-OXUB01001196.1-human-gut-metagenome-genome-assembly--contig:-NODE-1196-length-10101-cov-16.147223_pt1 | contig 10101 bp, 7 predicted proteins | sample MGYA00249345_ERZ652652 | MGnify/ENA primary metagenome ERZ652652 (study PRJEB26925, sample SAMN05826496) | human gut metagenome | biome: ENVO:2100002; feature: ENVO:00000062; material: ENVO:00002003... | reverse complement strand
GACCTCCACCACAGGGACCCGTACCCGTTCTGGCTGGATTAATGGATGGAAACGGATGTTCTATCGGGACACACATTTTGTCCTATAAGCCCAAAAACGGGTGGTAGCCGGTACGACTACCACCCGTTTGTCTTATATCCAGCTCGAAGTAGGCCAACTACTTCTTAATACCGCGCCCCAGACGCTTGGCGACCGATGCAACGGCCTCCTCACTGGCCGGTCCACAGCTCACGCAGCCGTCATGGGCACGCATCTGGCCGGTGACCTCGTCCATTGCGAGCGGCGCCACCTTCTCGAGCTTAAAGCCCTTGCCGGCGCGCATGTTCTCCTTCGCCACGCTGATCATGAGCTTAATGCGGTTGAGCTGGTTGACCTCGGATGCACCGGGGTCGTAGTCCACCGCGACGATGTTGCTCTCGGGGTGCTGGCGGCGCAGCTCCTTGATCACGGCCTTGCCCACCACGTGGTTGGGCAGGCACGCGAAGGGCTGCGTGCAGATGATGTTGGGCGCACCGTGATCGATCAGGTCGAGCATCTCGGCCGTGAGCAACCAGCCCTCGCCCATGTTGTTGCACACCGAAAGCACCGTGCGGGCCTTATCGGCCATGGTGCCGATGCGCTCGGGCGCCTCAAAGCGGCGGGACTTTTCGAGCATCTCTTCCACCGGCGTGCGCATCCAGTCCACGAGCTTGATGAGCGCCTGCATACCAGCGCGCGTGGTAGCAGAGCTTCCCAGCTCGTCCTTCTGCAGCTCGGCGTTGCTCATAGAGTACAGGAAGAAGTCGAGCAGACCCGGCACCACGGCCTCGCAGCCCTCGCGCTCGATAACGTCGACCACGTGGTTGTTGGCCGTGGGATGGAACTTGACCAGAATCTCGCCGACCACGCCCACGCGCGGCTTGGTGCCCTCGCCCACGAGCGGCATGGTGTCGAACGCGCGGATGGCCTCACGGCACAGCTTGGTGTAGTTGTGGCGGTTGAACTTGGGCGCCAGCTTGCGGGCGCGCGCCATGTACTCCTCGTAGAGTGCGTTGGCAGCGCCGGGCGTGGCCTCGTACGGGCGGCAGCGATAGAGCATCTGCATCATCACGTCGCCAAAGAGTACCGCGTAAACTGCCTGCTTAAGCAGCGCTGGCGTAATCTTAAAGCCGGGGTTGTCCTCGCCGAGCGCCACGGCCGAAAGCGAGATCACCGGGATCTCGGGGTGGCCGCTCTCGCGCAGGGCCTTGCGGATGAGCGCGATGTAGTTGGTGGCACGGCAGCCGCCGCCGGTCTGGCTGATAACCACGGCCGTCTTGGACAGGTCGTACCGACCGCTCTCGATGGCCTCCATAATCTGGCCGGTCACCAGGATCGACGGATAGCAGATGTCGTTGTTCACGTAGCGCAGGCCGGCCTCGACGGCATCGTGGTCAGTCGAGGGCAGCAGCTCCAAGTTGTAGCCAGCACCACGGAACACCTCTTTGACCAGGTCAAAGTGGATCGGCGCCATCTGCGGGCACAGGATGGTGTAGCCCTCCTCGCGCATCTGCTCGGTAAAGGGGACCTTGGGCCACGCGGTCGAAGCACTCTCGCGCTGCGCCTCGAACGTGTACTTGCGGCTCGCGAATGCGGGGGAATCCTTGGAGGGAGCCACCGGCGCGGCATCGCCCTGCTCGTAGGCCTCGCCCGAGGCCGTGGCCTCGGCCAAGCGCTCGGCCTCCTGGTCCTTAAGCGCGGCCATGAGCGAGCGGATGCGAATGCGCGCGGCACCCAGGTTGGATACCTCGTCGATCTTGAGCACGGTGTAGATCTTGCCGCTGGCTTCCAGAATCTCCTGCACCTGATCGGTGGTCAGAGCGTCCAGACCGCAGCCGAAGGAGTTGAGCTGGATCAGGTCCAAATCGTTGCGCATCGTCACAAAGCGGGCGACGGCGTACAGGCGGCTGTGGTACATCCACTGGTCGACGACGCGGATCGGGCGCTCGGGCTTCACGAGATGCGCGAGCGAATCCTCGGTAAAGACCGCAAAGCCAAAGCTCGAGATAAGCTCGGGCAGAGCGTGGTTGATCTCGGGGTCGTTGTGGTAGGGACGGCCGGCGAGTACGATGCCGTGGCCGCCGTGGTCCTCGACCCACTTAAGGGCCTCCTCGCCCATGGTCTGGATATCCTCGTGGAAACGCGCGTCGGCCTCAAAGGCAGCGTTGACGGCGGCATCGACCTCGGAGCGCGTGATTTTAGGACCGCGCACGCGACCGCGACCGGCCTCAGCATCGGCCACACGGTCGACGGCGAGCACCTGGTACAGACGGCGCTTGAGCTCGGTCTTATCGTGATAGGGCACAAACGGGTAAAGGAACTCGATGTTCTGCTCGCGGATCTCGTCGATGTTGAGTGCCAACGCCGTGGGGTAGCTCATAACGATGGGGCAGTTGTAACAGTTGCCGGCGGTCGGATCCTCCTTGCGCTCCCAGCGCACGCACGGCATCCAGATGAAGTCGACATCGCGGTCGATAACGTTCATCACGTGGCCGTGGCTCATCTTGGCCGGATAGCACACGCTCTCGGACGGCATGGACTCGATGCCCGCCTGGTAGGTCTTCTTACTCGACTGGTCGGACAGCTGCACGCTAAAGCCCAGGCGCGTAAAGAACGCGTGCCAGAAGGGGTAGTTCTCATACATGTTGAGTGCGCGCGGGATACCCACGGTGCCGCGCGGGGCCTCGTCGGGGCTCAGCACCTCGCGGTTAAACAGCAACTCGTTTTTCTTTTTGAAGAGGTTGGGAGCCTCGGTCTTCTGCTTTTTGTGGCCGGCGCCCTTCTCGCAGCGGTTACCGGTAATGAAGCGCCTGCCGCCGCCAAAGTCGTTGACGGTAAGCTGGCAGTTGTTGGAGCAGCGACCGCAGCGGACGTGCTTTTGCGTCACGGTGAGGTGCGCGATGTCCTCGGCCGAAAGAATGGTCGAAGTGCCGTCGGCGCCGGCGCGATCGCGGGCGAGCAGGGCCGCGCCGTAGGCGCCCATGCAGCCGGCGATATCAGGACGCACGGCATGAACGCCGGTGAGCTGCTCAAACGCGCGCAGCGTGGCATCGGACATAAAGGTGCCGCCCTGAACGATCACCTGGCTGCCGATCTCCTTGGGGTCGCGCAGCTTAATGACCTTGAACAGGGCATTCTTGATGACGGAATAGGACAGGCCGGCCGCGATGTCGCCCACCGTGGCGCCTTCCTTTTGCGCCTGCTTGACGCGCGAGTTCATAAAGACCGTGCAGCGGCTGCCCAGGTCGACGGGGGCCTTGGCATGGATGGCGGCGTCGGCAAACGCGCGCACGTCCATGTTCATAGAGACGGCGAAGCTCTCGATAAAGCTACCGCAACCCGACGAGCAGGCCTCGTTGAGCATGATGTGCTCGATGACGCCGTCCTTGACGCGCAAGCACTTCATGTCCTGGCCGCCGATGTCCAGGATAAACTCGACGCCGGGCAGGAATGCCTTGGCGCCGCGCAGGTGCGCAACGGTCTCGATCTCGCCGGAGTCGGCCTTGAGGGCCTCGATGAGCAGCGCCTCGCCGTAGCCCGTGGTGGTCACGTGGCCGATGGTGCAGCCGGCAGGGATGTGATTGTAGAAATCGGCCATGATGACCTTGGCCGTGCCCAGGATGTCGCCGTTGTTGTTGCCGTACCAGGTGTGCAACAGCTGGCCGTCCTCGCCCACGAGCGCGGCCTTCATGGTGGTGGAGCCGGCGTCGATGCCAATGAACACGCGGCCGGTGTAGCCGTCGAGTTTGCCCTTGGGGACGACTTCCTGGTCGTGGCGACCCTTGAACTCGGCAAAGTCCTCGTCGGTGGCAAAGAGCGGATCCAGCCGCTCGACCTCGGCACCCTGCGTGTCGCCCAAGCTGTCGATAGCCTCGATGAGCTGCGGGAACGTGCTGAGCTTATTGGACTCGTGCGCCATGGCGGCGCCGCTCGCCACAAACAGGTGAGCGTTTTGGGGCACGATACGGTGTTCCTCGTCCAGGTTGAGCGTGAGGTAGAAGCGGTGGCGCAGCTCGGAGAGGTACTGCAGCGGGCCGCCCAGGAAGGCGACGTTGCCGCGGATGGGACGGCCGCACGCCAGGCCCGAGATGGTCTGGGTCACGACAGCCTGGAAGATGGAGGCGGCCACGTCCTCGGGGCGGGCGCCCTCGTTGAGCAGCGGCTGCACGTCGGTCTTGGCAAAGACGCCGCAACGACTGGCGATGGGATAGATGGTGGTGGCGTTGGCCGCGAGTTCGTTGAGGCCACTGGCGTCGGTGTGCAGTAGGGTTGCCATCTGGTCGATGAACGCGCCCGTGCCGCCGGCGCAGGTGCCGTTCATGCGCTGCTCGATGCCGTTGTCGAAGTAGATAATCTTTGCGTCCTCGCCGCCCAGCTCGATGGCGACATCGGTGGCCGGGATGAGGGTCTCGACGGCACGCTTGCTGGCGATGACCTCCTGGACAAACTCCAGGTCGAGCCACTGAGATAGCAGCAGACCGCCCGAGCCGGTGATGGCACAGGTCATCTGGGCCGTCGGCAGCACGGTCGCAGCACCCTCGAACAGGTCGCGGGCGCAGGCGCGGACGTCGGTGTGGTGGCGCTGGTACTTGGCATAGACGATCTGGTTGTCGTCGTTGAGCACGGCGAGCTTGACGGTGGTGGAACCCACGTCGATGCCCAGGTGCAGGTTGCCGCGGGCGGCCTCGGGGTTGAAGATCGCGCCTTCGGGGGCCTGGGCGGCGGTGGCGACTACGGGCTCAGTGGCGGTAGCGGGCTCGCTAGCGACGGACGTCTCCCCTGCTGCGTTCTTGGCATCGGCAACTGCCTCGGCAACTTTCTCGGCAGCAGCGGTCGCGACCTTCTGCGCGGCGTCCACCACGGTGGGCGCGGCCTCGCGTGCGGCAGCGACCATGCGGTCCTTGATACCCTCGACGAGTTTGCTCATTGTCTCTCCTCTTAGTTGTTGGACTCGACGGTTGCGGCGGTGTCGGCCGCGTCCTCGAGCTGCAAGTTCAATAGCTTCATGCCGTACTCCGGCACGTTGATATCGATGGGTTGGCCATACAGGTCGCCGGGGCGCACAAAAGCGAGCACCGTCATAATGCGCGCCATGGCCTCGGGCGATTCGGTGAGCCCACGCTCAAACCAGCGCTGAATCATGCCGACCTCGGCACTCACGACGTAGGTGACGTAGTAGTCAAAGAACGTGCCCAGCGCCAGGCCCAAAATGCCCGTCTGCGCACGCGGCACCACAGCCTCACGCGCGGTGTCGATGATCCTTTTAATGAAGGCCTGGTCGCCGCCCGGACCCAGCAGCGCACCGATTAAGTCGCGGTTGGCCGCGAGATAGCGCAGCAGCTCAACCGAACCGGGCGCCGGCTCGAGCTCATCGATGTTGTGATAGAGATCGGGCAGCTGAGCCGCGGTGATGAGCTCAATGCGCTCACGGATCTCGGCCAGCAAGCCGTCCTCGATTTGATTGATAAAGTCGGGGATATCGCGGTAGTGCGAATAGAACGTGCGGCGCGTAAGGCCAGCGCGCTCGGTGAGCGACGCGACATTAATGCGCGAAAGGTCGCCGCTTTCGGCAAGCTCGCTGGCAAGTGCCTGGCGAAGGGCACGCTGCGAGCGAAGGGACCGGCGATCGCATTTCTCGAGCTGGGACAAGCGTCCTCCTTGTTACTCAGCCTGTGCGCTATTGCACAGTGCGAGTATTATTGCACACCGTGTGTATCAACACGTAAAGGCAATATTTGGGATGTGACGAAGGGGCTGTCCCTTTGTCACATCCCGCCTGGCTTTTGGAGCGGCAATACCGATTGTCCAAAATGTCATTCGTGGGTAGAATAGTGTCGACGGCAGCCCAAGTTGTAGCTGGCTGGACAGCGCCGTTGTTTGCATTAGGGGGTCAACGCCTTAGCGGCGGCGACCCCTTCTGTTGCGCTTCGAACGTTGCTTAAGTACCTCGGAAAGCCCGACGAGCGCCGTGAAGAACGAGACCAAAGCGGTCAGAAGTCTCACGAAATCAATCAGATCGGTCATGGGCATCACCTCCCATCAGATGGAGGGCGTTGCCCGGCACATGGAACTGCCGCCAACAGTATCAATTCTATCAAAGCGCAGTTAGATATGCGAATGTTTGTTCGTATTTCAAGAGACCAGCGTCACCTGTGACAAAGGGGCTGTCCCTTTGTCACATTATTCGATTACGGTGCAGGAATTCTGCTTGTGCATGGTGGCGAGCATGTGTTTGGGGACGGCGTGGACCATGCAGCTGCCGATGGTCGCGCTCGCGGCGGCCTTAGCTGCATCGCTACCGTTTTTGGTCGCGTAGCTGTGACGGAAGCGTTTGAGCATTGCAATGTCATTGCCGCCGTCGCCGTAAACCGCGACCTCGTCCTCGGCAATGCCGTAGTAGCCCGCCAGCCAGGCCACGCTCTCACCCTTGTTGCACGCCACGTCCGTGATCTCGAACATCACCGGATCGAACGGCGCGTTGACCACGCGGTCCGAACGCTCGGCCAAATACGCCTTAAGGTCGCGCTCCAGCTCGGGCGAGGTCACGCGACAGTTGATCTTGCACACATCGTGGCGCAGGATGTCACCGATCGACTGGTCGAAATACTGTTTCTCGTGATACCCGCCACGTGCACGCATGCCGCGCATCACGATGCGCTTGATAGGGCTGTCCTTCTTAAAACCCGCCTGGTGCATCTCGAACGAGCCGCTCGAGAACATGCCATCGGGCGTGGAGCAGTCGAAGCAAATGTACGGGAACGCCTTGAGCAGCTCCTCGGTAATCTGCGGGTCGATGGTCCAGGTCTTGAGCACCTCGCCATGGCTGTCGCGCACGATGGACCCGTTGGAGCAGCAGGCGTCAAGCGCCAGGCCCGTAAAGCCATGCTCGCCGATCGGCAGCGTCGAGCGTCCGGTCGCGGGAATCACATGCAAGCCGGCCTCGGTCAGCTCGCGAATGGCACGGCGAATGGTCCCGTCTGCCTCGTGCAGGGCATTCAACAGCGTTCCGTCTAAGTCACTCGCGAACATCTTGATCATGGGCATGCCTCTCCTTCGTCTGCACGATATTGTAGACGAAGGAGAGGCATGCCCAGACAATGGCGTCCCTGCGCGGCGGGACAATGCTTCCGCAAATCCACGGTGCCCCAGCGCGTTAAGGCAATCGCCACAAGCGACTTTTCAGCCGATAAAACAGCGCCGTCGTCAACATCAGCACCGCCAACATGCTTGCGAATACAATCGCCGGTGTCCATCGATCGTATGCGAGCCCGTAAACCAATTGGCCAATAGGCGTTGCACAGGAAAGCATCATATAAACGAGTGCCAGCACTTTTCCGCAGAGTTCCTTTGGCGCTGACCGCTGAACAAATGAAACGATTTCGACCGATGCAATGCTTGCCCACGCCATGACCCATGCCGAGCCGGCCGCAAGCGCGGCAAACGCTAATTCATCAGGACCGCTCAGTAGCGTGACAATAATCGGTACGACTCCAAAACAAATCATCGCAACATATCGACATATGCCCTTGAAGGAAAAACGATGCGGCCAAATACTGACCAAACCACTGCCGACAAGACCACCTAAGCCCATAGCCACCTCAATAATCCCAACAAAGGATGATTGCATTCCGAGATGCTTTGCAACAATAACGGGAGCACCAATCGTTAACCCAACTAACGCAAGGTTCAAAATAGCCGCAAGAAAAAACACAACGAGCAATGATGCGTTTTGAAACAGGTACCGAATCGACTCCCGAAAATCGCTTCGGCATGTCGAGCAAGTCGTGCTGTCCCCTGTCATTCCAGATGAGGCATTTTGCTTGAGTGCGCCCCCGAACAGTAGGGCTGACATCGCAAACGTCAACGCCGCGGTTTCGCATAGAGCATCGATACCAAAGCACCCATAGACTGCCGTCCCGACTACAGGCCCCAAGATATTGCTCACCATGGTTATCTGCGAGACCAACGCAGTGGCACGCTCAACCTTTTCTGGGCCCGTCATGCGCACCGTCTCAATTTGAAGCATCGGCTTCAGCAGCGATTGGATGCCATATTGGACGCAAAGCATTGCTGCCACGACAACCGCAAGAGGCAGCGAACACTTCATGGGGATAAACAGCAGTGATGCAGCCATCAGAACAATGCCGAGTACCACAAGAACCCCGCGATGTCTTCCCCGATCCGCCAAAATCCCGCCAACCGGAGTCGCGAGCACGCCCGGTATGAACGCTATCGCCGCGACGGTGCCATATAACGTTGACGAGCCGCTGCAATCGAACAAGTAAAGCGGACACGCAAAGCACAGTGCTGACAACATTGAATACGCACACAGCTGTGCAACAAGAAGACCGAAAAGCCTGATAGATCGCACTGTTTTTTGCGTCAACGAGACGCTACTCCCCCGCATTCCAGCCATAAGCCTGCCCCCTATACATACCGCTAGTATGTATTTATCGACTTGAAAAGGGCAGCCGGAGCTGCCCTCACAAATCAATTACATACCGTTGGTATCTATATTACCACCCGGCACGGTCCCATACGTCCCAAATCCGTGCCGTTGTCTGGAGCACTTCCTCACCCAAATCGAGTCCCACCGCGGCGGCCATCTGCGCCAAACATTGAGCGCGAGCGAGCATTCGATCCTTGGGCTCGAGCGGACGAAACAGTGGCAGCAACCAGAGATTCGCCAGCAACGATACGGCCTCTGCCGCTTCGCGCGGGCATTCGCACGCAATGGATCCGTCGGCGATGCCCTCCTCGATCACCGGCAAGAGATAGCCATCGGCCGACTCGTCAAATGAGCCCTGATACTGCATCGCCAGTAGACGCGAGCTTTTTACCGGATCTGCTGCAGGACGCATACGTGCCCATAGCTCAATTTGCGGAACAACGGACTCGGGAGCGTAAAGCCTTTTTAGCTTTTGGGCGCCGGTCATATTACCGACGCCAAGCATCGAGCGACGGTGCTCAACAATCGGAGTCATCGCCCGATCAAACGCGGCGTTGAAAATCTCTTCTTTGCTCTTGAAGTGATGATAGACAGCGCCCTTGGTCATGCCATCGAGACGGTCAACGATATCTTGAATGCTCGTCCCCTCATAACCCTGTGCGCAGAATAGCTCCAGTGCCGCGTCGAGAATCTTCGCGACCGTCTCCTCGGGATATTTATTGCGACCCATAATCCGCCCATCCGCAACGCAAGCCTTGTGCCTCATTGCAGCATTTTAACGTTGCGGATGGCAGACGGTCGATTCTACACCGCGGCGGGGCCATGTTCGCCGGTGCGAATGCGGATGACTTCTTCGACCGGCTCGACCCAAATCTTGCCGTCGCCGACGGCACCGGTGCGAGCGGCGTTGCAGATGATGTCAACGATACCGTCGACATGCTCGTCGGCGCAGATGAGGGTGAACTGCACCTTGGGGATCGTGTTGACGAGCAGCTCGTTGCCGCGCACGTATTCCTTCCAGCCATGCTGCGCGCCGCAGCCCTGCACCTGGTTGATAGTCATACCGCGAACATCAGCAGCAAACAGCGCGTCTTTAAGAACCTCGAGCTTCTCAGCACGAACGATCGCCGTAATTTTCTTCATAGTGAATTCCTCTCAATAATCAACGTGTCCCTTTACATGAAACGCGGGTTTCCCAGGTGCCGCAGATTGGGTTGAAAGAGGAGCGCCGCGTACTTTTGTACGCAAGCGACGGTTTGAAACCCAAGGTGCGGTGCCTGGGGAAGCCGCGCGACGGTTTGAAGGGCAAGGTGCGGAGCCTGGGGAAGCTGCTAATCGAGTCCGGAGAACGAGGGATACGCGCTCTCGCCGTGCTGACTCGCATCCAGGCCCAGCGCCTCGTCGGCCTCGTCCACGCGCAGGCTGCCGTGGAACAGCGCCTTGACCACCGCGGCGATCACCAAGTCGAGCACCAGCACAATAGCGACCGTCACCACAATGCCCAAGATCTGCGAGATGAGCAGCGACACGTCGTCTGTGTAGAACAGGCCACCCTTACCGGTCCACGAGAGCTCCGGCACACAGAACCTGTCTCTTATACACATCTCCGAGCCCACGAGACCGAGGCTGATCTC
>ENA-OXUB01001190-OXUB01001190.1-human-gut-metagenome-genome-assembly--contig:-NODE-1190-length-10164-cov-5.492432_pt1 | contig 10164 bp, 14 predicted proteins | sample MGYA00249345_ERZ652652 | MGnify/ENA primary metagenome ERZ652652 (study PRJEB26925, sample SAMN05826496) | human gut metagenome | biome: ENVO:2100002; feature: ENVO:00000062; material: ENVO:00002003... | reverse complement strand
ACGAGATCAGCCTCGGTCTCGTGGGCTCGGAGATGTGTATAAGAGACAGGGACATCATCAGACGTTCCGTTTTGGTCAGAATGATGTTGTCGGAAAACTTGGGTGCCATGAACGGCTCAATGTCTTTCGCGTTGCCCCACCGGGCAGAGCCGTACTCCATGCCATGACGGTACTTCTTTGCATTTTTGCTGCGCAAATATACGGCAAGCCGTAGCCCTGCGCCGCAGGAAAGGCCAATAAGCAGATCCAGTGGATGCAAGCTGGGCAGAGGGTTTGCAAAGGCCAACGGGAAAGTTCCCATCATGGACATAATGCGTTCGCCCAGTTCTTTGTCTTCTGCCAGCCGCCATGCTTCACCGATGTTTGTTGCCACCAGCCCCAGCAGGATATACGGCAGATACAGAGCAAGCAGTTTTGTCAGCTTTTTCGTGGTCACAATCCACGCTCCTGTTCCTTGCGGCGCACTTTGCCGGGAAATTCCGCTGCGGTCTGCACCAGCTCATGCAGCTTTGCCAGCACAGAGGGACGCTTGGTTTTGTTCAGCAGCGATGCCGAATATTCCTTGAAAGCAGCATGGAACGCTTCTGCATCCGGGGCTTTGAAAAAGACCAGATACCGGGGCGGCACTTCAGAATTGTCCTTGCGGATGGCGTAGTCGATGCCGTACTTTTTGGCATACCGCTCAAATCCCCGAATATTGGTTTTGTCGATTTCAACACTGGAAACGCCGCGATTCTGCCGCAGGAGCATACGGACGCTCTGCTTGCCGCTGGATTTATCGGCCAGTAATTTTGACTGATACTGCTGAAGTGCCGTTCGTCCAGCGTTCAGAATTGTCCGGGCAGACAGCTTCGTGGTGGAGATCATAATGTTGAATGTTTTCTGCTCGACTTCTTCCTGCAATTTCACCACCATCCCTTGCCGCCTGCATCAGCGCAGCCACGAAGAAGCCGCAGAGTGCGCCGAACTCAAAAAATGCGAAACCGATGAAAAAATTCAGCATAACACACCTCAGACGATGCAAATGCAGGGCAGCTTCTGATCGTCTGCCATGAGTGTGACGCTGTGGCTCGCCAGAAACTTCTGGAAACGGTACACGTCATCAATGGTAAGCGAAATGAAGTTCCCGTCCATGTTGGTGCGTACCAGAATGACCGGGCCAGTCAGGTAACGCTTGCCCGCCATCTTCAGAACCTGTGCCGGATTGTAGCAGAGCAGCAGCGAAGTGTCGGGAAGATGGATGCTGGCATCGCTTTCATCGAAGCAGGGCAGAATGTCAGGGGCTTCATCCAGAGTAATAACAGTCAGTTCCATATCCGGCGCAATGGCGGCAAAGTAGACTTCACCGGGCTTCTTGCCACCTGCCAGAATGGTGCAGATGCGCATATCAATGGTGATCTCCTCGGAACGAATCATACGAGTAGCGGTGTTGTTCATAGGCTTTTTCCTCCATGTTTGCAAAAGAAAAAGACCCAAAGTGGGTCTTGCGTTTTATCTGATCGTCAGCGTTCAGCTTCATGCTTGCGCTTTTTCATGCGCTGGTCGAGCATCTTGAGAATTGAATTTTCGATTTGTTCTGACGAATAGTTGCTCGGAAAATATTTTTTGATAGAATCGCTCCTGAATACAACTTTTTCGGTTTTACTTTCTTCCAAAAGCCCAATGATTTTTTCTTCCATCTCTCTCGGAGTAGAGCTTTCGGGAAAATATTTCCGCAGGGTATCGTTTTTGATAACAACTTTGTCCAATTCGTCCTTTTTCGGTTCACCCATCACGGCAAAGGCAACGTCATACGAGAAATGACCTTCCTGCGCCAGCTTTTTGAGCCGTTGCGCCTGTGAAAGCGATGGGGCGTTTTGCGTGTCAGCCATAGCTTCAAGAAAATCTCGCTGCTGGCTTTCATCAAGATAAGAGAGTTCCACCGCAGGGTTAAATGAGATTTTCTTTTCGTCTACCATGTCCAGCAGTTCCGGGATAAGATTGGTTAAGCGGATAAAACGGTGTACTTGGTTGCGGCTATCACCAGCTTCTTGTCCAACAATATCAAGAGCTTGCAACTTCATCCCAACTTGGGATGAAGTTAAATCTGACCTAGCACCTTGCCTTTTCAGTGCATCCAGTTTCATCTTATAGGCAAATGCCCGCTCACTCGGCAAAATCTGTTCGCGCTGAAGATTGGAATCAACCATGAGCAGAACGGCGGCATCGTCCGACATATCACGGACGATAACCGGCAGGGTTTTCAGTCTAGCAAGCTGTGCAGCGTGTTGGCGGCGATGGCCGGAAATGATTTCGTAGCCACCATCCGGGCGCGGACGAGCAATCAGCGGATTTGTGACACCCAACTGCTTTATGCTTTCTACTGTGCGCTGCATAGCTTCATCATCAAGCACCTTAAAGGGATGGTCTTTGAACGGATACAACTCATCAATGGGAATTTGCTGTACCTGTTCGCGCTGTTCTTCCTGCCGCGTTTCTTCGGTGAAAAAAATATCATCGTAGCTGTTCAAACTGACGTTTAAGCCGTTTTTCGGCATCGGCCAACACCCCCTTTGCGATGGAATGATAGGCTTCTGCCACTTTGCCTTTCGGGTCATACTGGAAAATGCTTTTTCCGGTCGTGCTGGTTTCGGCAGCGCGGACAGAACGGGGAATTGTCTGGTCGAACACTTTCAAATGCTTTCCGTAGGCTTGCCGAATCAGATTGCTGATTTGCTGCCCATAGATGGTGCGGCTGTCCGTCATGGTGAGCAGGATGCCCTCAATTTTCAGTTTCGGGTTTATCTGCCGCCTTACTTTCTGCACGGTTTGAAGCAACTGCTCCAGCCCTTTTGCCGAAAGATATTGTGCTTGCACCGGAATCAGTGCGGAATCTGCCGCTGCCAGCGCATTGACCGTCAGCATACCGAGAGAGGGAGTGCAGTCAATCAGAATATAGTCATACTCGCGTTTTGCGCTTTCCAACACCTGTTTCATCACTTTCTCCCGGCTCATGGTATTCACCAGAGCCACTTCCAGTCCGGCCAGTTCGATGTTGGCCGGGATAAGGTCAACGCCCTCCGCATGGTGCAGAATCCCTTCGCCGGGTGGAATACACTGGTCGTTCATGGCTTTCTGCATAAGAGTGGAGAGTGTAGTGGGCAGTGCATCCGGGTCTTGCCAGCCCATACTGACAGTAAGTGAACCCTGTGGGTCAGCGTCCACAAGCAGAACTTTCTTGCCCTCCATTGCAAGCCCTACGCCCAAATTTTCACAGGTGGTGGTTTTGCCCGTGCCGCCTTTCTGGTTGATAACGGCTATCGTTGTTGCCTTTTTGGAAATTTTCATCACCTCCGAGCTGCTAAATCATGGTTGACTTTGTTTTGATAATAGAGCTGTATTGTGGTTGGAGCATTGAATAGTGCGGCCAGAAGGTACTGCTTCATATTCCGTATCGGGGAAGTGTTCGCTGCCAGACAGTCCAGTACGAAGCGGATGTGGTCTGCATTCAACTTTTTTAGCCGACTGAGCACAACTTCGGCGGGCTTATCATCGCCAGCGATTCTTATGAGTTTACGCTTGCTGTCACAGGTGTCCACCAGCAAATCTACGATCTGATAGATGGTATCTTCATCATCCGGGTAAAGCCGGAGAAGAAGGTCTATCTCTAAAGAGCGTGAAAAATATTCTTCGAGCAGTTCACGATTCTTCATCTTCTCCGATTCGTCGGAAAGGATAGGATTCGTATTATTCATCTCTGTTTTATTCTCTTTCTTCTTAATACCTCGTGATTTTACCGGGTCTTGACAAGCGATTTTAGAGCCACAAGAATCGTCATAATCACGATTCTTGACACTCTCCTTTGAAGATTCTGCCGAAAAGTTTTTCACATACACCAAACATGGCTTTCCTTGCCCTCGACGTTTTCGTTCAATCAGACCAAATTCTTCGAGTTCCCGGAGCAGTCTGGTCGCTTTGTTGTCTGCGCAACGAAAAGTCCTCTTGACATCCTCAATCGTGAAGATGATGAACACTCGACCTTTTTTGTCAAACCATTCATTTTTAACAGAAAGGCTCATACGGTCAAGCAGGATGCCGTACAGAGTTTTGGCATCGGTTGACAAGTTCTGGAACCGTGACTCCTGAAACAGAGCTTTCGGGATGCGGTAGAATGAGAAAAGTTCTCCGGCCTGCCCATAGAAGTAATCGAGCGTCATGCGGTTCTGTCAAAGATGAAAAAATGACGATGTTTCATTGACATGGTTGACAAATCCTCCTTATGAATAATTCGTGCAAACAAAAAAGCGCAACTTCGATTGATGAAAATCGAAATTGCGCGATGTAACTTAGCCGGGGGATAAAAGTCATTTGTCGGGGTCGTTTGACCACAATTTGACCACAAAAGAAACGAAACATCTTGACATCTAACGAAACAGAATGATAAAATAAGTTTGAAATTTGATGATACTGCGTACAAGTGGTATCGAGGTGTCCATTGTGTTTTTGCGAGAAGCACAATGGGGTTCAAGAGGCCGTGAGTTCGATTCTCGCCACTCGGACCATAAATCCAACGATTTCACGTTAGAAATCGTTGGATTTTTTTGTTTATAGGCTGACCTCATTTGGTTTTGACCACAATTTTGACCACAATGCCAACGATTTTATCTGGTCTAATTAGTGCCGTTCCGTCCAATTTTCAGGCCGAAAATGCCTCACTGAACAACTGGACCGCACTCTGCCGAATGGATTCCTGAACATGGAGATAATGCTCAGTCATTTCGGTATCGGCATGGCCTACGATGCTCTGGATGGTCTGGATATCCACGCCCAATGCCTGCATCTGCGACACATAGGTGTGGCGGCAGCTGTGCGGCGTGAGCAAGCGGACATCGCCCGCTTCTTCCAGAGATTTGCGGAACACATCCCGGAAATGGGTGGGATTGCAGGGCAAGCCGGTCTTGGGGCTTTCCCAGATGAACTGGTCGGTAGTATCCCGCAGTTTGATGGCACACGGGCGGACATTCAGCGGCACCGGAATATCCCGGATACTGTCTTTGGATTTCGGACTGCCGATGCTGACTGTACCTTTTACGACCTTTACTGCCTGCCGGATGTGAATGACAGAGCCATCTTCTTCAATAAACTGCGGCTCCAAAGCCAGAAGTTCCTGCATTCTCATTCCAGTGCCGAGTAAAAGCCGAATGCTCAAGCCCATGCGGTCATCGGGCAGCACCTTCATCAGGTGTGCGACTTCCGCTGTGGTAAAGGCTTCCTTGCGTTTTGCGGTGCCGGATGCCCGCATCTTTTCAGCAAGTCGGACCGGGTTGCGGCGCACAAGGTCATTGGCTTCTGCCTTTTGAAAGATCTGGTAGAGCATCCCTCGTGCCTTGCTGATGTAAGAATCCGAGCGGCCATCGCGCCGCATCCCTTTCAGGAAATTTTCAATGTCGATCGGGCGTATGACGGTCAAGGGGCGATGATAAAATCCCTCTTTGAGCATTTTCAGGCAGTATTTGTAGCTTTCCTGTGTCGTGGGAGCGATATTATCCTTGTGACCCTCGAACCATGTATCAGCCCAATCCTCAAAGTACAGGATCGTGTCCAGCTGGACACCGCTGATAAGCGCATCCTGATACTCCTTCAGTTTGAGCTTGGCCTCCTTCTGGGTCTTGCCATAGAAGGTCTTGAAGCGCGGCGAACCATCTTTCTGGTAGCCGTCCATCATACGTAATTCCCAGCGACCATCGCTGCGGTGGCGAAGCGTACCCTCGCCGTGTGAACGTTTGCTTGGCATATTGCCTCCTTCCTGATGTCAAGTCGTTTCGGGAATAGTATAGAAAAAGAAACCTCTTGAATCAAGGATGTCAGATCATCCATTTACGCTATCCGTGATCCACTGAAGAAAACGGTCTTTGGGTACAACCATCCGCTTACCGATGTGGAGCGTGGGAAAGCCGTCCGAACGGAGCAGGATGTAAGCGTTGGCGCGGGAGATGCCCAGCGCAGCAGCGACATGATCGGCTGTCAGGGTGATGGGAAGCTGCTCATACGAAGTGAACTGAGAGCGCATAGAATACCTCTTTTCTCTATATGTTGTATTAAATGAATGCAGAAACACTATATATTGCACTTTAATATGTAACAAGGGGCATCTGCGGTTTGCGGATGCCCCTTGTATATATGGGAGATATGCCTGTGAATATCAGAATTTCATCGGCAGTGCGTCTTTTCTGCACTTGCCGTTGTAGGCGGTGTAGATGGGGAAAACGTATTTTTTCCATCCGCGCAGCTTTGCGGGGTCGTCCTGCCCGATGCGGTAAATATCGACCGGGTGGATGTTGCGCAGCGCACGGAGCAGCCGTTCTTCACTGAACTCGCCGTGGTACAGCTCCACAAAGTGCATCATGCCTTTCAGAACAGATGCCCGGAACGAATCGGGCTTGCGGCGTCTCGGAGAGAATGCTCTGCAACTGCTCATATGCCTGCTGTTCGGCAGGGGTGACTTTCTTGCAGCGGTATTCCCGCTGGATGGTGCGCTGCCAGAATAACGCCAGCTTGCCGAGCTTTGCCTGCTCGGTCGTATCCTGAATATCAGCTAAAATGCTGTACCGTGGTTCTCTCATTTTGACACCCCAAATAATCAACTCTTTAGGAAACAATACATCCTATAAAGATGATTATAACCGAAGGGAATGCAAAAGAAAAGCGCACCGGCCAAATTTCAGCCGGTGCGCTTGCAAAGTTTACGGTTTATTCCTCGTTCGTGAGGTAAGGGAGATTGCCGATATAGGTGTCCAGCAGATCGAGTGCCGCTTTTTTCTGGATGGGGGTCAAACCTTCCAGCCGCTTGCAGATCTCGTCGTCGGTCACATGGGATGCTGTGCCGACATAATCACGGAGCAGAACATCTGCCGGAACGTCCAGCGCATTCAGAATGCTGATAAGCGTAGAAAGGCTAGGCTCTTTCAGTCCACGCTCAATTGCGCCGATAAAATTAGAGGAAAGATTTGCTTTTTCAGCAAGCTGCTCCATTGTCAAGCCCTGATTCTGCCGCTGCTCCCGCAGACGCTGCCCGAATAATTCTTTCATAGTACGCTCCGTTTCAATAGAGTTGATTACACTCAATAGAATACCTTTTGCGACGTACTTGATACACAATCATTAGATGGAGTTGTTGCCGATAGAGAGTGGAAAACGCAAAAAAATGCCGGAAACCGACCACTCACGGTCAGTTCCCGGCATTTTGTTCTTATCGAGCCTGCTCATTTTCCTGTGCTGGCTTTTCCTCCGCAAAAAATCGTTCTACGTTTTTCTGCGCCCGGACCAGTTCCTGCATCTCGTTCCGCGCCTTGCGGTACTCCGGGTAGGCTGCTTTCTTCTTGGTCAGCAGCTCTGCAAACTCTGCGTCCAACTCCTTGACCTTGGGCAGTTTTTGCAGCCCGGCTTCGTCAAAGGCCACTTTCGACGCCTTGTGCAGAGTGATCTCATCCCGGCGGGCTTCCAAAAACTTCTTACTGTACCCGGCTTTCCGATAAGCGGCGTACACCTCACGGGTCTTGGCATAGTTGATGATGTGGGTTTTCAGCACGGCAATTTCCGTCAGCCTTGCTTCTGCTGCCTTGATGGAATCGCCCATGGCATGATAGCGTTCCGTTGCCGCCGCTGCACGTTCCCGCAGTTCCTCGGCACTGCTGATTTTCTGCTCCTGCAAAAATAGCAGGGTCTTGGACATCTCTTTCAGATTGAACTTCGTTGCCCACTTTTTGTAGCCGACGCTTTTGCCCTCTGCCATTTTTCCCCGAATGTCCACCAGCAGCTGGAAGGGCTGTTCTTGGGGCGGCTTCTTCTGGTACGGTTTGTGCTCAGCCTTTCCCTCCAGCACCGCCTTGATCTCGTCCTCGTCATAGCCGGTGCCCAGAGTGCGGAAACGGATAAAACGCTTCTGCCCCTTGCCCTTCACCGCCGTGTGCTTGCCACGCTTCACCTCGTAGCCCTGCTGTATCAGCTTTTGAAGAAAAACTTCAAAGTCCTTCGGCTGCTCTGCAAGGATGGTGTCGATGATTCCGCACAGGCGGTCACGGTTGCTCTCCTTGGGAGGATAGAGAACACGCTTCTGCCGCTCCCGGTAGGGCTTCTTTTCAATGACGGACAACTGGTGCTCTAAGCAAATCAGGTCACTCAACCGCTGCACTGCCAACGCTGAAAAGAAAAAATCCCGGAACTTTCTGGTGCCATCCAGTGCCGTGGAGTTAAAGATCACATGGTTGTGGATGTGCTGCCGGTCCGTGTGCGTTGCCACCACAAAGGCGTGCTTGCCCTTGGTAAAACGCATGGCCAGTTCGTAGCCTACTTTGTTAGCCTCCTCTGCGGTGATTTCCCCCGGACGGAAGGACTGCCGTATCTGATAAGCGATTACATCGCTTTTCTGCCTTCGTCCGTTCACAAGGTCGTACTGCCGTTTGGTGAGCATAAATTCTTCATCTGCTGTCAGGGCGCTACAAGCATAGCTGCTGACATACTGCCCCTGCTCGGTCTTGTCCGGGTTTTCAATATAGTCCGTGCGATTTTTCAGGCAGGCCGCAACGGTCATGCCCTTGTTTTTGTGCAGCGCAATCAGCCGTGTTGCTGCCAGCATCATCACCCCCTATTGCAAAGAAAAAATGCCGCCCGGAGGCGGCATTGAGATCATTTGGATAATTTTTCGTAATCGGCAGCACCCGCCAGATACATTGCCTTGTATCTGGCGCATTCCAACTCATTGCAGATTTCATCTAAGGCGAGATATTGCTTCCATGCTTCTTTGCTGATGACGTTCTGCAATGCTTTCTCGGCTGCTAGTTTGGCTTTTTTCAGCCGTTGATAGTTTTCGTCCTCGTCCAGCATTTCAGAAAAGATCGTGCTGTTGCGCTCAAAATAATAATCCTCTAACTTCTGTTTGTCCATAATATCCCTCACAGTTCTGCAAGCCACTCACTGAAACGCCCGATGCCCTCGGTGATGGCAGTTGCGCCGAAAAAGAAGACAAAGCAGAGGAATTCGGCTACCAGCAAGATAAGGAACTGATTCCAGGTCTGACGGTAAGCAGTGTAGATGCCGCAGCCGAAGATGTAGAGCATCAGCGGAGCAACTACATAGCTGGACAGGGTTAGCAGCCACCTTGCCATCAGAGCTAGAAACGCCACAAAGAGAGAAATCGGGAAAAGAACAATTTTCTTCAGCATAGACATCATATCAAGCACTTCCTTCCTGTTCGCCCTTATTATAAAGGTATCGACTACTACGTTGCAAGGATGTCAAGCATTATATGTACACCCGCAGTCCTCCAACTGCGGGAATTTTTATAGCTCTGCCAGCTTGGAAAGAATCTGCTTACCGATATCAATCAGTTCATCCAGCCGGGTGCGTAGATCGGCAAGGTCGGCAGAATAGATCTTGCCGCTTTCGTTGACGCGTTTTGCTACCTGATTCAAGTTGTTGCTGCAATTCTGGAGCAAATAAGCCATGCGCCGCAGCTGCGGAAGGTCGAGATTCAGGCAGTAGCCATCCAATGCCATTTTGCGGATATAGGCACTCAGGCTGTGGATGCCCATGCCATACATCTTATCTAAAATGCAGTTCCGTTCTTCATCAGTCACACGAATAAAGAGACGGTGTTCCCGCTTTTTCAAATTATCGGCCCTCCTTATCCAGATAGCTTTTGAACGGCTTAACAGGCTCTGGCTGATTGGCTTTTTCTTCCAGTGCAGACAGCACAGACGGACGAGTTGCGGGTGCTTCGGTTTCCTCTGCTTCTTCGGGAGCATCCTGCGAGGAACTGCGGTCACGGTCGATATTCAATAGAGCATTCAGTTCGGCAAGGCGAGCAGACTTTTCAGCCAGTTCTTCTTCCTGCGCGAAGGGCTTTGCCACTTCAACCTCTGCAGCCTGTTTCTGCTGCTCCAGATTTTGCAGAGCATTTTCGGCGTCTGCAATACGGTCCGTAAAGTTGTCGATGGCATTGTCCAGACGAGTGATATTGCCGCGCGCATCATCGCCCAGCGATACCGGGTAGCTCAACTCTGCCCGAAGAACGGCCTGATGCTCATTCTTAAAGCTGTCGAACCGAATATTCAGTTCAAAGCCACGGTAGGTGCCCAGCAACATCATGTCTGTCTCTTATACACATCTCCGAGCCCACGAGACCGA
>ENA-OXUB01001182-OXUB01001182.1-human-gut-metagenome-genome-assembly--contig:-NODE-1182-length-10259-cov-105.488534_pt1 | contig 10259 bp, 11 predicted proteins | sample MGYA00249345_ERZ652652 | MGnify/ENA primary metagenome ERZ652652 (study PRJEB26925, sample SAMN05826496) | human gut metagenome | biome: ENVO:2100002; feature: ENVO:00000062; material: ENVO:00002003... | reverse complement strand
CCAGCTGACTTTAACGCTGTTTAATAATTTGTCTTTCATCTAATCACCTACTATCTGTTTAATCCTTTGTTGGTTGGTACCGGAGTATCGTTGCTTGCCATGGATCAAGGTTGGTACTGACGTTAATTGATATTTTTGAATGTAATGCCGATTCTGCGGTTGGTTCATGTTAATCAAGACGATGTTGTGATTGATTGCGTTGTGCCAATAAATCTGATGAAAAATTGACTGACAATCTGAACAATCGTCCCGATAGAAAAACAAAGTTTGCTTAGTATCTTTTGGTATCTGCACTATTTCTCGTCTTTTCTCAATCGTATTGATGTAGTTATGTCCGATAAAAATTACCATAATTGCTAATACCGCCAAGATAGCAAGTGTTTTGATAATTTTATTGAATGTCTGACGCTTCAAAGCTATCTCCTAAACTTTTGACCTTAGTCAACTGTTTGGCGGTCGTATCATAACTTAATTGATACAAAACAGTTTGTTTTTTAAAGTCGTTGCTACCTGTTTTACTTTCAAATGTGATGACGGCTAATCCGTCAATATTTTGGTCTTGCTTGGCTCGGGTATAAACCTTGGCTTGGTCTAGCTTTGAAGAAACGTTATTACTATCACCAAAATTTTGATTACTTGGGAAATATTGGTTATATAAATCATTTGAAATTAAACCTTTAATATGTTCCTTGCGGGTTTTGTATGAATCAGGTTCAAATGTAAACATATACTTTAAAAACTCGTTTGTGGTGTTGTTAAAGTCAATTTCTGCGGTACTTTTGTCTTTATTATTTTGGTAGGTCTTATAACTGTCAATTTGGGTGCTCAATAACTGCTTTTGTTGGTTGGTTTTAGTCAATTGCTGACTAACTTGTCGCTTCTGCTGTTGTAAGCGACTGATCTGTTGTTGCGCCTGCTTAACTTGGCTATGTTGATAGGCATTCGTTCCTAATGACATAATTAAGATCAAACTACCAAGTGCAATACTTAAAACCACGCTACGCTTCATTTGTTGGTTCCTCCTTACTTCTTGATTGGCCGGGCTAACGTTACATCGCTACCACTTAGTAAGCTATAAAAGGCGGTGCCAAAGGTGCTTTCGTTTACATGTCCTGTGGTATCTCCACCCTCTTCAATAATCTTTGTGTTTTTACCATGCCAATTTTCGGTAATAAAAGCGGTGTGTCCGTTATTTCCTGCACCCGCACCCTGATTGACAATGACAATATCGCCTGCTTTGGCGTCATTTTCACTAATTTGTTTCAAGTATTGGTGTGATCCTTTAGCGTCACTTGCCATTGTTCCAGTAAACCAGCCCATATTTGCGGGAACTTTGTAGCCTGCCTTGTTCAAGGTAAGCCAGATAAATCCTGAACAATCAGTTGTTCCTGATTTGTTAGGATTTTTTAAGTTAGTTCCTAAATCAGCGCTAGGGTGCGATTGCCCATACTTGAAATAACCTTTCATACTCTTGGCTGTTTTAATTATATTGCCGTCTGCCTTGCCTGTATCGGTATCACTAGCGCAATCTAGATTAGCGTTGGCTTCCTCATCTTGGCTAGCATTTTTTAAGCTATCCCCTGCAACTGGATCTTTTGTACCAATTACTGAATACCAGTGATCTGCAAATGCATAACGCTTTGACAAAAACCATTGTTCAGGGTTTTTAGACATACCCTCGTAATCCATTAACCAGGCTTTGGTCGCTTTGTGCACGTCCGTATATTTAAAAATCTGCTTGTTTGACGCATAGTAACTACTGTTCAATTCTTGGTCGAGATAATCCAACTGTACCCCGAGATTGGTCGCTGGTTTGCTTTCTTTGTGGGCTAAGTCCTCCAACTTATCTTTACGGCCGCCTAACCACTGGGCTAAGCCCGTGGCCCCGGAACTGGAATTAACAGACTTGGGATCAAGGCGACTTTCTAGTTGTAAGACTCCCAAGATACCGGCGGCCGCTTGTGGGGTGGCACCATACTTTTGCTTCCAATGCTTAGCAATGTTTTTCGCATTTTCTTCCATACCTTTATCGTCTAAATTGGTAACTTGGCTTGATGTGGTATCATCTCCACAATTTTCTTCTAAATCTCCTGTTAATCCTGCAATTATCAATATAATTGCTATGAAAAAGCCTACGATACCATATAATATGAATTTGATTTTTTTCTTTTGAAATTCATAGGCTAGTCCCATGTTAAGCACCTACTTTTTGCTTTGCCTTATCAACTTTATCTTGCGCTGCTGATTGGTCACTCTGCGCGTTCTTTAAGTCCGACTTAGTCGAATCCACCTTCTTATCTTTATCCTTATCTTTACTGCCATCAATCTTGTTGGCGTCATCTAACTTCTTTTGGGCGTCGCCAACTTCGTTCTTAGCGGCATTGAGACTTAACAGGGCTTTCAAATACTTAGCTTTAGGACTATTCACACCGGCTAATTTGGTTTGGGCGGTCTGGGCGTCTTGCGTATCATTATGGGCGAGGAAGGCTTGTCCCATTCTCAATAAAACATCAGCGTTCGTCGTAAAGGATAATTGGTTATTAAGCGTATTGGTATCGTAGTTAACGATGGCTTTTTCAAGTTTCAACTGGTCTTTTTGCTTGCTTGTCGCCTTAGTTGGCAATTCCCACTTGGCAACCTGCCCGCTATCCTTGTTGGCATAAGCCGTGTTGACAACCTTATTAAACTGGCTTGGGTCAACCTTTAAAGCTTGCTGGTACTGACCATGCTTTAAAAAGACATTGACTTGCTTAGTTGCAGGATAGCCGGCTCGTTGCATATCTTTTTGTGCTTCTGACCACTTATGATCATTTAAAGCGGTCTGAATTTGACCGCTATATTTTAATCGCGTGACCTGGGCTTGGTTCTGGTTAGCTAAGCTTTGATACTGCCGTTCGTCACTTTTATGGACTAAGCCGACGGCCAAAACGGCCACAATCGCCACTCCGGCCACGCTCAACCACAAACGTTGTTTGGTTTTCTGCTGGGCCGTTTCAACTTCCTGCCATTCGTGATAACTCACAAAGTCCTCAATGCTGTTAACCACTTCCGTTAACTCATTTAACGACGTAGCTTTAGCTACTTGTTGTAAATAGTCGTCCGGGTGTTTAGCTAGGGCTTCTTTAGGATTGCTTAGTAGCCGTTCATAGGGCGTCCCCGTCAAGCAAAATAGAATCAGCGCTTTGTATTTGGCTAAATTGCTATGTTTGTCATCATAAGGCATGAGTTCATTGGCGCGATAGGCGTACCAAACATGTTGCATGGGGTAATACCACAGATTAGCTGGATTTAACGCAATATGATACTGGCTATCAGCAACCACCTTTTGCGCCATAATTTTCTTGGCAATGGCTGCCCGGATCGCCTTATTTTCCTGCGGTAATTCCTTTAATGATCTGACCTTATCTGGCAAGGTATAAGTTAAAACGACCTTTTGGTCTTGCTCAACCACGTTAACCAACTGCAAGAAATTGGCATCAGCTTGCTTTAATTCGTTTAGCTCACTCAACTGGTCATATCGAAACTGATTGTGATTGAGTTCAAGGATTAACTTGTTTCCTTGCCGCCTGAACGTCCCAACCTCGATATTCAATAACTGATTTGATTTACTCATTTAAAGCCCCTCCTTCCTCCTCGGTGGTGGTCAAAGCGTCAATTTCACTTGGCGTCAACACCACGCGCTTTTGATAATCCGGTTGGTTGGCGGTCTCACGGTTATATTTTTCCTGGTAAGCTTCGGGATCAATTAACCGCAATTCTTCTTCGGTCAACTCGACTTTCATAAAGGCACGTTGGCTGCCATAGATCATCAGGGCTTCGCCTTGTCTACGACGTTCTAGTAGCTTCTTTTCTTTATCTGAGAACGTCATACGCAACTTAGTAATGACGTCATCAACGCCTTTGCCATCAAGGCCAAAGAACACTTTGGTATAGGAGTTCCCAATAATGGCTTCCCCAATGTTCTGCCCAGTATCTGTTGTTCCTTCGATCACATCTTGAATTTGCTGCGTTCCGGCAATGGCTCCGGCATTGTACTTTCTAAACCGCTTGTATGCTTGGTGGAAAAAGGTGGCGGCCGCTTTATGCAAAGTCAAAAAGTGAAATTCATCAACAAACAATTTCTTGCGGCTATGCCGATCTTTGGTAATTTCGTCCCACAAATATTGAAAGGTGTTCAGATAGGCGGCTGATTGGACTTCCTGTTCACTTTGTAGCGGTTTTAGATCAAAGGAAATGATCTTCCCCTTTAAGTTAACGTTGGTGTGGCCGTCAAATAGGCTGTTAGAGCCATGGGTATAACTGCCTAAAATATAATAGAAATCTTTAACCCGATTAAATTTGTCGGCGTCTTTATCAGCTAGTTTTTCCAACTCGTCATAAACATTGGATAGGGTCGGCCACTGATCGTCTTTAATTTCTTTCAAGCGGCTGTATTTCAAAACGCCACTGTTGACGTAAGCTTGTTTAACGACATCATCAAGGATTGCCAGTTCAACTTGGGTAATCCCGGTTTTAAGGACTTCAAAGAACCCCTTTAATCGCTGGATTTTATCTTTGACTAGTAAATCAAGGTTCGTGACCGCTTCATCAGCGCTGAGGATTTCTTCGGAAAAGATTTGGAGCGGATTAATTTTGTACTTAGCATTCGAGGTTAGGTGCAAGACTGCCCCACCTAGGGCTTCGACAATCTTGGTATATTCATTTTCTGGATCAATAATGTAGATTTGATAGTCTTGAATGGCGTAGCGTAGGATTTTCTGAATCATATAGGTGGTTTTACCAACCCCGGAAGTCCCGATAATGACTTGATTTTGATTAAGCGTCTTGTTGCGATCCAACATATCTACGGCAATTAAGCTGTTGGTATCTTTGTTAACCCCTTCAATATCGCTTCTAGGCTTCAAGTCCAAAATTTCCGCGTCATCAAAGGGAAACATGCTACTGGCGACTTCGGTATTACTTTCTTTATAGGTGTAATCCCCCATGAGGTTCTCGTTAATTGGCATGGTTGACCAAAAGGCTTGGAACGTCGCTTTAACGGGCACTAAGGGCTTCATTTGTAGTTTAATCAGCGTGTTTTTGACATTGTCGGTTAAATCATCTAGTTCTGCTAAACTGTTGGCCCGTAGATAAATGAGCATATGTTGGTACACAAATGTGGTAGAATTACCAAGGTATTTATCTAGTTGCATGTTGGCTGAGTCAATATAATTTTGCAGAATCTTCTTTTTATACGGGTCGAACGTATTTAACTTCTGCGCTTCCTTATTTTGAATCGTCTTCTTGTAATAGGTAATCATTGAATTGTTACTGGCGCTGTCGATATATTGCACAATATCGATAACGCCTTTTTTGCGCTTCAATTCTGATAACCAGTTGCCATACACCCGCTTAGGATAGTCGGCAATCGCTAACACCCGAATAAAATTCTCGCCCGACTGGACGTAGGTGGGGTACTGTTCCCAGCTAAATGGAAATAGTGAATGCAAGCTATCGCGATCAATCAGCCTGGTAAAATCCTCAATCTCCGGTTTGGGCTTACTACTCGTTTGGTCGCTGTTGCCTTGGTTATGTTCTTTTTTAGTTGGCATAAATAAATCAATGACCTTATCACCAAAACTCATCCTGTTTCCCCCTATCCATTAAAATTGATCAGGTTCTTTAAAATCTCTTGGACTTCTTGACTAGTCAAAACTTTGGCCGTCACATCAAAGTCCGTTAACGCATTTTCAATATCCCGTTTAACCTGTTCGATCTTTTCGTCTAAATGAGTGACCGCTAGGTTTAAGCTCTTAACACTTTTGTCTTTAATTGGCACCTTAACGATTAGCAGATGTTGCTTAGTTGTCATATTTTTGGATTCTTGGACTTTAGTAAAGTGATCCAAGTAACTGGCTATGAGCTGGATTTTGAACTGTTGCTCCGGGTGATCTTTTTGTAACGCAAGATACCGACGCTTGAGACCATTGAGATAAGCCGTCATATTGACGGGAATCGTCGGTTCTAAGAACTGTAACGTGTCATCAACGCCTTCACCCAAGGTACTCATCAGAAACGCGCCATAGTCCTCAAAAACGTCCTGTTGTTCGGTTTCATTAAGCAGATCCAGGTTGATCCCACTAACTTCCAAAATGCCAACGAGATTACCCGTTTTGGTAACTTCGTAGTTACCATACATACCCACCACCAAGCTCATGTCATCAATGGTCTCTTTGCCACCATTGATTTTAGGCGGTTGGTAATCCCAATCGAGCTTCACTGATTTATTGGCGGTTTTGCTCTTCTTCAAACGCATTTAGTTCACCTCGCTTCTTCGGTTTTAAATAAAACAGTTTCTGACCATTGGCATAGCGGCGTTTCAACTTAAAGTTATCCCGCACTTTAATATTCTTCCGCGCCGCAACTGGCCTAATTGTTAAAATAGCCATGACAATCGTCATGGCTAAGACAACAATCACTATTTTTATCAGGACTAAGATCAGACCATAGGGTGGGATCGCAATAAAAATTAAGCCCACTAGTCCTGCCAGCGCCGCATAGCCAAAATCCTTCAAGGTGTAATCTTTCCAGATCCCGTAATCTTTATCTACGTTCTCTGGGAAGATAAATTCTTTCCCTTTCTTCATTTGGCAGGCTCCTTTTTAAATTAAGTGAATAGGCTGTAAACCCAAGGTAATAGCCAGATAATGGCTGCCGCTAAGGCCACTAAACCAGCCACCCGACCAACCGCGTGATAAACCTCTGATTTCTCTCGCGGATCGTCTGCGTCAGGCATTCTTTTGATAATAATAAATAGCGCGACACAAATCCCGACTAAAACGACCAACCCAGTTAAAATACCTTGAATCGTCTTACCAGCGCTGGTTAGCTTGCTTTTAACTTCGCCACCGTCCGCCGCCAAAACAACCTGGGCGTTCATCAAGCCCAAATAAATCGCAGTAGCTCCAGTAGTTGATAGCGCTTTCATTTTTCTGTATTTTGACATGTTATTCCTCCTTCCTATCGTCTTCTGATGTTCGTAATTGAATTTGTTCTGCCTGCGTTTCTTCTGGCTCACGCTGATAGAACTTGTTCAATTGTTCCTCGGCAATTTGCTGGCTTGGTAATGGATCGGTGGCTAATCTGACGTGGCCATTTTCACTCGTGGCTAAGTAATACTCTTTTTCCGACTGGCCTAACTCTTGGGTCTCTAGGACATGCAAATTATGTTCGTAACGCCCTAAGGCGTTATCAGCTTCTAAGCCATAGAAGCCTAAGAAGCCTTCCAAGAAGCTCTCACCAAAAAAGGTCATTTCATTTTTGATTTGCTTATATTGATGAGTTGGCTTATTACTTACCAGCTTTTCGGCTTTTTGAGCATTGTCACTCTCATGTTTACGGTCAAACCAAGCACTGATTTTTATTGGATCGGTTTTGACCCTACTTTTGACTGACTTCTGAACTAACTTACTTCTAACTTCTGTGACTGGCTTACCGCTTCTTTGCATTTCGGTTTTTAACGCTTCGGGATTATCCAGTAGTTTTGAATCCTTAACAATAATTGCTTTGTCATTATCAACTACCAAATGTTCGTCCACATCTTGCCAGTTCTCTATCTTCATTGCGCCACCCCCTTTAAATGGTTATTAAGTATATCTAGCCTATCCATTCATACTCATGTAAAATGGTATGTTAGGGTGTTTTCCTAAAACGGTCATTTTTAGGAATTTATCCTCAATAGCACTAACCTTGCTTTTGAGGACGCCCTCTTTTTTTGTGTGTTCAGAAATCCATTGAATACCTTTATCATGAATGATTTTCTTACCTGAAATATCCATTAGCATTGGCTTGGGGAAATCATCATGACGCTTTATCCAATTACTCACATAGCGGTCATTTTTTCCTAAAATTCGGCTAGCCTCCGCTAATGTGTGCCACTCGTTGCTATTTTTCAAATGCTATCCCCCCTTTCTTTATTTGTATGAATAAATTATATCACAAAAATGGTTACGTTGTCACCATTTATTTTTTCTTTTTCATTACAACTATCTTACACCTAGCCTATCTATGGATTGTACCACTGTGGCGACTGTGCTTCTGATGTTGACGCTTCTTTTTATCCAGTTCGTATTCTAATTCTTTTTGTGCTTTCTTTTGTCTGTTAAGTTCGTGGTCTTGTCCATTCTCGTAAAGTAAGCTCATTAAGGTATCTGACAATAATTTGTTCATATAGTTTGCTGGGGTATTTTCGTTATAATTAACGGCTCGATAATCAGGCATATTCTCTTTTCGGAAATCATCATTCTTTTGATTATGTTGCTTTACTGCCTGCTTAGCCTGTTCAAGTTGCTTAGCAGAAATCTTTTTATCTTGTCCTGCTTCCCCAATGAATAACTGTTGTGTCCCCCTATTCTTCAATACACGTAACAAATTAGCGTTTTGAATCTCATCAGATTTAACCTGTCCGCTTAGATAAGCAAGTCCCTGGGCATGTTCCTGGGTCGTGAATTGAACAGGCGGATTATTTCTCAACTGATCTAAATCACGCTTTTCTAGTGATTTAAGTTCAGGATTATAATAAACAACTGCTGTATATAGGCGTTCTTTTTCAGTCATTTTGACTTGATCAAGGCTCATATCAGGGAAAGTCTTACTTAATACGTTGTTATATTGCGTATCAACCACTTGTTTAGTCTCATTTATTGCTGAAAGTTCTTTGATATTCTTCTTTAAAACAGCTTGTTGTTTCTCATCAAAGTCACTTAACAGCGTACCCTTTGTACGCTTAATATCTGCTAGTTGGTAACCTTTATTAGCCAAAATATCACTAATAGTTTCCTTAGCTCGCTGTTCTTGTTTTTCAAGCATTAACCAACTAGCAAATGGGCGCTTTGTAAACGTCAGAACCTGTTGATTGATAATGTTTGTTCTTATCATGGCTAAACGGTCTTTTAGTTCATCTCCTGTAAATACCCTTTGTTCGCTGTCCGTCTCCTTAACTAACTCCCGTTTTTCTGCCATTGTTATTTGCTCAAAATCAACGTCAGGATAAAGTTTTGAAACGGTTCGATTAACGACTTTATCCAATAATTGATTGGCTTCTGATAGTGACTTTTCTTGTTGTGTAATTGTAACTAATTGTTTAGTCACATCTTCCCCTACTGCTTGCTTAATCATGGCACTATTTTTCCAATTAAACAGCATACGTTGTTTCTCATCTAGGTTCTCTAAGCTAACAAATGTTTTTAGTCGATTACTTAACTGTGCAACCAGTCGTTTTTCATCAAATGAATAATGGCGCTGTAAGGTTTGCATACGGCGTTCATTATGGATTTTTTCATTAGCATTTTTTGCTTCTGCTTTTGCTTGTCGTTGTTGCTTAACATTTTGATTAAATTCTTGGCGTTTTTCTTTCTGTGAATTGATACCCTCGTGTTGCGTTGCCACTTCATCAATTCCTTGTTCTTCATATGATTTTTCACTAATACGGTCTGGTAAATTTTTAGCTTCTAAAACTTGATTAACAGCGGTAGCCCAATTGTGACGCCATTCAGTTATTTTTTCTTTTTTATCCCAATCAGTTAGCCATATTTTTCTATTTCTTGCATACCCACTTTTTGTATATGTTTTATTCCCTTTTTCATCTAATATATATTCTTTTCTACTTTTAATTCCCCATGTTCCGTCAGGATTAAATGGGCGATTGGTTAACATCACATGTGCATGCGGATTGTCTGGGTGATCGCGATGAATTGCTACGTCAGCTACCATACCTTGATCGACAAAATTTTCTTGCACATATTTTGTCAGTAATTCTTTCTGTTCGGATTCACTTAATTCTACCGGTAAAGCCACGTTAAATTCTTTTGCATACCGTGAGTTTGATTTACGATCTTTCTTCTCAACTTCATTCCATAATTTTTGCCTATCTTTTGCCCAATCAGGGGCATTTTTTGGTGTTAAAATAAATGCTTCTGGTTTAACATCTCTTGCATAATAATAGGTATTACCCTCTTTATCAGAAAACAACTTATCGCCACTGCGATAACTCGCACTAGCAACCGCACTACGCATTTTTCCTGCGCTTATATTTTGAAAACTCATATGGAAAATTGCCATGCTGTTGTCTCCTTTCTTTTAGGGTTTTGTTTTTGGTTTTTGTTGTCGCCATAGGCGACTTCTGATACAGGTTTAAGTGTTTTAGCACAACTCCAATTTATTTGGAGTGTAAGTGCGCATTGACCTCGTTTCACTCGGTCTGCTGATTCTCTTAACTTTAA
>ENA-OXUB01001137-OXUB01001137.1-human-gut-metagenome-genome-assembly--contig:-NODE-1137-length-10799-cov-101.685220_pt1 | contig 10799 bp, 8 predicted proteins | sample MGYA00249345_ERZ652652 | MGnify/ENA primary metagenome ERZ652652 (study PRJEB26925, sample SAMN05826496) | human gut metagenome | biome: ENVO:2100002; feature: ENVO:00000062; material: ENVO:00002003... | reverse complement strand
TTCATCTCCGGTGAGGAAGCGAAGTCCGAGAAGGAGCCGCTCAAGGTGTTCGGCCATGTGGACGCCGCCAAGGGCGAGATCGTGCCGTTCGACGGCGACCTCAAGATCACTTCCCAGTGCATCCGCGTGCCCGTGCTCAACGGCCACACCGCCACCGTGTTCCTGAACTTCGGCAAGAAGGCCACCAAGGAAGAGCTCATCGACCGTCTGGTGAACTACACGTCCAAGGCTTCCGAGCTGGAGCTGCCGCACGCACCGAAGCACTTCATCCAGTACCTCACCGAGGATGACCGCCCGCAGGTCAAGCTCGACGTGGACTACGAGGGTGGCATGGGCGTTTCCATCGGCCGTCTGCGTGAGGATTCCATCTTCGATTGGAAGTTCGTGGGTCTGGCCCACAACACCCTGCGTGGTGCAGCCGGCGGTGCCCTTGAATGCGCCGAAATGCTCAAGGCTCTCGGCTACATCACCAAGAAGTAGTTGAAACTGAGTCCGAAACTGAGAAAGCCCTCCGCAAGGAGGGCTTTCGTCGTATATACCGCAAAAACGCGGCTCAGTGGCTCAGCGGCCAGTACCGCCGTACACCACGGCTTCGATTTGATCGGCATCGAGACCGTATGCGGTGTGCAGCGCCTTGACGGCGTCGTTGAGCTGATCGAGCGGCACGAGCGCGGCGATACGAATCTCGGAGGTAGAAATCATCAGCACGTTGATGCCCTCATCGCTCAGGGCCTGGAAGAACTTGGCGGCCAGACCGGCATGGGTCTTCATGCCAACGCCCACCACGGCCACCTTGCCTACGTTGGTGTCCACATCGAAGGAGTGGTAGCCCAGCACTTCCTGCTTGTCGAGCAGTGTGTTCTGAACCTGCTTGACGGCCGATTCGGGCACGGTGAAGGAGATGTCCGCAGTGCCGACGGATGCGCCGGCCTGCACGATCATGTCCACGTTCACGCCGGCGGTGGCCAGCTCGGTGAACACCTTGGCGGCCATACCCGGCTCGTTCGGCACGCCACGCACGGTGGCCAGCGCCTCGGAACGATCGTGGGCAATGCCGGAAATCACCGGTGCCTCGGGGCCCAGGTCAGGGAACAGGTCGCCCATGGATTTCGCTTCTTCTTCAGTCATGTCTTGCCTTGTCTTGCTTGAAATTACTTACGATTATCGTTCGCTGTAGCCGCGCTCAGTCGAGGTTCGGCAGCGTACGCGGGTCAATGCCGTCGGGCACCACCAATGTGCCGGGGCGACGGGAGAACGAGGAACGCACGTGCAGCGGCATGTTGAAACGCTGAGCGTATTCCACACAGCGCAGTGCCAGCACCTTGGAGCCGCAGGACGCCATCTCCAGAATGGACTCGTAATCGATGGACGGAATGCGGCGGGCGGAAGGCACGATACGCGGGTCGGCGGTGAAGATGCCGTCCACGTCAGTGTAGATCTCGCAGATATCGGCACCGAGCGCCACGGCAAGCGCCACTGCGGAGGTATCCGAACCACCGCGGCCGAGCGTGGTGGCGTCACCCTTGGCGTTGATGCCCTGGAAGCCGGCAACGATGGCGATGTCTCCCAATGAGAGCGCGTTCTTCACGCGGTCCGGTCTCACGGCCTTGATGTGGGCCGCGCCGTAACGGGCGTCGGTGAAGAAGCCGGCCTGCTGACCGGTGAAGGAGTGGGCACGGCTGCCTTCGGCGTGAATGGCCATGGCCAGCAGGCTCATGGAAATTCGCTCGCCTGCGGTCATCAGCATGTCCATCTCGCGCTCGGGCGGGTTGGAGTCGATGCTCAGCGCCTGATCGATAAGGTCATCGGTGGTGTCGCCCATGGCGGAGACCACCACGGCCACCTTGTTGCCCTTCTTTTCCGTCTCAACAACGCGCTTGGCCACACGTTTGATCGATTCGGTATCGGCGACCGACGAACCGCCGTACTTCTGCACGATGAGAGCCACTGCTGTCCTTTGTTCTTCTCTTAGGGGGAGTTTGCTCAATATTCTACGCAAACGCAACGATTATAAAGGTTGCCGCGTTCACCCCGCGACCCCGCGCCGACATGTGGACACGGGCATGGCCTACGTTGTTCAGCAAATATTCAAGTTTTCACCGGTGGTTCTTTGAGGCAGCCGCATCCATCCTTTGAGATTCGAGCGGTTAACTATCAATTACCGGCAAACGAAAGCAAACCGGCGAGGTTTCCGCAGACCCCATAACTGAATACCTTCTTCTTCCTCTCTCCTTTTCAAGGCCCGGTCCCGCAGCCCGGGCCTTTTCCTTTTGTGTTGGGAACGATGGGTCAAACGCACGATACGAGCTCACGGAGCAAGCGTGGCCAACGGCACTACCAATACCCCATCATCCCGGCGATAAGCGGCAGCCGTAGCGGTCAGCACCATCAAGAATGACGGACGGCCTTCGTGATCTTGATCAATTCTGTCAGCCAACTTTTTCAAATGGGCCGCCGCAATATCAACCTGCTTTTCTCCGAGCTTGACCTCAATGAGAGCCCATCGTCCATCATGCAGGCCAATGACCGCATCAGATTCCAATCCCGTCTTATCCCGATAATGGAACACATCTCCGCCAAGCGCATCAGCATACACACGCAGATCGCGAATACACATGGACTCAAACAGCAAGCCAAAGGTCTCGAAATCATTAAGGAGTTTCTCCGGGGTCGCGTGCAGTACCGCACAAGCTATCGACGGGTCGCTGAAGTGTCTGGTTGGGCTCGTTCTCACTGCAGTCTTAGAACGTAAACGAGGGTTCCAAGCTGGAAGATCTTCAGTTACGCAAGCTCGCGACAATGCATCTAAATAATCGGAGAGTGTACCTTCCGAAGGCGGTTCACCCTGCATATCCGCCGCGATAGTGGATTGCGACGCCTGAGAAGAAATATTGCGCGCATACGAGCGCATAATCAGACGCATCCAAGTTTTATTGCGCTTTATACCATCCATACGATTGATGTCAGAATCAAGTAGTTCTTCGACATAATCCGCGGCCATGCGCAAGGCAACATTTACTCGAGATTCGACTACTGCTTCAGGCCAGCCACCGCGGCATAGCGCAAACGCGGTGTTTTCAATATCGAAATCGGAGAAACCCGAAACATCATGGTTGCCATCGAACAACTCTCCCAACGAAACAACGCCCGTCGATTCCTGCGATTCAAATAAGGACATGGTACGCATGGTTAATCGGGCAATTCTTCCCACTCCGGAATGAGCTGGTTCCTGTTGAGGAGTCGCCGATCCAGTTAGGATGAATCGGCCACGACCGCGCCCTCGATCGATGGCGAAACGCACCGCGTCCCACAATTGCGGGGCCATCTGCCATTCATCAATGAGTCTCGGCTCCTCACCTCGCAGGATGAGAGAAGGCTTTGTATCAGCCAAGGCCAACAGCGTAGCACTGCGATCCGGGTCCTGCATGAAGACCTGACTCGCCGACTGCCTTTCTGCCGTTGCAGTCTTGCCACACCATTTTGGACCTTTAATCTGAACGGCACCAGAAGACTGCAATGCCTGAGTCAGCAACCCATCAGCCACTCGAGGAAGGTACTCGCCACGTTGAATCTCCGAGCTCTCCACTGCCATATGTGCCCTCCCGCAAACCGTCGAAACATCAACCTATAAATCACTCTATTGCGGAAGTTGGACCATTCTAATTGTGGAAGTTGGACTATTTTCGTTGTGGAAGTTGGACCATTCCTATTAGGGAAGTTGGACACTAGATTACGAACTAGACTTTTCCTTTTTGCAGCAACAGTGCCACCAACACGATGGGCGTCATCACCGCCTATCGCCAGACCCTTTTCCTTGACCTAAAAAGAGAGATGCCCAGACAGTGCCATCTTTTCTCTGATCACACTAGCCAATTCGGAACGCAGCGGCGAATCCGTGATCCGCGCATCCTCTGCAACCGCGCCTTTGACGTTCGGCAATCCGGCGAATGAGCTTTTGCTCAGGCGTTCTTCGTGATTCATTTCTTTGGTCGGAAAACAGAATACGCGGGAACGCCCCTCACGCCTACGAAACCAACGGCTCGACGACGAACCGACATCCACGAAAACAGCAATAGCGCCTCTTTTATCGAGGTAACATATTCCCTCTTTATGCATTCATACCCCCCTATTTGAAAGCTCTGCCAAATATCGCCGACGCTGCGACTTATCATGTTGCCATACTTTGCAATCCTTTGCATCCCCTTGCATCTCAACGGCTTGTCCGAAGTAAGCCGCATCACTGACAGCCGTAGCAACGTTGTTCGTATCGCATTTTCAAACTTCTTATGCCCCCTACATTGCCCCTATATGGCCCCGTCGGCATGTTGCATGAAAGGCTTGGTGCGGAGTAACGTTTCGCAGTGTGGCGCGTGCGGTGTTGCCATTTGCGGCAGCACCTATGCCATGCACGACTAAGACGGACCCGGCCGTCTTGTATAAGCAAATCATGAGCAGATCAAGCGAAGGAACAGGCGACTATGGCATTGCTGCATCGACGTTCGACGAGTAAGCGTGCCTCACAGAAAATGTGGGAAAACAACGCGGCCATGCCGGATGACGCATCTGCAAATGACAACGTTTCCTCAGCGCGGCCCGAGCCCGCAGCATTCGTTCCAACACCATTTGACGAAGTCATCGATATCAGCGATCTCGTGGCCGAGCGCCGACGCCTGCAACGCAACCTGTGGGCGATGCGCATCATCACCATTGTGCTGCTGATCGCCGCAATCGCCGTGGCCTGCTTCCCGCTAGCGTTGCAATTCGAGTCCGACCGCAACTTGGCCGCCACCACAGCCACCACGGCCAAAGAAGTAGCTGGCTGGCCTTACCCGCAGGCGGAAGACAAGCTCACGGCGGCCCGCGCATACAACAAGAAGCTCGCTGAATCCGGCCAGCCTATCTTGGGTGAAGCCGTCGATCCGTTCGCCGCCGCTCAAGGAGGATCCCAAGCCAGCGGCGAGGATTCCGCCTCAAAGAAAGACAAGGAATACCAGTCACTGCTTAATACCGGCAACGGCGTGATGGGCACAATCAAGGTGCCCAAGCAGTCCATCAATCTGCCGTTTTATCACGGCACTTCCGAGGAAGCACTGGCTTCTGGTGCCGGCCACTTGTACGGCACGTCGCTGCCGGTGGGAGGTAAATCCACCCATTCGGTCATTACCGGGCACCGCGGGTTGGTTGAAGCGCTGATGTTCACCCGTTTGGACGAGGTGAAAGAGGGCGACTTCTTCTACATCGAAGTCATGGGCGAAACTTTGGGCTACAAAGTGGACCGCATTTCGGTGATTTTGCCGGATGACACGTCGAAGCTCAAGATCGTGCCGGGTGAGGATCGCGTCACTTTGATGACCTGTACGCCATACGGCGTGAACACGCACCGACTGCTTATCTCCGGGCACCGCGTGGCGATTCCGATGCCGGCCCCCGAGCCGAATGACGTGCTTGACGCGCGCAATATCGCCCTTGGTGTTGGTCTAGGCATACTGGCGGCAGGACTGTTCATTATCTGGTTGGCACGACGCCACAAGGCCGCGCGCATCATCCGCCACGGCGCATTCTGGCCGTGGATGCGCCGCAAGGGCGAAAGCGCCAATGATACGCTGGCTTAGGCCTCGCGCCGACCGGCCAGTGCCCTGCCCAGCGTGATTTCGTCGGCATACTCCAAGTCGGAGCCCACCGGCAGGCCGCTGGCAAGTCGGGTGACCTTGACACCTACGGGTCGCAATAGCTGGGTCAAGTAGCTGGTGGTGGCCTCGCCTTCAATATTCGGGTCGAGCGCCATAATCACTTCCTTGACCTCATCGCCTTCTAAGCGTTTGAGCAGACCGGGAATACGCAGGTCGGCAGGGCCAACGTTGGCCATTGGGTTGATTGCGCCGCCGAGCACATGGTATAGGCCGTGGTATTCGCGCGTGCGCTCGATGCTCATCACATCCTTGGGCTCTTCGACCACGCAGATCACCGAACGGTCGCGTCTCGGGTCGGCGCATACCGGGCAGGGGCTGGATTCGCACACGTTGCCGCAAATATCACAGAAGCGGATCTTGGCCTTGACCTCTTCGATGGCCTCGGCCAAATCGCGCGCTTCATCTTCGGGCGCGGACAGCATGTAGAAGGCGATACGCTGCGCGCCCTTCGGCCCGATGCCGGGCAGCCGCCCGAAAGCGTCGATCAGTCGTTGTATTGCGCCGTCATAAGCAAGTGCCATGGGTATTCCTCGTTATTCGTCCTCATTATTCATCCGAGTGCTTCTTGGCAGGCTGGATGTTCTTGGGGTTCTTCGGATCATCTGCCGCGAATTGCTCGACTTTTTTGACCTCGAATAGCTTTTTCAGATCGTCGAGATTCATGGCTGTCGCCTCGCCGAGCGACTGGTCGCTCATCGAGTATTCGTCATCCTCGGCCGCGACTTGCGGTTGTGGTTTCGGCTGGGGCTGGGGCTGGCTATTCCACGGGTCGGCATTCGGGGTCGGCTGTGCGGGTTGCGGTTGATTCCACGGGTCACCGTGCGGGGTGGCCTGCGGAGCCGATTGTGGAACTGCCTGCGGTTGATTCCACGGGTCATCGCCGGCAGCCGGCTGCGGAACCGATTGGGGCTGGTTCCACGGGTCATCGCTCGACATATTGCCCGACACTGTCTGAGGAACCGAAGAAGCCGGAGTCTGGGACTGAGGCTGATTCCACGGGTCGTCTCCTGGCTGCGGAGCCGCCTGAGCATGGTTCCCCTGCGGTTGATTCCACGGATCATCGTGAGGAGACTGCTGATATGGCTGGTTCCACGGGTCGGCTTCGGCCGGTTGCGACGCCGGTGAGACCGCGGCCTGAGACTGCGTCTGATTCCATGGATCGTCGCTCGCGCCGGCAACTGCCGTAACGGAAGATGCGGTGGCTGGCTGCCCAGTGGACTGTCCAGTGGGTCCAGCGGACGCAACGGACGCAGTGGGTGCAACAGGAGCAGCCGGAGCGGCCCACGGATCAACACCGTCACTGATGTCCGGAACCGCAACATGCTTCTTGTGATGCTCTTCGGGCGCAGGCGTAGCAGCGGGCTCGTTAGGCGCGAACCCGTCTGCAGATTGCGGCGAAGCGTTGCTTACGGCCGGCTTGGCCCAAGGGTCATCGTCACTCCAGTTCTTCGCTGCCGTGGATGCACTGGATTGTCCGGCTCGATGGCTGTCGTCTGCGTCCTCGGCTTGGCCTGTTGCAGTCGGCTTCGGAGCTTTCGTCTCGCTCCCCATATGAATGCCCAGGCTCGCGCCCAAACTCGACGCGGCCAATCCAGCCTTGGCCATGGCAATCTGCTGCTTGACCTTGGCCAATTGCTCCGGGCTCATACGTTTGACGGATTCGACTCGCTCGCCATTCGCCGCGACCGCAGAAGGTGCAATAACCGCATTGGCGCCGAACTCGTTGCGCACGGCATCCATCACCACGGCCGCCGCCTTCTTACCGCTGTTATCCACGGCCAAGGCGAAAGCGTGCTGGCTCAGCGACTTGTCGAACGTCATCGACAAGCAAGGCAGACCCTTACGGTTGGGGCCGAATTTTACGGTCGGCACCTTGTCTCGTGACACATATTCACGAATGGTTTCCGGCAAAGCGGCGACGGCTGCATCCCACTTCTCGTCGATGGACCGATTATCCGATGCCGCAGGCGAGGCCACCGGTTGAGCCGGGACGGCCGGCGACGCGGCGGGAGCGCCCCACCCGGCATTGGCGGCAGGAGCGGCACCGGCAGCAGCAGTTGCTACAGCAGGTTGCACAGACAGAGAGCCCGCGGGTCGGTCGCTGACCGGGCCGTTGACAGGGCCATTGCCTCCAACAGATTCATGGGAAGCGGTGCTCTGAGGCGCGGCTGCTTGCTGGTTGCGTGCAGCACCGGAGAATCCGCCATGTGAGGCTCCGGCAAACCCGCCTCGCGATGCGCCGGCAAAACCACTGGCACCCATACCGGAAGCGGCTGGCGTAGTCGAAGTCGAAGAAGCAGCCGCAGGCGGCATACCAGAAGAAGCTGGCGCGGGAGCGGCTGTTGCAAAGCCTGATTCACTGCCGGCCAACAATCGCGCGGCCAGCAGTTCCAAGCGCATACGCGGAGAAATGGCTCCGGTCATGGCACCCAACGTAGTGTTGATGATGTCTGCCATTGCGGTCAGTGCGCCCAGTCCCAGCGCCTTGGCTTGGCGGTGCAGATCGTCCATATCCTCGGCCTCAGCCGTGTCGGACAGCACGGATTCCGCACGGTCCCCGGCCAACGTAAGCACCAGCAGATCACGCACACGAGCCAGTAGGTCTTCGACGAATCGTCTCGGATCGAATCCGCCGACCACGACTTTCTGGATAACGCCGTACAGGGCTTCGCCGTTGTGATCGATTACCGCATCCACGGCCTCACCGATCAGTGCCTCCGGCGTGAAGCCGAGCAGGGCTACAGCGGCATCATGGGTGATAACGCCTTCGACCGAACCAACCATCAGCTGGTCAAGCACGGACAGGGTATCTCGCATGGAGCCGCCACCGGCGCGCATCGCCAGTTTCAGCACACCGGGCTCGGGCTTGATGCCTTCCTTGTCGCAGATCGTCTCCAGGTAGGGACCCATGACTTCCTGCGGCACCAGACGGAACGGATAGTGGTGGGTGCGCGAACGGATGGTGCCGATCACCTTGTCTGGTTCGGTGGTGGCGAAGATGAACATCACATGTTCAGGCGGCTCTTCAACGATTTTAAGCAGCGCATTGAAGCCCTGCTGCGTGACCATGTGGGCCTCATCGAGAATGAAAATCTTATAGCGGTCGCGCGCAGGGGCGAAACCAGCGCGTTCTCGCAATTCTCGAGCATCATCCACACCGTTGTGCGAGGCCGCATCGATTTCGACCACGTCGATGGAACCCGGACCGCCGGTGGCCAGGTCCTTGCAGCTTTCGCATTCGCCGCAGGGGTGGGAAGTCGGCCCTTTGGCACAGTTGACGCAACGGGCCAGGATACGCGCGGAGCTGGTTTTGCCGCAGCCTCGCGGCCCTGAGAACAGATAGGCATGTGTGAGCTTGCCCTCGTCCAAGGCGCGCATCAGCGGGACCGTGACTTGGTCCTGGCCGATGACCCCTTCGAAGGTGTCCGGACGATAGCGACGATACAGTGCAAGTGCCATAGCTACTAACCTACCTTTGCCCTCAGAATTAACCGATAAAAAGTCAAGATAAACCGGGCTCATAGTTGCCGAATCGGAAAACTCTTTATATTCCAACGACATTCACCTGACAACGGTTACCGCATTTTTATTGTTATTAACCGCTTTCTTTGTATTAACATAGTGTCAATAACGGTTGTGGTCAGGAGGCACCCATGAGCGATACCCTCGACGAGAAACGCCCCACCCGCGGCGATGCCCGGCGCGACGCCATCGTGCAAGCCGCGCGCAAGGTGTGTCTGGAAAAAGGCTTCTCCAAAATCACCGTTTCCGACATCGCAAGCGAAGTCGGTATGACGCGTTCGCTGTTCTACCACTACTTCGAAGACAAGGAAGCCGTAGCTGACGCAGTACTCGATAACGTCATCGACGAAATCCTCACCACGTTGAAGCAGTGGAACCAAGCGCGCGAAACAGGCAACGTGAACAAGGCATTAGACGACATCGTGCATGTGCTCCGCTCCCTGATCGCCGACGAGAGCCCCTTCTCAAACCGTATGATCCAAGACGGCAACGCCGAACTGTATATCAAGTTCATTGACCGCGCGGCGGACCGTATTGCCGACTACATTGCCCAGACCACCGTACGTGATTTCGAGCAGATGCATGGCCTGCCAATCACCAACGTCCATGAGACGTTCTTCACACTGATTGTGGGGCTTATCTCGCTGATTCGCTCGCATCCGAACATCAGCGACCGAACCATCAAAGAGGTCATGGCGCAGACGCTGCATATCGAAAGCTATGTCGTCTGAGGTCTGACGGCCATTGGCTCTGGTACCGCTCTCCCGCACTCCCCTCAGTCCGCTTCGCGGCCAGCTCGTCCGCAATTGCGGACAGCCTACGGCTGACTTTCTTCTGGTTCGACTATCGTCGAACCCTCGCCTACAAACAGCCCACTGGGCTGTTTGCTTTACGGCTCAGCCTAATGAGGGGAGCCAATATAATCGGGTCACGCGAACTGGCCGGTCACGGGATCGCGACCATCTCGGGCAATGGCGTTGAGCACTTCCTGTCGGGAATCCACCTCACGGGCGGCTACGGCCGGCGGCACTAGCACGCGCAACGCGCAGTCCTCGGCCACTACCCTAAATGGCAAATGCCCGATATATTCGCCGTCCGCCATCAGCACCGGCGGCTCGTCTCCTTCCGTTGCCCGCGTGACTTCGATTTCACGGATACGTTTCCAGCCGAACACCTTTGAAGCAAGTAGCTTGCCGTTATAGGCATTCGAAATGGCCACCGCGCATTCGCCGAAGTTCGGCACGTGGTCCATCCACACCAGGTCCAACAATCCATCGGAGAAGCAGGAGTACGGCGAGACCTCAATGCCGCCACCGATATGCCTCGAATTCGCAATCGTCAGCAATGGTGTGATGATGTCTCGTTCATCCGTGGTCCCGTCCGCCAATGTGGCTTTGATGTGGTAACCATAACGCTTCATATGCGTCAGCTCCACCAGCACCGCCGCAAAGTAGCGCATGGTGCCGGTCGGCAGATGCGAATGATTCGCACGGTCGTTGATGCTCGCGTCAAGACCACAGGACAGCATGCCCGCATAGTACCGGTCAATCGGATGCTCGGCGGACTTGCTCTCCTGGTACTCGTACT
>ENA-OXUB01001131-OXUB01001131.1-human-gut-metagenome-genome-assembly--contig:-NODE-1131-length-10925-cov-33.769825_pt1 | contig 10925 bp, 10 predicted proteins | sample MGYA00249345_ERZ652652 | MGnify/ENA primary metagenome ERZ652652 (study PRJEB26925, sample SAMN05826496) | human gut metagenome | biome: ENVO:2100002; feature: ENVO:00000062; material: ENVO:00002003... | reverse complement strand
AAATCTAACTCATGTTTTAAAATTTCTATCTTGACTTATTACCATTAGGCTTTCTTCACACTTGTGCGACAAGCTCAAAAACAACTAATACCGATCAACATACCTACCGTTGGTATCTATAACTTTAAAAAAAATAGCTTATTCTTCGCTATCTTTTTTTAAATAGGCAAACATCTTATTCGCTTCTGTCATGATCTCCTCATTGAAGATCGGAATACCGACACCATCGAATAGCTTCTTAGTAAATAGTACCTTTCGCTTCAGCTGTTCCTCAGTAAAAACAGTCAAGTGCAACCCGATCCACGTATTTAGGTTCATCATCAACACATCCGCGACCTCTTCAGGAAACTCTGTTTCAATCGAGCCGTCCGCGATCCCCTCTTCAACGATTTTTTTGATTTCGGGAATTACTTCGTTAAACATGCTGATGATCTGCTCTCCGATAAAACGCGGACTGCGCAGGGTAACTGCCGCTGAATAATTTAACTTCATCCGAGAATAATCAGTAAACGCATCTAGAATTGCGCTTTGCAATTTTTCTAATCCGTTATTTCCTGGATGCTTTCGCAAACTTTCTTCGGGTGTTTCCGCAGGTTCGATAATCGTTTCAAAAATCTCAAACTTTGATTTGAAATGCTGGTAAATCGCACCCTTCGTCATGCCATCTAAACCATTGACAATATCTTGGATCGACGTATTATCATAACCCTTTTCAAGAAATAATTGCTTCGAAACAGCTAGAATCTTGCGCCGTGTTTCTTCTGGATTTTTTCCTCTCGCCATGGCTTCACTCCTTACATACCATTGGTATCTATCTAAAATATAGAGCTTCACTGGCTAATTGTCAACAGTTTTTGATAAAAAGATTTTGATATAATTTCATTTGCGATATTTATAGTTCTATATCTTTAAGAGAAATCCCTTAACTATCGAACGTAAAAGCTTTTTTACCTGATTTTTCTCGCGAGGATTCGCTTTTTGTTTTATGCTAGAGATAAGATAAATGGTGATTGAGGGATGAAAAATGGATGTCGGACAACGGTTAAAAATACGTAGAAAAGAATTGGGATTCACACAGGATTATGTGGCAGCTGAGTTAGGAATTACCCGCCAAACAATGTCGAATTGGGAAAATGGTCGAAGCTACCCTGATATCGAGCGAATTATTCGTTTATCAGAGCTTTACAATCTTTCCCTCGATGAATTATTGAAGGGAGATCGAGAAATGGTCAAGCATTTACAGGAGAATACCGTGGTCAACCACTTCTTGAAGATTTTTATTGTTCTACTTTTAGTGAATGGACTACTGATGCTGCTTCTCTTAGCAAATCCATTCATGAATGAAGTATTTCTTTGGCTGATTTTCGCTCTGGTTGGTGCCAACAGCTTGTCGCTTTTTTATCTGATTATAAAAAAAATTTAGGAGGGACAAATTATGAACCAAACAGCGCTCATGATTCTTTTAATGGTTTTACTTTTGGCAGGGGCCTGCTGCCTATTTTATTATATCTTTTCGTTGGTCATGCTAGATGCCAAAAGTCGCGGCATCAAAAACCCGAAATTTTGGTCACTGATCGCTACTGGCGGACAAAACGGCGGCGGTTTGCTGCTTTATCTTTTTGCTCGTCGAAAAACTACTAGCTTAATGAAGCCGGCTGAAGTGGAAAAATTTCTTCAACTCAAACGGAAAATCTATTGTTTGCTGGCAGTGCTGTTTGTACTTTTTCTAGCATTCGCCGCGATAATTTTCCGCTTGAACTAAAAAAGAACCGATCAGGGCTCTTTTTTAGCGATACTTCATTTCTAATGCTAACAGATACTGCTTGCGTTCTAATCCGCCCGCATAGCCGGTCAGATTTCCGTTGTGTCCGATCACTCGATGACAGGGAATGACGATGGCGATCTTATTCGAGCCGTTTGCTCTTCCCACTGCACGAACTTTTCGTTTATCTCCTAAACGCTCCGCAATTTCCTGATAGCTGGCCGTTTCGCCACTTGGAATCGTCATTAAACTATTCCAGACCTCTTTTTGAAAAGGGGACCCGTCAAGAAACAGCGGCAACTCAAACTCTGTGCGTTCGCCTTTGAAATATTCGTTCAATTGTTGCTCCACCTGCTGATTGATGGCGGTTTGACCATAAATGATCCGAAAGTTGTATTTATCACGCAACGCTTCGATCTCACGCTCTAATCCGCGCCGATCTTCAAACTCCAACAAATAGAGCGCGTCGTCATCGGTTAAACACAGCATTCGACCGATGGGGGTGGAAATAAATGAGGCATTTAACGTACGTGCAGCGACTTTTTTCGCGGGATTTCCCATAATTTTCGTAAAGGCATCATTGAATCCGCTGGCTGATTCATATCCAGACTCCAACTGCTGATCGATTACCTTGCTGCCTTGACTGATTTCCTTAAAAGCCAAACCCATCCGGCGGGCCCGAGCATATTGGACAAAAGTCATGTTATAGACCTCTTTAAATTTTCTGCGAGCTGTGACGGAGTTCAGTCCAAGCGCTGAAAAATCCGCCTCCTTCCAGCGTTTTTCCGGCTGCTCTTCCACTGCATTCACCAAAAGCTGAACTTCTGCCGGAATTGCCTGCGGAAATGACAAGGGCTGACAAATTTTGCAGGGCCGGTAGCCTGCCAGCAGCGCTTCTTCTGCTGTTGGATAAAATTCGCAGTTCTCCATTTTCGGTTTGCGTGCTCGACAGGTTGGATGACAAAAGATCCCCGTCGTTTTTATTCCTGCAAAAAAGATTCCATCGTAGCTGCGGTCTCTCTCTTTTAAAGCATGATAATACTCTGCTTGTTTTTTCTTTGAAGTAATCATCTCGGATTCCCCCTTTGTTACCAATAGTATAAACCTTCTAACATGGACTTTCTTCCGAAAAATGAACAACTATTTTCTATTTATTAAATAACCGTTTAAGATAATAATATTTTGTTTCAATGACAGTTAGCCGTTATAAAATAACTGTTGTTTGACACTTCTTGCGCGCTGTCTTATACTTTTAGTTACAAAGGAGTTGGCAGCGATGAATCAACAAGAAGCCAATCGACGGATGGAGGAAGAAATCCAATATTTCCCCTGGTTCGTCCAAAATTATTTTCGTAAAAAAAGCGGTGATCAATACTCTTCCATCACCTTATATGAATACGCCAAAGAATATCGACGCTTTTTGAATTGGCTGATCCAAGAAGGTTTTTCTTCGGCCGAGAAACTCTCAGAAATTACACTGGAGGAGTTTGCGGCATTATGGCCGGAGGATTTGGAGTTTTACAAAGCCCACTTGGTCAAAGCGCCGAAGATTTTAAAAGAATCTACTAAGAAACGTTTAGAAGAAAGCGAACAAGCCCTTCCCTTGCGGCAAAATGTCACCGTTCAACGTGGCGTAACCGCCCTGCGCTCCCTCTTCAGCTATTTGAATGAGGCGATCGATCGTAAAACTGGCAAGCCTTATCTTGAACATAATATGATGGGAAAAGTCGCAAATGTCAAGGATAATAAGACTATGGCCGAGCGCGGTGCCGCGATTGAGAAGAAGCTTTTCTTAGATGATGAAGCCCTAGACTTTCTCGATTTTGTCGAACATCGCTACATCGAAACGTTGGAAAGTCGCCAGGCAATTACAGCCTTTAAGAAAAACCAAGTCCGTGATCTCGCCATTATTGGACTTTTTCTAGGAACCGGCATGCGGCTGGCTGAACTGGTCAATATGAATGTTCAGGATCTCGATTTGACCGCTGGAGAAGCCCGCGTCTATCGAAAAGGCGGAAAATGGGATATGGTGGTCATCTCTTCGATTGCGATCGAATATCTAACGGATTATCTTAATCAAAGACAACAGCTGTATCAACCAGATGAAAACGAATCCGCCCTCTTTTTAACCCGTTATCGCGGCAAAGCCAAGCGCATCGCCGGCGGTGCAGTCGAAGCAATGGTGGGAAAATATTCCGAAGCCTTCAAAATCAAAATCTCACCTCACAAGCTGCGTCACTCTGTCGCCACACAACTCTACAGTAAAACCAATTCCTTGGTACAAGTCGCTGAGCAGCTGGGACAATCGGGGACGTCTGCTACGACGGTTTATACCCATATTGCTGGGAAGAAAAAACGTGATGCTATGAATGACTTGTGGACATAGAAAAATAGAAAAAACCGTTTCGCAAGCATTCTCGCGAAACGGTTTTCTATCTTTATTTTTTAGGCGCTAAAACAAAATACAATGGTACCGCCAACAACAGTGCCCCACCAACAACATTCCCAATAATTGAAAAAATGATACTTTGGAATACACTAAAGCTATTCAGCACGGCGCTATCAACCATCCCCTGCATCAAAAACAATCCGATATTGGCAATACAATGATCAAATCCACATAAAACAAATGTCATAATCACCACTAACATGATCAGTGTCTTTGCCATGTCATCTCTAACCTTCAATGCTACGTACGTCGCAAGACACACAATGAAATTACATAATAGAGACTTGATAACTAAGCTTTCGATCGTAAAATTCTGTTTTGCGGTTACCAAATCTGCAAGATAAGGAAACACAATACTTTCCAATGCTCGACTTCTGATAAAGAGCACAGAATAAAGGATCACGCCAACCGCATTGCCTAGCAGACAATTGCCCCACATTTTGGCTAAAAAGGAAAGCTTCTGCTTTTTGGCATAAAATGGAAAAGCGGTTGTCAGGCAATTGCCCGTAAACAGTTCACCATTTAAATAAATAATCAAAATGAACGTTAATCCGAAAAACATTGAAAAGGCAATTTTGGCTAAATTAGGATCAAGTGTCGTCAGGATTCCTCCTAATGCGAGTGAAAGGCTCATGGCAACACCTAAGTAAACACCTGCTAGAATGGATTTCACAAAAAACTTCAAGGGAGCTTGGCGGAAGAAAGCAAACTTTTTTTGACCTGCCTCTAAGAGCAGAGAGTAGTCATCCATTTAGACCTGCACCTCTTCTAAATCCACCGATTCACCATTTGTAGCGATGACTTTTTTGAACCATTCAAAGGACTTTTTCTTCGAACGGTTCAACGTTCCATTTCCTTCATCATCTTTATCGACGTAAATGAAACCGTAGCGTTTTCGCATCTCACCAGTTCCAGCTGAAACAATGTCGATTGGTCCCCAAACGGTGTAGCCTATAAGATCCACCTGATCCACTTCTACCGCATCTTTCAGTGCTTTGATATGCTGCGCCAAATACTGGATGCGATAATCATCTTCAATCGTGCCATTCTTCTGAACTTTATCTAGCGCACCAATACCATTTTCGACAATGAACAAAGGAATCTGATAGCGATCATACAGCTGATTCAACGAATTTCTCAAGCCAATTGGATCAATCTGCCAGCCCCATTCGGTCGTTTCTAAAAAGGGATTCCTTCCACCACTGGATAAGTTGCCTTCTGCCATTTCAATCTCTTCGCTGACACCTTCAATCGCTGAGAAGTAATAACTGAAGGACAAATAGTCGACTGTTCCTTGGGCTAGAATCGCTTCGTCTCCTAGTTCAAATTCAATATGACCATTTAATGATTCAATATAAGACAGACAAGTATTTGTGTAGCGTCCGTGAATATGAATATCGCCAAAATAATAAGTTGCTAACAGCTTTTCTCTGGCTTTGATTTGATCCTTGGGATGACACGTAGCCGCATAGGTGCATGGATACAATAACATGCAGCCAAATTGAAAGTCTGGATTAATTTTCTTGCCCTCTATCACTGTTAAGGCGCTAGCAACCAGTTGATGGTGCGCTGCTTGAAGCATTGTATTGACCTTATTCTCACCTTCTTGATAAAGAATCCCTGCCATATGCCACGGCTGCTTCGAAATAAATAGCGCATTGATTTCATTGAAGGTGATCCAGTATTTGACTTTATCTTTGTATCTTTCCATCACGGTCTGGGCATATCTGACCGCCAAATCAACTAATTTTCGATTTCGCCAAGCTCCATATTTATTGACTAACTGTAACGGAAGTTCAAAATGATGTAGAGTAACAACCGGTTCGATACCATATTTTAATAATTCGTCGAACACTCGATCATAAAAATCCAAGCCTTTTTCATTCGGCTCTAGATCATCGCCGTTAGGAAAAATTCTAGCCCAAGAAAGCGAAATTCTTAAGCTTTTAAAACCCATTTCCGCAAATAACGCGATATCCTCTTGATAGCGATGGTAAAAATCCACCGCCTCATGACTAGGATAATAACGATCAGCCTGAATCGTTTGATGGATTTCTCGTGCTTTTCCGTGCTCGGCTCCCATCTCCACATCATTAATAGTCAAGCCTTTGCCATCTTCTAGATAGGCACCTTCATATTGATTCGCTGCTGTAGCACCGCCCCATAAAAAATTGTCTCTTAATTTCATCACTGACTCCCTCACTTCAAATAGACTAAACCAACTGAATCGGCTGTTCTTGTAAAATATCGACTTGTAGATTTTCAAATTCGGAACTATTGGTTACTACAAAAATCACTGTCGTGTCGTAACCAGCTGCTTGGATCTTTTCGTTATCGAAGCGGATCAAGGCTTGTCCGGCTTTTATCTCTTGACCTTGTGAAACAAGGGCTTCAAAGTAATCTCCATTTAATTGAACCGTATCAATTCCAATGTGAATCAACAGCTCGACCCCCGAATTCGTCGTTAAACCAATCGCATGATTCGTCGGAAAAATAGCCGAAGCCGTTCCAGAAAACGGTGCTCTGAGTGTATCCTCTGTCGGAACCACCGCAAAGCCTTTGCCCATCGCACCAGTTGAAAATGCCGGATCGTTTACTTCCTGTAGCTCGATTCTTTTTCCTTTGATGGGTGTTTCAACGATCAGATCACCAGCGGTTTTGGTTTCAGTCTCATCACTAGTTTTCACGCCAAAAAGATACGTCAACACAGTCGCTCCACATAAACCAACGATCAGACCGACTACCTCAAAGCCAAAGCCCGTTCCTAAATACGTCGGGATAGCTATAATTCCTGGGAAAGTAAAAGTGGAAGCCTGTACCTGACCAAATCCGGCAATCGCCCCACCAATCCCACTTGCTATAAGAGCAAAATACATCGGTTTTTTCAATTTTAAATTAACCCCGTAAATCGCAGGCTCTGTGATACTAAAAATAGCCGTGATAAAAGCCGAACCGGCGATAGATTTCATTTTCTTGTCTTTGGTTTTCAGGAAAACGCCTAAAGCCGAACCCGCCTGAGCAAATACCGCGATACAAACGATCGGCAGCCAAGGATCTTGTCCAAACTCAGAAATATTATTGATCATCAAGGTGATCAAGGCCCAATGAACCCCGAAGATGACGATCACTTGATGGATCGCGCCTAAGATGAGTCCAGCAATCATTGGTGAAAAGCTGTAGACTGATCCCAAGGCCGTTGCTAGAGCACTGCTGACAATATTTCCGATTGGCCCCACGACTATCAGCGTGACAGGGACCATGATCATGATCGACAAAAGTGGTGTAAAAATATTTCGCACCGATTCTGGAAAAAGTTTATCAAAGAACGGTTCAATAAAAGACAATACCCAGATCGCTAATAAAATCGGAATAACAGAAGCCGAGTAAGTCGCTGATTGAATCGGCAGACCAAAGAATTCTAAGCCTCCACCCTCTGACATTAACGTAATTAGGCTGGGATAAACCAATGCTCCCGCGATCGTTACTGCCACAAATTGGTTGACTCTTAATTGCTTAGCCGCAGTAAATCCAATGAATAATGGTAAGAAATAGAAAATAGCATCGGATGACGCACTCCAAATTTGATAAGCTCCATCGGCTTCAGATAAAAGCTTGAAATTTGCTGCTAGAATCAAGAGTCCTTTTAAGATTCCTGAAGCAGCCAATGCACCTAAAAAAGGTGTGAAGACGCTTGACACAAACGCCAGCAATTTATTGATCAAACTTTGATTTTCTTCGTTATCTTCTGCCACTCGATTTGTTACGTGATTATCGAATCGATCATCCAACTGGATCAGTTCCTCATAAACCTTTCCGACTGAATTTCCTACCACCACTTGATACTGACCAGCGCTTTGGACCACTGTCACCACGCCAGCTAGAGCTTCCAGCGCTGCCGTATCAGCTTTTTGTTCATCTACTAATTTGAATCTCAACCGAGTTGCACAATGCCAAACCTTTATGATATTTTTACTTCCACCGACATCCTCAACGATTTGTTTCGCTAACATTTTGTAATCCATAACAATTTCACCCCGTACTTTCTTGCGGGTTAGGCGCCTTAACCCAGCTTGTTTTGTTTGGTCTTACAATGTAAAATATAGTGTATTCTAAAGCGTTTTCCAACAGGGCTTAAGCATTTAGGAAAATCGTTTTCATTTCTGCTTAAAATCAATCGTTTTTTCTGAAACAAAATTCTAAAGGAGGTTGCTAAACGTGACGATCTTGGAGTTAATGAAGGCCACCAAATTTACCGGTGCAGAACAATTAGTCGTGGACTACATGCAAAGTCAAAAATATGAGTTAGCCAATAAAACAATCAAAGTAGCGGCAAAAGAAAGCTTTTCCTCCCCTTCCACCTTTATCCGGGTAGCAAACAAGATGGGCTTTGACGGTTGGAATGACTTAAAAGCATCCTTCATAAAGGAACTCACTTATTTTGAAAGAGAAATCTCAGGGGTGGATTTAAATATCCCTTTTTCAAACAATGATTCCGTGTTAAGTATCGCCAACAAAATCACCGAATTAAAAAAGAGCACCTTTGACGATATTGTAGATTTACTATCCTATAAAGAGTTGACAAAAGCGGTAGACTTCCTTAATAAAAGCAAGCAAATCACGATCTTTGCCAGTAGTGTCAATATTTTATTGGCAGAAGAATTCCAATTCAAAATGAAACGTCTGATGTATGCTGTCAACATCAGCAAGCTTGAGGGTGAACACATTTATGACGCGCTTAATATGGAACAGGACTCTTGCGCTTTAATGATTTCCTATACTGGAAGCAGCAATAAGATGCGAGAAATCACCGATGTGTTAAAAGAACGGAACATTCCGATTGTAGCAATCACAAGCTTCTCCGATAATATCTTGTCACAAAACGCGGACGCCGTTTTGCATATGGCTACACGCGAACGTCTCTATTCAAAAGTCGGGCACTACTCAACAAATACCTCTGTTACACATTTACTAGATATTCTATACTCGACTCTTTTTGCCAAAAACTTCGAGCAAAATATGGAGCACATTATTACTACCTCAAGGATCGCAGATATTCGTAATGCCACTTCGACAACGATGGAGGAGTAATTTGTTTCTTTCAACAGCTCATTAACGGTTAAGGTAAATAATTAGTTTAGGTCACTGAGCAGTTAGGACAATTAGAGACTCACCTACACCACTGCTTATTCCCACCTCTCAGGAAAAAAAGTGATACTACGAATGATTTGTGAACGTGAAGAAATAAAACAACCAATATTTATTCTAAGTTCCTAGAATAAATATTGGTTGTTTTATGCTAATAATTACCCAATCGGAGAGTTGCTATTTTCTTTCAAAAGTGACTTTTTCTTAGAGAAAACAAAGCCGTAGTTAAAGACTAAAATGGTTAAAATATACAAAACAAAAGGAATGGCAAAGGTTGAAACAATGATTCCAACAGACGCGCTGTTCAGCTGTTCCTTATTTGCAACATAACCTGTATAAGATAAGACAAATCCAGGGACGGCACCGCCTAAAGCCATCGCAAATTTCATGATAAGTGAGTTCAGTGACGCGATTAATCCTGCTGGTTCAAAGCCCAGTTTTTTGCGAACGATATCAACATTATCAGCAGAGATGCTGTACTGCAAAGTATTCGTAAAGCCTAATCCGAATTGCACCAAGACATAGCCTATCAAAAAGGCGAGCTTTAAATTCTTAAACGCCATTAGAAATAGCATAGCAATGCTAATTATTACCAGAGCGACAGTATATAAGTTGATTTTTCCAACTCTTCTAGAAATGCTCGGTACAAGAATCCCAGCACCTAAAGCACCGATCAAACCAATGAAACTCGCTATACTTAATAAGCGCGGTTCCTTTATAATATAGCTTAAATAATACAACAGGGAGCCGTTAAAAATATTTGTAGCGGCGGTGATAAAGAGCATACTGATAAAGAGTGTCGCTACTTCCTTAATCTTCAAAATCTTTAATGCATCTTTGATTGAGTAGTGTTTCTTTTTCGATTTTGAAGGTTCCGTTTGTTCAATTACTCGTTCCTTGAGTGTTAAGGTTCCTACAATCGTAAAGAAGGCCACTATGATGACAGTTCCAACGATTAAGATCAGATAGCCGGAAATTTTACTGCTGTTATTTGCCAGAATTAAAGGAGCGGCGATATTTAACAACGTTGGCCCTACGGTGTAGGAAATCCCTTTAATTGACGACAATACATTGCGTTCAGATTCTTGAGTTGTCAATACGGGAATCAAGCTGTTTAACGGAATATCCATCAAATCGAAGGTGATACCTAGCAGAATATAGGAAAAACTGATCGCTAAAATTTTCTGTCCTTCAAAAAGCAATGGAGAAAACCATACTAATAAGTAATTGATACAACAGATAAGTGAACCCGCGATTAGAATTGGCTTGTATTTTCCGATTTTCGTCCTGGGAAAGCGATCAATCAGAAAAACAAGCAAGGGATCACTAACCCCATCCAACAATCTTGAAATCAAAAACAAGGTGCCGACAATGGCGGGATCAATCCCCACAACATCCGTATAAAAAATCAAGAGATAGGTATTCAACAACGTCATGATTGGTATGTTTCCTAAATTCGTTAAAGCAAAACCAATTTTTTCAATTATCCCGATTTTCGTCACTTGTATTTTCCACCTTGTATATTAGAGTTAGGGTTTTAACCTTCCGGTTTTGATTGGATAACCCTAT
>ENA-OXUB01001113-OXUB01001113.1-human-gut-metagenome-genome-assembly--contig:-NODE-1113-length-11103-cov-11.435373_pt1 | contig 11103 bp, 9 predicted proteins | sample MGYA00249345_ERZ652652 | MGnify/ENA primary metagenome ERZ652652 (study PRJEB26925, sample SAMN05826496) | human gut metagenome | biome: ENVO:2100002; feature: ENVO:00000062; material: ENVO:00002003... | reverse complement strand
TCTACACACTGCATATCGTCGGCAGCGTCAGATGTGTATAAGAGACAGGCGTAAGGAGGCGAGGGGCGGGAGAGGGGTGGCTTGTGTGATGGGCGCGACGCGGCTGCGCTTGGCCAACGGAGCCTCGGCACATCCTCGGCAGCTTGCCCTAGAGCTTGTGGCGGCGCTCTTCTTTGCGCTCCTCGGCTGCCTGCTCCTCCTGCTTAAAAGCGGGGTCGTCGGGGGTGACCAGCTCATCCTCGTGCGTGCGCTTGTTGTAATGGTGGCGCAGCACGGGTTCAAACAGGCGCAGGTGCTTGGCGAAGGCAGCCGAGCCAATGGCGAGCACGGTAAAAATGAGCACGCGCATGGGCACCTCGACCTGATTGATGGCGGCGGCGCCGGCCGAAAGCATGATGCACCAGGCATAGATGAGCAGCACGGCCTGTTTTTGGTTGTAGCCTTCTTGGATCAGGCGGTGGTGGATGTGGCCCTTGTCGGCCTGCCCGATGCTAATGTGGGCGCGCTTGCGGCGCACAATGGCGCTAAACGTGTCGATGATGGGCACGCCGCCAACGATGAGCGGGATGATAAGCGAGGTGAGTGCGGCGGTGCGGCTCACGTTGAGCAGCGAGATGGAGCCCAGCGCAAAGCCCAAAAGCAGCGACCCCGAGTCGCCCAAGAAGATGCTTGCGGGGTTGAAGTTGTAGCGCAAAAAGGCCAGACAGGCGCCAAAGAGCGCAATGGAGAGCGCGGCGGCGTCGATGCGGCCCGAGAGAACGGCCATCGAAAACATGGTGAACGACGCGATGCCGCAGATGCCCGTGGCCAAGCCGTCGAGGCCGTCGATGAGGTTAATGATGTTGGTGAATGCCACCAGATAGATCACGGTAATGGGGTAGGCGAGCCATCCGAGCATGATCTCGCCGGGAGCAAACGGGTTGACGATGACGCCGATTTTTAGGCCGCCCATGCAGGCGATAAGCGCGGCGAGGACCTGTCCGGCCAGCTTTTGCTTGGGCGTGAGCTGGAAGACGTCGTCGATAGCGCCGGTTGCAAAGATGACGGTAAAGGAGAGCGCCAGCATGGGATAGCTAATGTGAAGGCGCGGGTGCGGCACCAGGACGGGTGGCCAGCCTAGGTACCAGGTGCCTAGGATTTGCACAATGCAGGCAACGACCAGGCCCAAAAACACCGCCGTTCCGCCCAAACGCGGGATGGGCTTGGTGTTGATGCGGCGCTTGGAAGGGTAGTCGACGGCATCGAGCTTAATTGCCAAGCGCTTGACCAGGGGCACCGCGAGGAAGGTCGTGATAAAGGCCGCCGCTGCCACGCATAGGTACGGTATGTAGCTCGGGGATGAAGCCATGAATCTAAAAACCGCCAAGCGTCGAAGGAAAAGGTCAGAAGAACGCCATGCGCAAAGGGCATAGCCGAATCATGATACTCGACCAAGGGGGGTGCATGGAATTGCACGCAGCGATTATCACGCGCTTACCAGATATTGGGATGTTGTCGATGGCTTGTCGGGATGCCGGCGGGGATCCATATGGACTGTAATGGTGATTTTCGGCAAAAGAAAACCACCCCCCACGTTACGAAAATGAACCCACCTAAAACAGGTGGGTGCCCTCATCGACTGTTCCAGCGTCCTTAACAACGAAGGATACCTGTACTAGGTACGACTGTGTGGGCTCCCTAAATAAACGCGACGGTTCACCCAGTTGCTCCGCGGGGGGCGGAATATCTACATCATAAAGCGGCACTTTATCGATTCCAGTCTTGACATTACAAAAATCGTGTCGGACGATTACGGCGCCTTGGGCTCGAGCCGTCTACGCGGCCTGGCCCTTTACGTTTGAGCTGCTGAATCGTTGTTTTGGAGCATGTTTTTATGCCGACGTCGTTGACCGAACTTTTTTCGCCCGCCTGCCATTTGTGTCCGCGCCGTTGCGGTGCGGCGCGCGATGAGGGCGCGCGCGGCGTATGCGGTGCTAACGACACGCTCAAGGTGGCCCGCGCGGCGCTCCATATGTGGGAGGAGCCGCCTATCTCGGGTGAGGCCGGTTCGGGCACGATCTTCTTTAGCGGCTGCTCGCTCAAATGCGTCTATTGCCAGAACCACGAGATCTCGACGGGCAATTTTGGGCTTGAGATTTCGCCCGGGCGCCTGGTCGAGATTATGCTGGAATTGCAGGACCAGGGTGCTAACAACATCAATTTGGTGACGGCGACGCACTATGCACACCTGTTGCCTGCCGCGATTGCCGCGGCACGGACGCGCGGGCTGGTCATCCCAATCGTCTACAACACGAGCGGTTACGAGCGCGCGAGTGCCGTGGCGGCGCTGGGCGACCTGGTCGATGTGTGGCTTACCGACTTTAAATATGCCGATGCCGGGCTTGCGCAGTCGCTCTCTCATATAAAGGATTACCCGCGTGTGGCCGTGTCGGGTCTGGCCAAGATGGCGCGCGAGATCGATCGCCGTGGGGGAGAGCTGGTGGATGACGACGGGCTTATGAAGCGTGGCATGATCGTGCGTCACCTGGTGCTTCCGGGGCATGCGGATGACTCGTGCCGTGTGTTAGACCTGGTGTGGCAGACGGTGGGCGACGTGCCGATCTCGGTCATGAACCAGTACACGCCCAATGCGCTCATGCGCGAGCAGGGCGGCGACCTGGCACGCGCCGTGACGCGCGAGGAGTACGAGCAGGTGCTCGACCATGCCGACGACCTGGGCTTTACGACGATGTTCTGGCAAGAGGGCGGCGCGGTAGACGAGAGCTTCACCCCGGCCTTCGACACCACCGGTGTTCTTACCAGCGCAAAGTAGTGCGTTCGTCGATGATTTTTCTGGGACGGGGATAAAAATCATCGAGAGGATCGCCTGTTCGAAAAGTTGCCAAAATAGTCGCGCCCCAAAAAGACTGGTTATTGGGCGTTGACAGTTGGCGAGCCGTAGGTAAAATATCGACTTGTCCTGGGGACGTAGCTCAGTTGGGAGAGCGCTGCCGTCGCATGGCAGAGGCCGAGGGTTCGACTCCCTTCGTCTCCACCCTTGGATTTGATAAGCCGCTGACATTGTGTCGGCGGCTTTTTTTAAAAGAAAGGGCTATACCATGGCCGAGCTTGAGTCCCAACCACTGTCTGCCGAGGAGCGCGCCGAGTTGGAGGAGCTCCGCGCCGAGAAGGCTCGTCGCGAGGCCCAGGAAGAGGCCCGTCGCGAGCGCGAGGAGCTGGCTGCCCTGCGTGCCGAGCGTACGAAGGCCGAGGAGGCTGCCGCGAACGCCGTATCCGAGCGCAAGCCCGCGCCCGCACCCAAGCCCGCTGCTGCGAAGCCTGCACCTGCCGCGCCCAAACCTCAGCCTAAAAAGGCCGCTCGTCTTAAGTCCGTCGAGCCCAAGCCGAGCCGTGACGAGATGACCTTTGCCCAGCGCATGGTTACCTCCAAGGAACCTACAGGCGAGAACGAGATCCCTGGCATGGCGCCGGCTCAAAAAATCATCATTGTCCTTGCCCTCATCGCGTTTGTCATCTTTATGGGCTACACGATCCTGACCAGCATGGGCCTGCTCTAACCGATTTGCATCGGGCGTCATGTCCGCATGCTCTGCTCTCGTCCAACCCTCAAATTCTGCACCACACATCCGAAAGGTCGCCCCATGGCTTTGACCGATATCTCTCATCCCGCCGACATCGCAATGCTCACCGATCTGTACGAACTCACTATGGCCCAGGGCCTGTGGGAGAGCGGCAAGGCCAATGAGCAGGGTTGTTTTACCGCGTTTTACCGCGACCATCCCTTTGGCAGCGCCTATGCCGTCATGTGCGGCACCGCCGAGCTGCCCGAGCTAGTCGAGAATCTGCGCTTTACGCCCGAGGATATCGACTACCTCGCCTCGCTCCAGGCCCCGGCCGGCGGCGCGATGTTCAAGTCCGCATTCCTCGACTACCTGCGCGATTTTCGTGCGCATGTAAATATCGACGCCGTCCCCGAGGGCGAGCTCGTCTTTCCACGCGAGCCCATGGTGCGCGTCACCGGTCCTGCGCTCGAGTGCCAGCTGCTTGAGACGGCGCTGCTCAACATCGTCGGGTTCCAGACACTTGTCGCCACCAAGACGGCGCGAGTGGTGCTGGCGGCGGACGGCCGTCCCGTGGCCGAGTTTGGCCTGCGCCGAGCCCAGGGTCCCGATGGCGGCCTGGCCGTTGCGCGCGCGAGCTACGTCGCCGGCTGCTCCTCTACGTCCAATGTGCTCGCCGGCCGCCGCTACGGTATTCCCGTCTTTGGCACGCATGCGCACAGCTGGGTGATGAGCTTCGATTCCGAGCTCGAGGCCTTCCGCGCCTTTGCCAAGTCGAGCCCCAAGAACTGCACGCTGCTCATCGACACCTACGATGTGCGCGAGGGCTGCGAGCATGCCATTACGGTTGCCAAGGAGATGGAGGCGGCGGGCGAGCGCCTGTCGGCTATTCGCATTGACTCGGGCGACCTCGCCAAGCTCTCCAAGTATGTCCGCGGTCGTTTCGATGCCGAGGGCCTGCCCTATGTGGGGATCTCGGTTTCTAACGATCTGGATGAGTACACGATTCAGTCGCTGCTCGACCAGGGCGCGCCCATCGATAGCTTTGGCGTGGGCACCAAGCTCGCGACCTGCTACGACCAGCCGGCGCTGGGCGGCGTGTACAAGCTTTCCGCCCGCCGTGCGAGCGAGGCCGACCCGTGGACGCCGGTGGTCAAGCTCTCCGAGCAGCCCTACAAGCGCACGATCCCGGGCGTGCAGCGCGTGCGCCGTTATTACGACGGCTTTGGCGGCCCGGTCTGCGACATGATCTACGACGAGGACCATCTGGTGGGGGAGGGCGCCGCGCGCGGCAATACCCTCGTGGCCGTGAATGATGCCGCCCTGGTGACCGACGTGTCGGAGCTTGAGTATCGCGAGCTGCTGGTGCCGATCGTGCGCGACGGCAGTGCGGTGGCTCCGCGTGAGAGCATCCAGGACGCGCGCGAGCGCTGTGTTTGGGCGCTCGATCATCTGGATGCGGCTTTCAAGCGCTTCCTGTATCCGCAGACCTACGTGGTGGGCATGGAGCAGGGCCTGGCTCAGGTGCGCGACGAGCTCGTGCGCAAGAACATGGCCGCGGCCTCGGCTTTCCCCTGGGCAAAATGATCCGCATGCGACGGAGGAAAACGGATCATTTTTCTCGCTTGCCCGTTCGCCCGTTCGCTGAACAGTCGATTGGTTTGACGTATGACGACTTCTTATAAAACGATGGTGGTAAAGATCGGTTCGTCCACGGTGGTGGGCGCCGACGGCAAGGTCAACCGCTTCTTTATCGGCGGGCTTGCCGATCAGGCCGCAGCCCTGCGCAAGCTCGGCTGGCGCCTGGTCGTGGTGAGCTCGGGCGCTATCGCCTGCGGCTATCCCGTGCTGGGCTTCGACCGCAAGCCGGTCGGCGACCTGCCGAGCCTGCAGGCCTGCGCCTCGGCTGGTCAGTGCATCATCTCGTCGGCCTACGACGAGGAGTTCCATGCGCGCGATCTGCTCACCTCGCTCGTGCTGCTCACGCGCCACGACACGGCGCGCCGCACGTCCTATCTGCACGCGCGCGACGCCCTGCTGCGCCTGGTGGAGCTGGGCGTGGTGCCGGTCGTCAACGAGAACGATACCGTCACCGTCGACGAGATCAAGTTTGGCGACAACGACACGCTGGCGGCGCTTGTGAGCTGCCTGGTTTCTGCCGATCTGTGCGTGACGCTCTCGGACATCGATGGCCTCTATACCGCCAATCCGCACGAGGACCCCACAGCCGAGTTTGTCCCGGTCGTGCATAAGATCGATGCCAAGATTATTGCCTCGGCGGGCGATTCTTCCACATCGGTTGGCACGGGCGGCATGATCACCAAGATTCGCGCGAGCCGCATTCTCATGACGGCGGGCATTCAGAGCGTGATTTGCTCGGGCGAGGAGCCCGATGCGCTCGTGCGCCTCGCCCGCGGCGAGAGCGTGGGCACGCTGTTCGATCCGCCGGCGGAGCGTCTGGACATCGCACCCCGCAAGTTGTGGATCGCGCTGGGTGACAAGGCCCACGGCTCAGTGACGGTTGATGACGGTGCCGCGAAGGCGCTGGTTAGCCGTGGCTCTTCCTTGCTTGCGGTGGGTATTCGCGAGGTCGATGGCCAGTTTGCCGAGGGCGATGTGCTCGATGTATGCGATCCGAGCGGCATGGTTGTCGCCCGCGGTATCGCCGAGGCCGATTCGGACGTGCTGGAACTTGCCGCCGGCCGTCGCCAGGACCAGATCGCCAGCAACCGCCTGCTCGCTAACCTGGCCGAGAAGCCGGCAATCCACAGGGATAACTTGATCGTATTTGCATAAAGAAAGACAGCGCTGCGGATCGTTTCCCGCAGCGCTGTCTTTCTCGTGCCGGCACTTGGGGACGTTCCTTTTGTGCCGGCAGGTGGGGACACTCCTTTGCTAGAAGATCCGGCGCAGGTCTCCGCGGTTGAGGGCTTCGTCGAAGAGGTGCTTGAACACCACGCTGCCGTGCAGGTCGTCGTGCTCGAACTCGTTGGTTATCCAGACATGCGAGTTGCCCACGCGGCTGAGCGTATCGAGCTGCATGCCCGAATCGACGTACATGTCGTCGAAATACACCGCGGCCTGCAGGGGCACCTCGTTGCAGGCTAGGCGTTGCGGGTCGTAGATCTTGTCCCAGCTGGTGTCTTCCATCAGCAGGTCCATGGCGGGCTTAAACGGCTTAAGCTCGGGCATCTGCTCGAACATCCACGGGAACATGGCCTCGCCGGTAAACATGAGCGGGCGCGCGAGGGTGTCGAACTCGGCGCGGTGTGCCTTCTCTTCGGCCGCGGCCCAACCAATGGGCATAGTGTCGCCGTCGGCGTATATGAACTCCTGCAGCGTCCAGTACAGCGGATTCGTGCGCGTGTTGGTGCGCTCGAAGGCGCGCATCAAAAAGCTGTCAGATACCGAGGCGCCGCAGGTCAGCGTGCCGTCGCCGTCAACAAAAGCGTGATCGATAATCCAATGCATACGCTCAAAGCTCGGCTTCATGCCAAAGTCGCTGCCCATGAGCTGTAGGCGCTCGACCGTCATCGGCGAGCCGTCGGGCAGCACGGGCTTCTGGGCCTCGAGCGCATCGGCCAGGGCTGCCACGCGCTCGACGTCAGCGGGATAGCGGTCATAATACTGCTGCGTCTTGGCGGCCATGCGCGGGAAGGTGTGCGCGTAGACCTCGCTTGCGCTCGCCGGCACGTGGGGGATGCCGCCACAGGTAAAGCTTGCCGCCACGCCCTCGGGGAAGAGCGACAGATAGCTCAGCGTCAAAAAACCGCCGTAGCTTTGGCCGAGCGTGACCCACGGCTTGCCGCCAAAGCCCACTAGGCGCAGGTACTCAAAATCGCGCACGATGGAGCTGGCGAGGTGGCGCTTGAGGAAGTCCGCCTGCGAGCGTGCGGCATCGGAGCCTTCCGCCTCGGCGCGCTCGCCCAGTGCGGCAATCGTGCGCCCGTCTACACAGCTGCTGCGCCCGGTGCCGCGCTGGTCGGGCAGGACGACGCGGAAGTGCTTGACGGCCTCCTCGATCCAGCCGTCGCTTGTGGGCGACAGCGGACGCGGGCTCTCGCCGCCGGGGCCGCCCTGCAAAAATAGGAGCAGTGGCAGATCGTCGTTGATGCGGTCGGGCGCGCAAACCACGCGGTAGAAGAGCTTGATGCTCTCGGGCGCGCCGGCGATGGGTGCCGGCATAGCGCCGCGGCGCATGGTGCTGCCGACGGCCAGGAGCATCGGCTCCAAGCCGCGCCAGTCAAGGGGGACGTCGATGCTGTGGTCCTCGACATAAAGGCCGGGGACGTGGTACGAAGTGATGAGGGCCATGTGAGTCTTCCGTTCGTTGCGGTGTTTCGGGTTGACCAATTCTACCGCCGCGGGCGAGGCCATGCGCAAATCGGCTACCATGGTTGCAAACTTCTAGGAGAAAGGGCCGCCCATGTCGGTCGATATAGCCACGTATGTCCACGATCTTGCCGTTGCCGCCAAGGCAGCGTCGGCCTCGCTTGCCACGGCGAGCGATGAGCGGCGTCAGGAGGCCGTGCGCGCCATGGCCGCAGCACTGCGCAACGGTGTCGACTCCATCGTTGCCGCTAACGAGCTCGATATGTCCGCCGCGCGCGATGCGGGCACTTCGGCCGGTCTGCTCGACCGTCTGCTGCTGACGCCTGAGCGCGTCGAGGGCATGGCCGCCGGTTTGGAGAAGCTCGCCGAGCTGCCCGATCCCGTCGGCCGCGTGCTCGACCACCGCGTGCTTGCGAGCGGTGTGGACCTGACCCGCGTGAGCGTGCCGTTGGGTCTGGTTGCCATGGTCTACGAGGCGCGCCCCAATGTGACGGCCGACGCCGCGGGCATCTGCATCCGCACCGGCAACGCCTGCATTCTGCGCGGCGGCTCGCTGGCCTATCACTCGTGTGCCATGATCGCCGAGCTGCTGGCCGATGCGCTCGAGGCCAAGGGCTTCCCGCGCGAGGCCGTCTCGATGATTGAGTCCACCGATCGCGAAGCCACCGGCGAGCTCATGAAGCTCCGCGGTATTGTCGACGTACTCATTCCGCGCGGCGGTGCAGGCCTGATCCAGCGCTGCGTGCGCGAGTCGCTTGTGCCGGTGATCGAGACGGGCACGGGCAACTGCCACATCTACGTGCATGAATCCGCCGACTTTGATAAGGCGCTCAACATTATCGTCAATGCCAAGACCCAGCGCGTGGGCGTGTGCAATGCCGCCGAGTCGCTGCTGGTCGACCGTGCTGTTGCTGATCGCTTCCTGCCCGCAGTCGTTGCCGTGCTGCACGACCACGGCGTACTGATTCACGGCGACGAGGCCACGTGCGCCGCATGCGCCGACGCTGGGCTTGCCGAGGGCGACAACTACGTCGCCGCGACTGAGGAGGACTGGGGTCGCGAATACCTGGCTCTCGAGATGAGCGTGAAGGTCGTGGCAAACGAGGACGAGGCCATCGCACACATCAATCGCTACGGCACGATGCACTCCGAGGCCATCGTTGCCGAGGACACGGATGCTTGCGAGTGCTTCCTCGATGCGGTCGATGCTTCGGCCGTGTACTCCAACGCCAGCACTCGCTTCACTGACGGCGGCGAGTTTGGCCTGGGCGCCGAGATCGGCATCTCGACCCAAAAACTCCACGCCCGTGGCCCCTTCGCCGCCGAGGCCCTCACCACCTACAAATACAAGCTCCGCGGCACCGGCCAGGTCCGCCCCTAAACCTACCAAAAAGGGACAGGTTTATTTTGGCAGGTTTTATCTGCGGTTTTGCCGGGCGACGCGCTCGCCCGGCTTTTTTCTCCGTATGCCTTTTCTGCCTTTCGGCTTGAGCCGCGGCGATATACGATAGTGACACCGTGTCCTAGCACCGACTCACCTGGAGGTATTGCCATGTCTCAGACGCTTTCCGCCGGAATCACCCGCGATCGTGCGTTCGAACTGCTCAACGAGCACAACAAAGATCCGTTCCACATCACCCATGGCGAGACGGTCGAGGGCGCCATGCGCTACTTTGCGCGCGAGTTCGACCCCGAGAACGAGGAGTTTTGGGGTATCGTCGGCCTGCTACACGACTTAGATTGGGAGGAGCATGAGGACGACCCCGTGAACCACACCATCTATGCTGCCGAGATTCTGGAGGGCGAGGGCGCATCGCCCGAGCTCATCCGCGCCATCCAGACGCATACCTCGGACTTCAACACCTCGTTGCCCAAGCCCGAGTCGCAGATGGAGAAGATCCTATTTGCGTGCGACGAACTTACCGGCCTGATTGGGGCCGCCGTCATCATGCGTCCGAGCAAAAGCGTCATGGACTTTACGACCAAGTCGCTCAAGAAAAAGTTCAAGGACAAGCGCTTTGCCGCCGGCTGCTCGCGCGACGTGATTACGCAGGGCGCCGAGATGCTGGGCTGGGAGCTCCCCGAGCTTTTCGACCGCACCATCGCGGCCATGCAGTCCTTCGCGCCCGACCGCGACACCTTCCAGGTCTAACCTGCCAAAAAGGGACAGGTTTTTTTGGTAGGTTTTATCTGGGAAAACGCTTCCGTTGGACGTTATTCAGCGGAAGCGTTTTCTGTTTGACATGGTGACGTTGGCGAATGGCGGCGCCTCGCGGCAGGCAGCTGCGCTTCGCCGTACTCGTAACTCGGCAAGCGCGACGCTAGGACGCGTTCTTGATAATCCATGTCCCCAGTCCGGTCAACAGCTGAACCTGCCTAACCGTTAACCCTTCTTTTCGAAGCGCGAGAATCGCCTCATTGCGAAGTGGCTTGGAGACGGATTTGAGTTCCGTCGGAGCACATCCTGCGACACTCTGCACGATTGCCGTGCCAAATTCGCATAGATCTTCCTCGCGAACCTTGGCTGTTGCGCTGGGGCGATAGGGAAGCGACGGCGCACTTTCCATGAGCTGAAGGTATGAGCGAGGTGTTGGGAATAAAACACCGACAACGCTGCCGGTGACATGCGGCCGTGACCTGGCACTCATTAGATACTCGCGATGGCTGCTCCAGGGATATTCGTCGTATGCCGCCAGTCCTGCTTTTTGTGGATTCAGATGAATGTATCGAATTGCCTCGAGTAAATATACTTCCGACTTAATGGGCGAATCCCAAAACCGCTCCTGAAACACGTGGCCGATATGTCCCGTCCGCGCATTGTACCTGCCCGCATACGATACGGCTACCGCGTGCATCGCGTCGCTCTTGCGGTCGTCCGGATCGTCGATGAGCAGATGAATGTGGTTTCCCATAAGGTACCAAGCGATAAGCTCGATATTGTGTTTGGGGAGAATCGCATCGAGGATCTGAAGCATGGCGATTCGGTCCTCGGCATCGTCAAACAGCAATTGCCCTCCGTTTCCACGCAACGTGACGTGGAAATAACCGGTTGGTGACTTTGAACGAGGTTTTCTCGGCATGGCCCCTCCTTTAGCTTGGATGGGCTGAAGATACCTCATTCGGAGGCTTCGGTTGTCGAGATTCAGTTCACCGACCATAGCTGCTACCTGTCTCTTATACACATCTGACGCTGCCGACGATATGCAGTGTG
>ENA-OXUB01001097-OXUB01001097.1-human-gut-metagenome-genome-assembly--contig:-NODE-1097-length-11279-cov-10.137919_pt1 | contig 11279 bp, 7 predicted proteins | sample MGYA00249345_ERZ652652 | MGnify/ENA primary metagenome ERZ652652 (study PRJEB26925, sample SAMN05826496) | human gut metagenome | biome: ENVO:2100002; feature: ENVO:00000062; material: ENVO:00002003... | reverse complement strand
ATCTACACACTGCATATCGTCGGCAGCGTCAGATGTGTATAAGAGACAGGACAGACGAGAAAGTTTACGATAGTTTTCCACAAAATTCAGCAACCCTTTACTTCTTCTATGAATAGTCTGCATCCCTTGCAACATGATATTGTAATCTCTCTCATTCATACCATTTTGTACAGCACGCTCACTTAATGTTTCACTTAATGAAATAATGGGCGCAATGGAGTTCATTATTTCATGAGTGAGTACACGAATCAGCTTCTGCCATGCTTCCATCTCATTTTCCTCCAATACAGCATGGATATTCTTTAAATTAACCAACCGGAGTTCCGTACCATGTTGAGCGGAATATTCGGATACCGTAACAGCCAATTCTTGTATAATATCTCCTTTATGTATTCGTACTGTTTTAATTTCTCCAGGCTGTAATGACAGGATAATAGTAGGAAAATCAGAATTTAACAGAGCCAATTCCCTGACAGAATGAATACGATAACCGCACAAATCCTGCATGGCTGCCCGGTTCATCCAATGTATATTGCACTGACTATCTACTACCAGCAAACTGCTGTCAACAGTATTCAATAATGTTTCATAATATTGATATCGCTCTTCATTCTCGGACAACCGAGTACGGAATTCAGCAACAACATTATTTATTTCTTGTGCCAATCGTTGTTCTGTACGAGTTTTGTGCTGGGTAGAAAAACTCAAAGAGAAATCTGCATAACGAATACCTTCTATCATTCGCGATATCATACGGGTCGTTTTATACTGCCACTGACAGATATAAATGATAATACCTGCCATAATCATCAGCGAAAAAAACAAGCAAAAATAGAGCGAATGTTGATAAAAGAGATATGCAGCTATAGCTACTACCCCCATTAATAACATACAAGCTATCATCCGTAAAGTTTGTAAACGACTCATAACCCTAATTTTTCAAGTTTCCGATAAAGAGCGTAACGGGTAATCCCCAAATATTCCGCTGCACGACTCAAGTTCCCTTCGCTGCGTTTCATAGCACGTTCTATGGCATTGCGTTCTAATTGTTCCAAGTTCAGTATCTCATCCGTATTCACCCTCTTCTCGGGTTGTGGCTGCAACATGAAATTTGCAGGCTTTAACAATGGCGAGTCCGAAAGAATAATTGCCCGTTCTATGGCATGCTGCAATTCGCGGACATTACCCGGCCAATGGTAACGCATGAGTTTCTGCTTGGCTTCGCGGCTCAGTCCGTTTATCTCTTTCTTATATTTATGAGTATACCTTTGTAAGAAATAATCAGCCAGTAAGAGAACATCCTCTCCCCTTTCCCGCAATGGAGGAATAGTAATCTCAATCGTATTGATACGATACAACAGGTCTTGACGGAAATTACCCTCCTCCACCAATTCTCGGATATTTACATTTGTTGCGCTTATCAACCGAACATCAATAGGAATTATATCCGTTGCTCCCAAACGTGAAATCTGCCGTTTTTCTATGGCTGTTAGTAATTTGGCCTGCATAGGTAATGACAAATTCCCTATTTCATCCAAAAAAAGCGTTCCTCCTGATGCCACCTCCATACGTCCCGCCTTTGCTTTGCGGGCATCTGTAAAAGCCCCTTTTTCATAGCCGAACAATTCACTTTCGAATAATGATTCAGGTATGCTCCCCAAGTCAATCGTTATAAAAGGACATTCACGACGAGGAGAAAAATAACGTAGAGAACGGGCCACCAAATCTTTACCGGTTCCATTTTCACCCAATATCAAAATATTAGCATCAGTATCCGATAATTTCCGAATAGTATCAAAAACCTCTCGCATAGGCGCTGAGTGACCTATCATTTGAGGCATCTCTTCATCCTGCGCGCTCAATGCTACAACTTGTTCTTTCAGTTGCCTGACCTCTTTACGAGAATCACGAAGTTTGATAGCCGATGAAAGCGTAGCAAGTAGTTTTTCTTTTTCCCAAGGTTTGGGAATAAAGTCAATAGCTCCAGCCTTAATGGCCCGTACTGCTTTATCTGTATCCGCATAAGCAGTCATAAACAAGACAATAGCCTGCGGATCTAACTTTAATATCTGCTCTAGACAATCGAATCCTTCCTGCCCGCTGATAGCATCCCGACGAAAATTCATATCAAGCAAAATAACATCAGGTTGAAAAGTAGTCATGAAATGCTCAATACGAGTCGGTTGAGTAGTAACTTTTATTTTTTCCACGTAGGGATCCAATAAAAGGTTTAGTGCAAAAAGCACGTCCTCATTATCATCTATAATCAATATTTTTCCTTTTGCATTCATTATTTTATCCTCAATATATCTTGTTATACGAATAAAAGATTTTCTATCCGCTTTTTTGCAAAGATATTGTTTTTTTTAATGTGTTGTCTGTGCGGATACGCACAAAAATAGTGCGTATCCGCACAGAGACATCATTATCTTTTATCCCACAAAAATCTGGTAAACAAAGAGATAAGATAATGGCACGCTATTTGATTAGTCTACAATACTAATATATTAAGTTATGAAAAAAAAATCAGTAATAGCTATCAATTTATGCCTTATAGCAAGCATAGTAACTCTATTCGGCAATAAGATCTATATGCTTTATATAGGTGACTGCCATCAATTGTGGGAAGAAGCACAAACTCACTATGTTAATCGACAATATGAAAAAGCACGCGAGTTATTAGAAAAGATAGCTCACATTGATACGGCCCATCATGCCCAATATCTGACAGGCGATATGTATTTAAAAGGCTTAGGAGGTGAAATTGATTATGATAAGGCTTTGAAACTTTTTCATCAATCGGCAGCGGGCGGAAACACGTATGCTGAAAACAATATAGGCTTTATGTACACATATGGTTTGGGAGTCACTAAGGATTACAGCCAAGCTTTCAAATGGTTGAACAAAGCTGCCACTCAAGGAAATCCAGAAGCTCAAATTGGTATGGGGAGCCTTTATAAAAACGGTTGGGGAGTACGTAAGGATTGTTACATTGCTATGACTTGGTACCTACGTTCTGTAGCTCATGGTAATACGGACGCCATGAACAATATCGGTTATTTATATAAAAACGGACTTGGGGTCCCCCAAGACTTTGAAGAAGCTTTTTTTTGGTTTAAAAAAGCAGCAGATAAGAATAATCCGATAGCTCAATATAATATAGGAAATATGTATTGTTATGGCGAAGGAATGGAAAAAGACTTTGCTAAAGGAGCCGAGTGGCTGACCAAAGCTGCTTTACAGGGGAATGCTCCTGCACAATACAACCTGGGACGCATGTATCAGTGGGGCAAAGGCGTAGAAAAAGACTTACAACAAGCCCGGTTCTGGTTCCAAAAAGCTATAGACAACGGTCATGAAAAAGCAAAGGAAGCATTAACCAAAATAAAAAGCGACTTATCCAAAGAAGACACCGAAGCCCCACTCCTGTTCACCTAACTATAAGCCAAAAGTACTAATAGGTATAAAGACATAAAAAAACGAACATGAAACTATATTGTATTATAGCACTTTCTCTTCTGCTTCGCCCGGAAACAGCCACAGCACAACAAGAAGAATCAATAACATTGAGTTTGCAACAAGCTATTGAAATAGCACAAGAAAACTCACCGGAAGCACAAGCTGCCCGTCATACCTATCGGGCAGCTTATTGGAACTACCGTTTTTTCCGGGCGAATTATCTTCCCTCCGTCACATTAACTTCATCTCCTACCCTAAATCGGGAGATAAACAAGATTACCCAACCGGATGGAACAAATCAATTTATCCAGCAAGACCAGTTAAGCACAGATCTCAGCCTTAAAATAAATCAAAATATATGGTTTACCGGTGGCAGCTTGTTTGTAAAAACTACCACCCAACGCATTGATGAATTCGAAGATAATCATACAGCGTATAACACCCAACCCATAGTAATAGGTTACGAGCAGCAACTTTTTGGATATAATTCTTTAAAATGGGATCACCGTATCGAACCCCTTCGCTACCGGGAAGCCCGTAAAGCATATGCAGAAGCATTGGAACTTGTAGCCTCAGAAACCAGCACTCTTTTCTTCAACCTGGCAACTGCACAAACTAATCTTGACATAGCCGCCTACAACTATGCTTCTGCCGATACTTTATACAGGTATGCCGAGGGAAGATATAATATAGGAACCATAACTGAAAACGAAATGCTACAGCTGGAAATAAACAAACTGACAGAAGAAACCAATATGATGAATGCCCGCATCGAAGTAGAGGACCAAATGCAAACACTCCGTTCCTTCCTTGGCATTAATCGGGAAATAAATTTACGAGTTGTTCCGGAAGACAGCATTCCTCAACTCGAAATCCCTTTACAAAAAGCATTACAACTGGCATTCAAAAACAGTCCCGATCCTGACACTTATAAACGCAAACAATTAGAAAGCCGCAGCGCATTAGCTTCTGCAAAAGCCAATGCAGGTTTGAAAGCCGACCTGTATGTACAATTCGGGCTTTCTCAAACCGGAAATAAATTTGCAGATTCTTACCGAAACCCCATGAACCAACAATATGCCAGTATTGGTATTTCTTTACCTATCCTGGATTGGGGTCGTGGAAAAGGACGCGTTCGTGTAGCTCGTTCCAATGTAGATTTAGTAGATACACAGGCTGAACAGGGAATGAAAGATTTTGAATTGAATGTATGTAAAATGGTCCGTCAATTCAATCTTCAAGCATACCGTGTAGCAGTAGCCGCCAAGACGGACAAGACGGCCGACCGGCGCCACGATGTAGCACGTCGGCTTTATATCTTAGGAAAATCGACAATTCTGGACCTCAATGCCGCCATTGCAGAAAAAGATACCGCACGGAGAAATTATATAACAGCTTTGAAAACTTATTGGAGTCTGTATTATGGTATTAGAAGTATGACGGGATATGATTTCCTCAGAAAAGCAGAGATTTCATGTACTATACCTAAACCTTAACTACACGGCAGATATAAATGATCTTTGTATTATCGCCATACTAAAAAAAGAAATAAAAAAAATTATATCAAAAAACATAAACTAATGGATATAAAAATTGAAAAGAAACCGTGGTACATCCGCTATCGCTACTATATGATAGCTGCACTGGCCTTCATTATCTTCCTTATCTATGTGATAAGCCTTTCATTAGGTCCTCGCAAGCTGCGTATCGAAACAGACAACATTCAGATAGCCGAAGTAAAAGACGACAAATTTATGGAGTATGTAGATGTGGAAGGACTGGTGCAACCCATTCTTACCATCAAAGTAAATACTCGTGAAGCCGGCAGTGTAGACCGCATTGTTGGAGAAGAAGGGAATATGATGAAACAAGGTGACACCTTGTTGATATTGACTAATCCGGATCTGATTCGTTCCATTGAAGACCAACGTGACGAATGGGAAAAACAACGAATCACTTATAAAGAGAAAGAGATAGAAATGGAACAAAAGAGTCTGACACTGAAGCAACAGACATTACAGGCACAATATGAGATGGAACGACTGCGCAAGAGCTTCGGACTGGACAAAGAGGAATTCAAAATGGGAATTAAGAGCAAGGCTGAGCTTCAAGTATCTGAAGATGAATATAAGTATAAACTGAAAAATACGGCATTACAAATGGAAAGCCTGAAACATGATTCATCCGTAACCCTTATCCGCAAAGAATTATTGAAAAATGATCTGGAACGTGAAAGCAAAAAACTGAAACGTGCAGAAGAACGGTTGGAGGATTTGATAATAAAAGCTCCGATTGGCGGCCAACTAAGTTTTGTGAAAGTAACTCCCGGCCAACAGGTTGCTTCGGGAGAAAGTATAGCTGAAATAAAAGTGCTGGATCAATATAAAATTCATACTTCTTTAAGTGAATATTACATTGACCGCATCACAACAGGTCTTCCGGCTACCGTAAACTATCAAGGGAAACGCTACCCCCTGAGAATTACTAAAGTAGTTCCTGAGGTAAAAGACCGTATGTTTGATGTAGATTTGGTATTTACCGGAGAAATGCCCGAGAATGTCCGTGTAGGAAAGAGCTTCCGGGTACAAATAGAATTGGGCCAACCCGAACAAGCTATAGTTATCCCACGTGGAAATTTCTACCAGTCTACTGGAGGACAATGGATTTACAAAATAAACCCATCAAAAACAAAAGCTGTAAAAGTTCCATTGAATATAGGACGCCAAAACCCGCTTCAATATGAAATCACTGAAGGTTTACAGCCTGGAGAATTTGTAATTATCACAGGATATGATACCTTTGGTGACGCAGAAGAATTGATATTAAAATAAAACATGCAACATGAAAACTTTGAAATATGCCTGGCGCTTCTTAATGCGTTCTAAATCGTATACTATCATTAATTTGCTAGGACTGGCTTTCAGTCTGGCATGCAGCATCATCTTGATGCGATATATCCATAGGGAACTGACGGTGGATGCACATAGCGTAGATCCGGAACATATCATCATTCCTATACGGGATATAGAAGGAAATCTTCATCCGGGAAGTTTGCAACAAGGTTGGTCTGAAACTGATTCTGTTTATATTCCTGACCATCAAATAGTGGAACAATGCCGCCTGATGTTACAGCAGCGAGACAATGTGGTATATGAAAACAGTAACTATGCAATGAATATAGCAGCAGTTGACTCCACTTTTTTTCATTTCTTCCACTACCCGGTTGCAGCCGGTGAGGCCCATTTAGATGCCCCTGGTGACGCCATCATCACCCAGCGCTATGCCCGTAATATATTTGGTAAAGAAAATCCGATAGGAAAAGTATTGGAATATTATGGTAAAAACATCACCATCAAGGGAGTGATTGGAGAATTGGGATGCAAATCATTACTTCGGTTCGATCTACTGGTATCATACAGATTGGTGGAACACTGGCAACGTATGGATATATCACTGATGCGCATACTCCCCGGTGTAGATCTGGATAAGATAAACAAAGCAAGCAATGTGTACAGAAAGGACAAAAGGGGAAACAGAATACGCTGGGAATTTATTACTTGGAAAAATTTATACTGGAGAAATTCCATTGGTCACGATGACGATTACGATTCCATCATGCAATTCGCGGTAACCGTACACACCTGTATATTCTTTCAGGAGTAACCATATTGCTATTATTGGTAGGTATATTGAATTTCATCAATATTTATATGGTATTTATGATGAAACGTTCTAAAGAATATGGAGTAAAGAAAGTATTCGGCTTGCAGCGTCTACCTTTGTTTTTACAAATATGGATAGAAAATCTGTTATTAGCCTTTGCCGCATTGCTAACCGCCTGGCTGTTGATAGAAGCAACCCAAGTACCAGTCAGCCGGTTAATGAATGAACAAATTAGCTATTCGGCATTCGACTGGCAATTGTCTTTGGGATTCATCATATTATTACCTTTGGTCACTTCTATTTATCCATACATCAGATATAATTATCTCCCTCCTATTGTGTCTATCCGTTCAATAACATCAAACCGTCATGCTATCACTGTACGTATGACATTCCTTTTTTTTCAATACATTATAACCATATTACTCCTTATCCTGTCCTTTTACTTTGGCAAGCAACTGCATTTCCTGCTGAATACCTCTCCCGGATATCGGACAGAAAGAATTCTCAGAGCTGAGTTGTTACACGAAAACAAAAATTATCTGCGCTCTGATACAGAAGAAAAGCGCAATGAGCGCTTTGCCCGCCAAGACCGTATCAAGCAACTATTAAACGAGTGTCCTCACATTGAAATGTGGATGAATTCCCATTATTCTATATTAAGGGGAGGCTCTATCTGCATGTTGTTAAATGACCAGGATACCCGTCAACCCATGCTCACCCTATTTCCTTCTCCACAATTCTTCCAACTATATGATTTAAAAGTACTGGAAGGAGAAATCCCCCAAAAATTTGAAGGTTGGAGTGACAATAAAATGGTACTGAACAAAGCAGCAATGAAAGCTATGGGCTATACTCGGCTAGAAGATGCTTTTGTACGCAGCGAATCCCCGCTTTGGATTAGTGTCAGCGAAAAAGGAGAAATGGAAGAAGGTGGAACCAAACTTATGCCTGTAGTGGCTGTAATAGACGATTATTACCCAAGCCATCTCACTGAAGGAATAAAACCGATGGCATTTGTCGTAGGGCCCAGCAGCGGCAACAGCGATTTTTTGATTGCCGTCAACCCCGATAAAGAAAAAGAAGTCATAGAATATCTGAAGAAAACAGAGAAAGAAATATATAATACCGAAGACTTCACCTATACTTGGTTGACAGATGAAGTCCACAAACTTTATGCTCAGGACCGTCAAACAGCAAACATTTACTTTGTCTTTGCCTTGATAGCAATCATCATCTCCTGTTTGGGATTATTTGGATTATCCTTATTTGATATCCGACAACGTTATCGTGAAATTGCCATCCGCAAAGTAAATGGCGCAGGGATGAAAGACCTTTACCTGCTATTGTTCCGCAAATATATCAAAGTAATAGGTTGTGCATTTGTATTGGCTATTCCACTTGCTTATTACCTCATATATATGTATACACGGGATTTTGCACTAAAAATACCTGTAGATATAGGAATTTATTTAACAGTTCTAGCTATCATTTCCTTTATTTCATCAAGCACATTAATTTGGCAAATACACAAAGCTGCTCAAATTGATCCCGCAAAAATTATAAGATCAGAATAAACACACATTAAATATGAAAACACTGAAATATGCCTGGCGCTTTTTAATGCGTTCTAAATCGTATACTATCATTAATTTGCTGGGACTGGCTTTCAGTCTGGCATGCAGTATCATCTTGATGCGATATATCCATAGGGAACTGACAGTGGACACACATTGCATCGACAGGGAGCATGTGTATGCTATCTGTACCAATACAGAAGGTAACCGGGGACTGAGTGGACTGAAACAATATAACTATGATACCATTTCTATCGACAATCGTTTCGTAGAAGCTATGACCACCTATATTCCATTGGAAAAGGACTATGTCATTTCCGGTACCAACCGTATTCCGGCACGTAGTCTCGTTACCGACAGTGTATTTTTCCAGTTATTTCATTATCCTATAGTGCAAGGAAAGCTATCTCTCACAACACCTCAGTCGGCATTATTAACAGAAAAATACGCCCGTAAGATTTTCGGTAATGAAAATCCGATAGGTAAAGTACTACGTTATAGCAATGGCAAAGATATTACCGTAGAAGGCATTGTAGGAGAACCTGAGTGTAAAACTACAATTAACTTTGATATCATCCTCTCTTCTAAATTATCCCAACATTGGGAAAGGATGAATACAGAGCTCTATCGTTTCCTACCCGGTACAGATATAAATGCCATAAATAAGACAGGTAGTGTCCCACGATATATAAATGACCCTAAATATGACACTCGCACACATACTTTTTCTTTAATTTCTGTGAAGGATATTTACTGGGACGGTTCTTTAACAGACCGTGAACCTGCTATGTTTCTTTCGGGAAACCATTCCCACTTAATCATTTTGTCGGGCGTATGCCTGTTATTGCTCCTCACCGGCATTTTGAATTTTATTAATCTTTACCTAGTAGCATTATTACGCCGCGGAAAAGAATATGGATTGAAGAAAGTATTTGGTGTATGCGGCAAAACATTGTTTGCCAATATATGGATTGAAAATACATTACTAGTTCTGAGCGCCTTATTAGTATCCTGGCTTATTATTGAAATAATGTCTGCCCCTACTGAATATTTGTTCGACATTCACTTTTCTTATACGGCTTTCGACGGATGGCTTTCGGCAAGTATTTTATTATTGTTACCAGTAATAACTTCTATTTATCCATACATTAAATACAATTACACCTCCCCCATTCTTTCCATTCGCTCTATCGGTGTCCAAAGTCATTCCAAACATTTTCGTATGTTCTTTCTAGGGGCACAGTATATTATAACTTTTTTGTTAGTGGTATTATCACTTTATTTTAATCGACAACTTGGAATGTTGTTAAATACCGAACCCGGCTTTCGTACTAAAAACATAATGAATGTAAATTTAGTATATGAATCGAAAGATTTTAGCAGTTATACTTATGAAAGTATGCAACAACGCCGCCAACGTGTCATGCAATTGGATAATGAACTTAATGCATGCCCTTTTATTGAATTGTACGAACCTAGCTATGAGAATATCCTTACTCCTACCTTTGGTACAAATTATCTGAACAATAAAGGAGAAAAGGTGTTTCTGAATATTCATTACGCCACTCCTGCATTTTTCAAATTATATGATATAAAAGTAATTGAAGGTGAGATACCCGATATAAATAAAGAAGACCGGCGCACTGTTTTTGTTGTAAACAAAGCCGCACTGAAAGCATTAGGCTATACTTCAATCAATGGCGCTGGAGTGATTGAAGAAAATCAAAAAAGGGCTAATGCTAACGCTTCTCTTCAACCTATCGTTGCAGTAGTAGAGGATTATTTTGAAGGACATTTGACATCTGGAATCAAGCCTACTATCTATCCTGTCGGAGCACGGTTCAGTGGTGATCTTTATCAGATAGCTTATACACCCGGCAAAAAGAAAGAAGTGATTGATTTCTTACGTAATTTGGAATATAAAGTCTATGGAAGTGAAGACTTTGAATATACTTTCCTGGAAGATGATATCAAAGCGATGTATACACAAGACCGCCAAACAGCCACTATTTATTCTATTTTTGCAGGTATGGCTATTATTATTTCCAGTCTTGGTCTGTTAGGGATTTCTCTTTTTGACATTCGCCAACGATATCGGGAAATAGCGATTCGTAAAGTGAACGGTGCAAGTGCCAAAGACCTTTACCGACTGTTATTCCGCAAATATATAACCGTTTTAATTATAGCATTTGTCATAGCTATTCCTTTGGCTTATTATCTGATAAATACCTATACTCAAGATTTTGCAGTAAGGGCACCTGTCAGTATAGACATTTTTATCATATCATTGCTGTTGGTAATAATCATATCACTGGGCACCTTAGCATACCAAATACAAAAGGCGGCATATATTAATCCGACACAAATCATGAAAACAGAATAATTTTATAAAACAACGGAAATATGTTAAGGCATTATATAAAAATGGCAATGCGCCACTTATTAAAAAATAAGATACAAAATCTGATATCTATCGTAGGGCTATCCGTCGGGATATTATGTTTTAGTATCTGTCTTTATTGTAGCCGGTCTGTCTCTTATACACATCTGACGCTGCCGACGATATGCAGTGTGTAGATC
>ENA-OXUB01001095-OXUB01001095.1-human-gut-metagenome-genome-assembly--contig:-NODE-1095-length-11296-cov-6.909706_pt1 | contig 11296 bp, 10 predicted proteins | sample MGYA00249345_ERZ652652 | MGnify/ENA primary metagenome ERZ652652 (study PRJEB26925, sample SAMN05826496) | human gut metagenome | biome: ENVO:2100002; feature: ENVO:00000062; material: ENVO:00002003... | reverse complement strand
GCGACCCTAACCTTGGCAAGGTTATGCTCTACCAACTGAGCTATTTCCGCATTTGCAACCGTTGTTTCTCGATTGCGGTTGCAAAGGTAGGCATTTTCTTGATATCTGCAAGCATTCGGAACACTTTTTTCTCAAGAAAATGTGCATTGTGTTTTTGGCAAACGACAAATGTTTTGATTATCAACTCATTCTATCGCGATAATCTTCGTAGGAAAACTGCCTGAAGATTTCGGCTTTGCCATCCGCTGTCCACAGAGCAATGGCAGGATGGTGAATTCCATTAAACATATTCGTTTTTACCATTGTATAATGTATCATATCTTCAAAGACAATTCGTTCGCCTGCCTGCAGTTCATGGTCGAAACTCCAGGACCCCATATAATCTCCGCTCAGGCAGGAATTGCCCCCGAGACGATAGACAAACGGTCCCTCCTCTCCCATCACCGCTCCGCGAACGGCGGGCTGATAAGGCATTTCAAGACAGTCGGGCATGTGGCAGGTGAAGCTGACGTTGAGAATGGCCGTACGGATGCCACGGCTTTCGACAATATCCACCACCTCGGAGGTGAGGACTCCGGTTTGCCAGGTGAAAGCCGAACCGGGCTCGAGGATGATACGCAAATGCGGATAGCGCTTTTTCAATCCTTGCAACAAGCCGGTCAGATGCCGGGTATCATAATCCTTGCGGGTCATCAGGTGGCCGCCGCCCAGGTTGAGCCACTTGATTTGAGAAAACCACGGCGAGAACTTCTCTTCAAGATGTTGCAAAGTGCGCTCGAGCTCAAACGAAGATGACTCGCAATGGCAATGACAATGGAAACCTTCGATCCCCTGCGGCAAACGGGCGGGCAACAGATCGGCAGTGATCCCGAAACGGGTGCCGGGAGCGCACGGGTTATAAAGTTCGGTCTCTACCTCCGAATACTCGGGATTAACACGGATGCCGCAAGAAATGCCGCTGCCTTCGGCCACGGTCAGCGGATAGAAGCGGCTGAATTGAGACAGGGAATTGAACGTGATGTGGCTGCTGCAACGCATGATCTCCGGGAAGTCCGCCTCGGTATAGGCCGGGGAATAAGTATGCGCCTTACTGCCGAACTCTTCGAGCGCCAAACGGGCTTCGTAGACGGAGCTGGCCGTGGAGTGTCCGATGTACTCCCTGAAAATGGGAAATGAACGCCACATGGCAAAAGACTTGAAAGCAAGGATGATTTCAACTCCGGCATCATCGGCTACACTCTTTATCAGGCTGAGGTTCTTTCTCAGCAGCTCCTCTTCCATGATATAACACGGAGAGGGGAATTGGGTAAAATCTATCATAGTCAACTACAAGGTTCACCACAGAGTAACACAGAGTCTCACGGAGTTTTAAGTTTTTATCAGTGGGATCTTAAGGAGAGAAAAATTTCTCTGTGCGGCTCTGTGTTACTCTGTGGTGAGAATAAATTATTCTATTACTTTAAATCTGGCGAAACGCAGCAACAGCTGTTTATCGCCTGCATTACGGAAATGAATGGTAGCTTTGGCATTGTCGCCCGTACCTTCTACGCGAATCACCTCACCCAGGCCGAAGCGTTCGTGCTCGATGGTCTGTCCGGGCTGTACGCCGGCGACGCCGGCTCCGGAAGCCGACGATGGGGAGAGCGTAGTCCCACTTACCTTTTTCAAGTTACGGGGGACCGTCGGCGCGATGATCTGCGCCTTCGGCCGTTCGCGTTCCGGACGGTCGGCCGACGGACGGGCAGAGAAGCGTTCGGAAGACGAACGGCGCGAATACCCCTCTTCCATCTCGCGGCGGAAGCGGCCGGCCCCTTCGTCGACGCTCCGGCCTAAAGCGGCCTCCTGCGGAAGTTGCAGGAAACGGGTGTCGATGTCCCGCAAGAAACGGCTGGGGCTGCCGAACTCCATCTTACCGTAACGGAAACGGGTTTTGGCAAACGAGAGGAAACAGTGCTCTTCGGCACGGGTGATGGCTACATAGAACAAGCGTCGCTCCTCTTCCATCGCACGGGGTGAATCGCCCGCCATCCCGCTGGGGAAAAGATTCTCTTCCATCCCCACCACGAATACGTTGCGGAACTCCAGTCCTTTGGCGGAATGTACCGTCATCAGAGTCACCTTCTCGCCGTCTCCCTCCTTGTCGGAATCCTGATCGGTGAGCAGGGATACTTCGGAGAGAAAGTCGATCAGAGAAACGTTCGTGTTCCCCTCTTCCTGACGCATGGCACAAAAATCATTCATACCGTTCACCAGTTCCTCGATGTTTTCTTTCCGGCTGAGATTCTCGGGCGAATTGTCCTGGCAGACTTCATTGATGATGCCGGACTGACGGATGATCTCCGTACCTATTTCATAAGCATTCTTTACGGTCACATCTGCCATAAACTGCTCGATCAGCGCACGAAAATCCTGCAATTTGGTATGTGTGCCTTTATTGATGGAAAGCCCGTACGTAATGGGTTCGCAGAGTACGGTCCAGAGGCTGACATTGTTATCGGTGGCGGCAGTAATAATCTTGCCCACCGTGGTATCGCCGATGCCGCGTGCCGGATAATTGATAATCCGCTTGAACGCCTCCTCGTCATTGGGGTTGACCACCAGGCGGAAGTAGGCTATGATATCTTTGATCTCCTTGCGCTGATAGAAAGAGAGGCCGCCGTAAATCTTATAAGGCATGCCCCGTTTGCGCAAAGCCTCTTCGAAGACACGGCTCTGGGCATTGGTACGATAAAGGATGGCGAAGTCGGAGTATTCATAATCGTGCTCGCGACGCAGTTGCGCTATTTTATTGGTCACAATGTCGCCTTCTTCCACATCACTGTAAGCCTGAAAGACCCCGATGGCCTCACCCCGTTCCTTCTCGGAGAACACCTCTTTGGGGATCTGCCGTTCGTTCTTTTCGATCAGGCTGTTGGCCGCACGGACAATGGTCTGGGTGGAACGGTAGTTCTGCTCCAGCTTGAAGACTTTGGTATCGGGATATATCTTGGTGAAATACAAAATATTGTCAATGTCCGCTCCCCTGAAGGAGTAGATGCTCTGCGCGTCGTCGCCCACCACGCATACACGCTGATTCTCCTTTGTCAGTTGCAGCACGATGCTGTGCTGTGCATAGTTGGTGTCTTGATACTCGTCGACAAGCACATAGCGGAACTGCTCGCGATAGCGTGCCAGCACGTCGGGAAAGTCGCGGAAAAGGATATAGGTATAGACCAGCAGATCGTCGAAATCCATTGCTCCGGCCTGCCGGCAACGCTCCCAGTAGCGGCTGTAGATATCCCGTATGGCAGGCATCTTTGCGGCAAGATCGCCCTCGTACGCCTCCTTGTTGGCTGCGTATCCCGAAGGAGACACCAGGTGGTTCTTCGCATTGGAGATGCGTGCCTGCACACTGCCGGGCTTATAGGTCTTCTCGTCAAGCCCCATCTCTTTGATGATGGAACGAATCAGGCTCTTGCTGTCCGCCGAATCGTAAATGGTGAACTGCGACGTAAAGCCGATATGGGACGCCTCGGCACGAAGAATACGGGAAAAAACCGAATGGAACGTACCCATCCAAAGGAATCGTGCACGCTGCTCGCCCACCTGCCGGGCAATACGCTCCTTCATTTCACGGGCAGCTTTGTTAGTGAAAGTCAGTGCCAGGATATTCCAGGGATTGTAACCGTTCTCGAGCAGATAGGCTATCTTATAAGTGAGCACACGCGTCTTTCCGGAACCGGCACCGGCGATGACCAGCGAAGGGCCATCACCGTAGAGCACCGCCGCACGCTGGCTTTCATTAAGTTCTTCGATATAGTCGGACATAAAATTTATCTGTTAAATCTCTATTCACGGGCAAAGATAGAGGAAAGTTTGGACAACTCCGAACATTTGGGCCCTATATCCTGTTATATATTCAGAGAAATGAAATAAAAGATTTGAATTTATGAATACATTATTAATGTCTTTAATATTTACGACCATGACTTACGAAATGCCTAAACTTCCGTACGCAAACAATGCGCTGGAACCTGTAATCAGTCAGCAAACCATCGATTACCATTATGGTAAACATCTTCAAACATATGTAAACAATCTCAATAGCCTGGTTCCGGGCACCGAATATGAAGGAAAAACAGTAGAAGCCATCGTAGCCTCGGCTCCCGACGGAGCTATCTTCAATAATGCCGGACAGGTGCTGAACCATACTCTGTACTTCCTGCAATTTGCGCCGAAACCGGCAAAGAACGAACCGGCAGGCAAGTTGGGAGAAGCCATCAAACGTGACTTCGGCAGCTTTGAAAACTTCAAGAAAGAGTTCAACGCAGCTTCTGTAGGATTGTTCGGTTCGGGATGGGCCTGGCTGTCCGTTGACAAAGACGGAAAGCTGCACATCACCAAAGAGCCCAACGGAAGCAATCCGGTACGCGCGGGACTGAAACCGTTACTGGGATTTGACGTATGGGAACATGCTTACTACCTCGACTATCAGAACCGTCGTGCCGACCACGTAAACAAACTGTGGGAGATCATCGACTGGGATGTCGTAGAAAAACGGCTGTAACCTAACTCTTTTCACCACGGAGTAACACAGAGTATCACAGAGCTTTTTTTTTGTTAATAATCAACAACTTAAAATCGTCTCTGTGTTACTCTGTGTTTTTTATGGTGAGTTTTGAGAAAAGGCGAAAACAAATTCCGCATGACTCCGCGATGAAATAATCCCCGATTTACTTTCTTCTTATTTTCTTTTTCACTTACTTTGCCTCCGTAAAGACAAAGGGGTGCCACCCGGTGGCTGAGATTATACCCTAAGAACCTGATGCAGTTAGTACTGCCGAAGGGATTGTGTATTTCTTCCGTTTTTTCTTTTTCCCGCACGCACCCCTCTTTGTATTTACTTTCATTTATCCCCAAACACACCTATACGAATATGAAAGTACAAGTGAACAACAAAGAAGTGGAAACAGCCGCAAGCACACTGGCCCAGCTTGCCACCCAACTGCAACTTCCCGAAAACGGTGTAGCCATCGCCGTCAACAACCGAATGATACCGCGTCCGCAATGGGACGGATTCGGGCTGCAAGAGAATGATAACCTGATTGTGATTAAAGCAGCCTGCGGAGGATAGCCTATGTTAAGCCTACAATTTATCACCCATCAAACAGAGAATTACTCCTATCTGGAATCGGCGCGCATGGCTCTCGAAGGGGGCTGTAAATGGATCCAACTGCGCATGAAAGAGGCATCGCCGGAAGAGGTGGAGGCAGTGGCACTGCAACTGAAACCTCTCTGTAAAGCTAAAGAAGCGATCCTGATTCTCGACGACCACGTAGAGCTGGCCAAAAAGCTGGAAGTGGACGGGGTGCACCTGGGCAAAAAAGACATGCCCATCGGCGAAGCCCGGCAGATGCTGGGCGAAGCATTCATCATTGGCGGAACGGCCAACACCTTTGAAGACGTAAAGCTGCATCATGCCGCCGGAGCCGACTATCTGGGCATAGGCCCTTTCCGGTTTACCACCACTAAGAAAAATCTGAGCCCGGTACTGGGACTCGAAGGCTACACCTCCATACTGGCACAGATGAACGAGGCCGATATCCGGATACCGGTAGTAGCCATCGGAGGGATCGTGGCGGAAGACATTCCGGCCATTATGGAAACGGGGGTGAACGGCATCGCCCTCTCCGGAGCAATCCTGCAAGCACCGGACCCGGTAGAAGAAACAAAAAGAATTCTAAACATATAAGGAAATGAATCAAACTCACCACAGAGTAACACAGAGTTCCACAGAGATGGTTTTCTCTTAATACTCCATAAACAAGAAATTTAAAACTCTGTGAGACTCCGTGTTACCCTGTGGTGAAATGAACTCAAAACAAGATCAGAAATGGAAAAGTTAATCATTGCGGGACGTGAATTCAACTCCCGCCTCTTCCTGGGAACAGGTAAATTCAGCTCAAACGAATGGATGGAACAGTCGATACTGGCATCGGGCACCGAAATGGTGACAGTGGCCATGAAACGTGTCGACATGGAGAGCACAGAAGACGACATGCTGAAACATATTGTACATCCGCACATTCAGTTGCTTCCCAACACATCGGGCGTACGCAACGCGGAGGAAGCGGTGTTTGCCGCACAAATGGCACGCGAGGCTTTCGGAACCAACTGGCTGAAACTGGAGATTCATCCCGACCCGCGCTATCTGCTGCCCGACTCGGTGGAGACCCTGAAAGCGACTGAAGAACTGGTGAAACTCGGATTCGTCGTGCTCCCCTATTGCCAGGCAGATCCGGTGCTCTGCAAACAACTGGAAGAAGCGGGAGCCGCCACGGTAATGCCGCTGGGAGCACCTATCGGAACCAATAAAGGGCTGCAAACCAAGGAGTTTCTGCAAATCATTATCGAACAGGCAGGAATCCCGGTAGTGGTGGACGCCGGAATCGGAGCACCGAGCCATGCGGCGGAGGCTATGGAAATGGGTGCATCGGCATGCCTGGTAAACACAGCTATCGCCGTAGCCGGCAACCCGATAGAAATGGCAAAAGCCTTCAAGCAGGCAGTAGAAGCCGGACGGACGGCATACGAGGCCGGACTGGGTATGCAGGCCATAGGGTTCGTGGCAGAAGCAAGTTCACCACTGACGGCATTTTTAAACGAATAAAACAATAACCTCGCCTCCGGCCCCTCTCCCGTCGATCACTCTTCGGGAAAAGAATACGGGGCTGAGAGATCCTAATAACGAATGTATGGAACAAAGAATAAAATTTCCCCGCTCTGAGAAGGTATATCTGTCCGGCAAGCTATTCCCCGAAATCCGTGTAGGTATGCGAAAAGTAGAGCAAGTGCCCAGCACAACTTTCGAAGGAGAAAAGAAGGTGATCACTCCCAATCCGCATGTGTACATCTACGATACCAGCGGTCCTTTCAGTGACCCCGACATAGAAATCGACCTGAAAAAAGGCCTCCCGCGCCTGCGTGAAGAATGGATACTGAACAGAGGAGACGTGGAACAATTGCCCGAGATCAGTTCGGAATACGGACGCATGCGGCGGGATGACGGGAGCCTCGACCACCTCCGTTTTGAACATATCGCACTGCCCTACCGGGCCAAGGCCGGCCGGCATATCACCCAGATGGCGTATGCCAAACAGGGCATTGTCACTCCCGAAATGGAATATGTGGCTATCCGTGAGAATATGAACTGCGAAGAACTGGGCATCGAGACCCATATCACACCCGAATTCGTACGTCAGGAAATAGCCGAAGGACGGGCGGTGCTGCCTGCCAACATCAACCATCCCGAAGCCGAACCTATGATTATAGGCCGCAACTTCCTGGTGAAAATCAATACCAACATCGGCAACTCCGCCACTACCTCGAGCATAGACGAAGAGGTGGAGAAAGCAATGTGGAGCTGTAAATGGGGAGGAGACACATTGATGGATCTTTCGACCGGAGAGAACATACACGAAACGCGGGAATGGATCATCCGCAACTGTCCCGTTCCGGTGGGGACCGTACCTATCTACCAGGCTCTGGAAAAGGTAAACGGAAAGGTAGAGGACCTGACCTGGGAACTGTATCGCGACACACTGATCGAGCAGTGTGAGCAGGGAGTGGACTACTTCACCATCCATGCGGGCATCCGCCGGCATAATGTGCACCTGGCGGAAAAACGCCTCTGCGGCATCGTATCCCGCGGCGGAAGTATCATGAGCAAATGGTGCCTGGTGCACGACCGGGAAAGCTTCCTTTACGAACACTTCGATGACATCTGCGACATCCTGGCACAATACGATGTCGCAGTGTCGCTCGGCGACGGCCTACGGCCCGGATCGACCCACGACGCCAATGATGAAGCGCAATTTGCCGAGCTCGACACAATGGGCGAACTGGTGGTGCGCGCCTGGGAGAAAAACGTACAGGCATTTGTCGAAGGACCGGGACATGTGCCGATGCACAAGATACGCGAAAACATGGAACGCCAGATTGAAAAATGCCACAATGCCCCGTTCTATACGCTCGGCCCGCTGGTGACGGACATCGCTCCGGGATACGACCACATCACTTCGGCTATCGGAGCGGCACAAATAGGATGGCTGGGAACAGCCATGCTATGCTATGTGACCCCTAAAGAGCACCTCGCCCTGCCCGATAAAGAAGATGTACGCGTGGGAGTAATCACTTATAAAATAGCCGCCCATGCGGCCGATCTGGCCAAAGGACACCCGGGGGCACAGGTACGCGACAACGCACTGAGCAAAGCCCGGTACGAATTCCGGTGGAAAGACCAGTTCGACCTGTCGCTCGATCCGGAACGTGCATTCTCTTACTTCCATGCCGGACGGCATACCGACGGAGAGTATTGCACCATGTGCGGACCGAATTTCTGCGCGATGCGACTGAGCCGCGATCTGAAGAAAACTCAAAAACAAAAATAGGATGACCGTAACGGAAAGGACAGCGGAATACCGGAAAGCACTCGATGTGCCTATCTCCCAACTGGAGACGGACCGGATTGTAAAAGAAATCCTGGATCGACCGGAGAACTTCGACAACATTTACCGGCTGACGTCGGACGATAAATTATTGGTGTCCTGGCGGGCCTTATGGATATGCGACAAACTGTGCAGGCAGAAGCCGGAGTGGCTGATCCCTTTCAGGGAAGAGCTGACCGGAAGGTTGATGTCCTGCGGGCACGATGGCTCGAAACGACTGCTTCTTTCCATACTCTACCATGCACCCGCAACGAAGGTGCCTTCCGTGGCTTTGCTCAACTTCTGCCTGGACGCCATGCTGTCGCCCCAAGAGAGTATCGGCGTGCAATCGCTCGCCATCCGAATGGCTTACCGCCTGTGCGAGCCCGAGCCGGAGTTGCTGTATGAGTTGCGTACCATACTGGAGAGTACAGAGACGGAAATGTATTCGACCGCCGTAAAATCGGCTGTACAGAACACATTGAAGAAGATTAACCAGAAGAATAAAAAGAAAAAATAAAATGTTTTCAGATGAATTAGAAAAGATTTCCTGGGAAGAGACGACTAAAGCCATCTATTCCAAAACTGACGCTGATGTGCGCCGCGCATTGTCGAAGGAACACTGCGATGTAAATGATTTTATGGCATTGATTTCGCCGGCTGCCGCTCCATATCTGGAGACGATGGCACGTCTCAGCCGGAAGTATACGATGGAACGCTTCGGAAAAACAATCTCGATGTTCGTGCCTCTCTATATTACAAATTCTTGTACAAACTCGTGTGTATACTGCGGCTTTAACCACAACAACCCGATGAAGCGTACCATCCTTACGGAAGAAGAGATGGTGAACGAGTACAAGGCGATCAAGAAGCTGGCCCCCTTTGAGAATCTGTTGCTGGTGACAGGAGAGAATCCTGCCAAAGCCGGAGTGGACTACATCGAACGTGCCCTCTTGCTGGCAAAGCCCTACTTTGCTAACCTTCAGATTGAAGTAATGCCACTTAAAGCAGAAGAATATGAACGACTTACACATGCAGGTCTGAACGGGGTCATCTGCTTTCAGGAGACGTATAACAAAGCCAATTACAACATCTACCACCCCCGCGGCATGAAGTCTAAATTCGAATGGAGGGTCAACGGATTCGACCGCATGGGACAGGCCGGAGTACACAAGATAGGAATGGGCGTACTGATCGGACTGGAGGAATGGAGAACGGACATCACCATGATGGCCTATCATCTCCGCTACTTACAGAAGCATTATTGGAAAACGAAATATAGTGTCAACTTCCCCCGCATGCGCCCGTCGGAAAACGGAGGCTTCCAGCCCAATGTGGTGATGAACGACCGTGAGTTGGCACAAGTGACTTTTGCGATGCGCATCTTCGACCATGATGTAGACATCTCCTACTCTACCCGCGAAAGCGCAGCCTTCCGTAACCACATGGCTACGCTCGGAGTGACCACCATGAGTGCGGAAAGCAAAACGGAACCGGGAGGATACTTTACCTATCCGCAAGCACTGGAACAGTTTCACGTAAGCGACGAGCGGAAAGCCGTGGAGGTGGATGCAGCACTACGGTCGCTGGGGCGGATACCGGTATACAAAGACTGGGACACGGCGCTGACGCTACCCCAATGCTGATAACTGAAATAAAAGGGAATTTATGGAAAGATACAGCAGACAAACCATGCTTCCGGAAATAGGAGAAGTAGGACAGCTAAAGCTAAAAGCTGCCAAAGTACTGATTGTAGGCGTGGGAGGACTCGGTTCTCCCATCGCCCTCTATCTGGCCGGCGCTGGAGTGGGTACCATCGGGTTGGCAGATGACGACGAAGTGAGCCTCAGCAATCTGCAGAGGCAGATACTCTACACGGAGGAGGAAGTGGGCGACCTGAAGGCTATCTGTGCCTCCATGCGGATCAGCGCCCTCAACAGGGAGATAAAAGTGAATGCCTGTCCGGGAAGGCTAAGTAAAGAAAATGCACGTGATCTGATAGGCCAGTATGACATCATCGTGGACGGTTGCGATAACTTTGCAACACGGTATCTACTCAGCGATGTCTGTTCGGAGCTCGGGAAACCGTATGTATACGGTGCTATCTGCGGATTTGAAGGACAAGTGTCCGTCTTCAACTACGGAGAAGGAACTCAACGGAAAACTTATCGTGACCTCTACCCGGACGAAGAAGGAATGTTACACATGCCTCCTCCTCCCAAGGGGGTGGTCGGAGTGACACCGGCAGTAACGGGCAGTGTGGAAGCATGCGAAGTTCTCAAAATCATTTGTGGATTCGGAGAGGTCTTGGCAGGCAAACTATGGACAATTGACTTGCGGACATTGCAATCTAACATATTTTCACTATAAAGGTTGGTTTCTGAGTAAGTTAATTAGTAACTTTGCTAAACTTAACAGTTTAACAAAAGAAATGAAACTTATCGTAGTAACGACGCCTACTTTCTTTGTAGAAGAAGATAAGATTATCACTGCTCTTTTTGAAGAGGGACTGGATATTCTGCATCTCAGAAAACCGGAAACACCGGCTATGTATTCAGAGCGCCTGTTGACACTGATTCCGGAGAAATACCACAAACGGATTGTCACGCACGAACACTTCTATCTGAAAGAAGAATTCAACCTGATGGGAATTCATCTGAATGCACGAAATCCCAAAGAACCGCATGACTATTCGGGACATATCAGTTGTTCGTGTCACTCGGTGGAGGAAGTGAAGAATAAAAAGCACTTTTATGATTATGTATTCATGAGCCCGGTTTATGCTGTCTCTTATACACATCTGACGCTGCCGACGATATGCAGTGTGTAGA
>ENA-OXUB01001085-OXUB01001085.1-human-gut-metagenome-genome-assembly--contig:-NODE-1085-length-11434-cov-7.113455_pt1 | contig 11434 bp, 9 predicted proteins | sample MGYA00249345_ERZ652652 | MGnify/ENA primary metagenome ERZ652652 (study PRJEB26925, sample SAMN05826496) | human gut metagenome | biome: ENVO:2100002; feature: ENVO:00000062; material: ENVO:00002003... | reverse complement strand
CTACACACTGCATATCGTCGGCAGCGTCAGATGTGTATAAGAGACAGGTCCTCAAAGAAAAGGTAATTAACACAGTCGGTTCGGGAGACTCAATGGTAGCAGGCTTTGTGGCAGGATATGAAAAGACAAAAAGCTACCCCTATGCGCTGAAATTGGGCAGTGTGTGCGGAAATGCAACGGCATTTCTTGACGGACTTGCCACAAAAGAAAAAATAAATGAATTGCTTGCAAAATTCAATTAAAAAGGAGAGAAAAATATGCGTATCACAGATTTATTAAAAAAATCGGGTATTGCTCTCGGCGTTAAAGTTGCCGACAAGAGCGAAGCAATTGACAAACTTGTTTCATTACATGAAAAGTGCGGAAACCTCAAGGATGTTAAAGCCTACAAAGAGGGAATCCTCAACCGTGAAGAACTCGGCACAACAGCTGTAGGTATGGAGGTTGCAATTCCCCATGCCAAGAGCGAAGCTGTAAAAGCTCCCGCCCTCACGGCTATCACAGTCCCCGACGGTGTAGATTATGACTCGCCCGACGGTAAGCCCTGTAAGCTGCTCTTTATGATTGCCGCAACAACAGACGGTGATGTTCATCTTGAAGTACTTGCAAGACTTATGCAGCTTTTGATGCATGAAGATTTTACCGCAAAGCTTAAAGCCGCAAAAACTCCGGAAGAATTCATCTCGATTATTGACGCAAGAGAAACAGAAAAGTTCCCCGATGAACCAAAGGCAGAAGTTCCTGCAAAGAAGGGTTACAGAGTTCTTGCTATCACAGCTTGTCCAACAGGTATTGCTCATACTTATATGGCGGCTGAATCACTCCAGAAAGCCGGCGACAGCCTTAACATTCCGATTAAGGTTGAAACAAACGGTTCGGGCGGTGCAAAGAATGTGCTTACTGAAGAAGAAATTGCAAATTGTGACGGTATCATCATTGCCGCTGACATCACAATAAATCTTGCCCGTTTTGACGGCAAGCCCGTTTTACAGTGTGCCGTTTCAGACGGTATTCATAAGCCGGAAGAGCTTATCAACAAGATTGTAAACAAAGAAGTTCCCGTATATCATCACAAAGGCGGTTCTGCAGATGCTCCAAGGAAGAGAGGCGGCACTTACGGTCACCTTATGAACGGTGTATCACATATGCTCCCGTTCGTTGTAGCAGGCGGTATCTTCATTGCAATCGCATTCCTCATTGATATTGCGTGCGGTGTAAACGCACAGGAGGTTGGCAGTGCATTCGGTACGGTAACTCCAGCAGCCGCATGGTTTAAGACACTCGGCGGTGTGGCATTTAACCTTATGGTTCCTATCCTTTCCGGCTTTATCGCAATGTCAATTGCAGACCGTCCCGGTCTTCTCGTTGGTCTTGTAGGCGGTTTCCTTGCAACATCAGGCGCAACCTTTATGGATCCTGCCGCTGCAGAAACAGTTCCGTCAGGCTTCCTCGGTGGCTTGCTTGCAGGTTTCGTAGGCGGTTACTTAATGCTCGGTATTGAAAAAATGTGCGATAAGATGCCTAAGGCTCTTGAGGGTATCAAGCCCGTTCTCATCTATCCGCTTCTCGGACTCGGCGGTATTCTCGTTGTAATGTGCGCAGTCAACCCATTCATGGGTATGATTAACTCAGGTATGTCAAACGGCCTTAACGCTATTGCCTCTAACCCTGCAATGATGGTTCCGCTCTGTGCGCTCCTCGCAGGTATGATGTCTATCGACATGGGCGGTCCTTTCAACAAGGCAGCTTATGCATTCGCAACACTTAACCTTGCAAACGCAGACGATCAGGCATACATCATTATGGCAGCAGTTATGATCGGCGGTATGGTTCCTCCAATCGCAATCGCTCTTTCAAACACATTCTTCAAGAATCGTTGGACAGACGAAGAAAGAAAGAATGCTCCCGTAAACTATGTAATGGGACTTTCATTCATCACAGAAGGTGCAATTCCTTACGCAGCAGGTCATCCGCTTCAGGTTATCCCTTCATGTATCGTTGGTTCTGCAGTAGCAGGCGCACTTTCAGCTCTCTTTGGCTGTAAGCTTATGGCTCCTCACGGCGGTATCTTCGTATTCGCAACAATGCAGGGTACATGGTATTTCTACCTCCTTGCTCTTGCAATCGGTGCAGTAGTTACAATGCTTATGCTTGCACTTCTCAAAAGACCGATTAAAAAATAATTAATTTGCTATTACCCGTTTTTTGAAATGTTTTGTTCCTCGGCACCGGTGTAAAAGCCGGTGCCACCCCTCAAAACTCAAAAAACTTTCACGACATTAGATTCAAAACTTCAAAGCACAAATTTATTTTATAAAGGAGATTTTATTATGGTATCAAAAGAACTCGTACTCACAAATGCGCAGGGATTCCATATGCGTCCGGCATCGGTTTTTGCAACAGCTATGGGCAAATACAGCTGTGATGTAACAATCAAATTCAACGGCAATCAGTACAACGCAAAGAGCCTCCTCAACATTATTGCGGCTTGCATCAAGTGCGGCAGTGAAATTGAAGTCGTTTGCGACGGTGCTGACGAAAACGAGGCACTTGCAGAGGCAGTACAGCTCATTGAGAGCGGTCTTGGCGAATAATGGCACCAACAGACCAGTTACAAGAGGTGAAGATTATGCTACACGGAACAGCCGCATCCGAGGGTATCGGAATCGGTAAGGTAATGCTTATTGAAGAACATTCGCTTGAATACACTCCACGAACAGTAACAGATACTGAGGCAGAGTCACAGCGTTTTAAGGCAGCAGTAGATGCTTTTTGCTACAATACTGAAAAACAGGCAGAAAATCTTCGCAGTTCAGCCGGTGAAAAAGAGGCAGAAATTCTTGCAGGTCACATTCAGATTATCAAAGATCCGTATCTCAGCGGTGAAATTGAAAAGCTGATTGCAGACGGTCAATGTGCGGAATCTGCTCTTGAGCATATGTGCGATATGTTTATTGCAATGTTCTCGGCAGCTGACGATGAGCTTACAAAACAGCGTGCGGCTGATGTCAGAGATATCAAGAGCGGTGTTCTTGGCATTCTTCTCGGAGTAAACGAAATTAAAGTAAGCGATGCGCCAAAAGGCACTGTGCTTGTTGCAAGGGAGCTTACTCCTTCTGTTACGGCAGGTATTGTAAAAGAAAACATAGCAGGCATTATTACTGAAACAGGCGGAACAACTTCCCACTCTGCAATTCTTGCAAGAGCGCTTGAGATTCCCGCTGTACTCAGTGTTGAGGGTGTCGCATCAAGCCTGAAAAACGGCGACACAGTTGTAGTTGACGGCAGTGAGGGTGCTGTAATTGTTAATCCGGATGATAACACAGTTTCAGAATACTCCAAAAAGCGTGACGCTTTTCTTGCAGAACGCAAAGAGCTTGAAAATTACAGGGGACGAGAAACAAAATCCGCAAGCGGAGAAGTTTATGAACTTTTCTGCAACATAGGAAAACCCGAAGACGCTGTCAAGGCAGTTGATGCAGACGGCGAGGGTGTCGGACTTTTCAGAACAGAGTTTCTGTTTATGGACAGAACTTCAATTCCGACAGAGGACGAACAGTTTGAGGCCTACAAAAAGGCGGCTCTTATCTTAAAGGGCAAGTCGCTGATTATCAGAACACTTGATATCGGCGGTGACAAGGACATTCCGTACCTTGGACTTGAAAAAGAAGAAAATCCGTTCATGGGATTCCGTGCAATCAGATATTGCCTTAAAAACCGTGAACTTTTCAAATCACAGATTAAAGCCATTTTGCGTGCAAGCGCATTCGGTGACATCAAGATTATGTTCCCACTCATCACAACTATGGATGAACTTCGTGAGGGCAAAAAGCTTGTTGCAGAATGCAAAGCCGATTTACGCAATATGGGCATAAATTTCAACGAAAACATTCAGGTTGGTGTTATGGTTGAAACAGCATCTGCGGCAGTTATCGCAGATATGCTTGCAAAAGAGGCAGACTTCTTCAGCATCGGCACAAATGACCTCACAGGCTACACAATGGCTTGTGACAGAGGCAACAACGATGTGTCTTACCTCTACTCTCCCCTTCAGCCAAGCGTTCTCAGAATGATTAAACGCACAATTGAGTGCGGTGTTCAGAACGGCATTTCAGTCGGAATGTGCGGTGAGGCTGCCGCAAACAAGCTGATGATTCCGTTGCTTATTTCATTCGGACTCACAGAATTCAGCGTTTCCGCTCCGTCAGTTCTCAATGTGAGAAAGATAATTTCCACATGGACAAAAGAAGAGGCAGACAAAGTTACCGCAAAGGTGCTTGAAATGAGTACACAGCAGGAAATTGTCGAATACCTCAAATCGGTTGTGTAAAACAACCAAGTTAATATGCGTTAATCTCAGTTAAATAATTTGCAAACACGATTAATCCCCGTCAGAAATTCTGACGGGGATTTGTCTTTTGGTATATTAATTAGTTTTTTCTCTGCATACTATCCCTTTTTGAAAAGACGCAGCCACAATAGTTTTGGCGGTAGAGGTCATATTCTTTTGAAAGGATGATTGAACGCTTGTAGCCTTCACGCTTTTTGAAGTCGCTGTACAGCCACGGAATGCCGTACTTCTCGGCAAGATCCGCACCGATTGAATTGAGCAACTGCGCATTTTTCAGCGGACTGATTGTAAGCGTGGTTGTGAAATAATCAAAGCCGTGTTCCCTTGCGTAGCGTGCAGAGGATTCAAGTCGCAGTCTGAAACATTTTTCACACCGCTTTCCGCCCTCGGGTTCATTTTCAAGACCTTTGACATACTCAAAGTAATCCTTGGGCAAATATTCGCCCTCAATTACCTTTACAGGATGTTCAAACGGCATAAGCGATACAAGACGCTTTTCTTCGCTCAGGCGGTAATTGTACTCATCCGCAATCGAAATATTCGGATTGTAAAAATAGACCGTGATATCAAAATATTTTGAAAGATACTCAAGGCAGTATGACGAACACGGGGCGCAACACACATGCAAAAGCAGCTTTGGGACTTTTCCCTCCCCCGTTATTTTGTCAATTACCCTGTCGAGTTCTTTCTGATAGTTTATCTTGTTCATAGTATTATATAAATTTGCAAATGTAATCAAAAAGTTCTTCGGCTGTGTCTGCAACAAACGGCGCACCTGCGTTCATAAGCTCGTTTTTCCCCCTGAATCCCCATGAAACACCAGCCATTTTTACACCCGCATTGTTTGCCGTAAAGACATCGACATCGCTGTCACCGACATAGAAACATTCTTCGGGAGTTACGCCGCTCATATCGAGGAGTGCAAGCAGAGCATCAGGCTCGGGCTTTGTCTTGTACTGTGGTTTCTGCCCCCATGCCTGAGTAAACTTGTGATTTGGAAATGCTTTTTTTAGTATTTTATCAACAAATTCATCGGGCTTGTTTGAAAGCACACCTGTTTTTACACCCTTTTCTGCAAGCTTTTCAAGCATTTCGGCACAACCGTCATATGCGGCGGTGTGGTCGTTGCAATGAACAGCATAGTGTCTGTCGTAATCAGCCTTGACCTTTTCAAAAAGCTCGTGGTCGGTCCACGCATCTCCCATCGCCCTTCTGATGAGCATTTCTCTGCCGTTTCCGACATATGTTTTATAATTTTCAACCGGCTTTTCTTCAAGACCGTTAAGCTTCAGACCGTAGTTCACACTTATAGCAAGATCGGTAAGCGAATTCATAAGCGTGCCGTCAAGATCAAATACTACCATTTTTACCATAAATATCACCTTAGTTTAATCCTTTTTCCTGTTCAAAAAGTATTGCTCTGCATGGTGCCGCCTCAACTCCGCCGAGCTTTATCGGAAACGCACACAAATCATATTCGCCATCAGCCACTCCCGAAAGATTGAGATTTTCGAGAACGGCAATATCCGCTCTGCCAAGTTCAAGATGTGTTTTAACTTCATCAAACGGAGGTGCGATTGACTCGGCATCCGTACCGACAAGCACCACCCTGCTTTGTGCAAGCACAATTGCGGCAGAATGTGAAAGGTATGTTTTGCCGTTCCCACGAAAGAGTATGCGTTTTCGGCAATACGGCAACAGCTTGTCCATATCTTCGCCCGTCAGCACACCCTTGACCGTTATTACGGTGCATTTTCCGTAGAAAGTGTTAAGCCTTAAATCGGTTATCCCTTTGCCGTCAGGGCAAAAGTGGAGAGGAGCGTCAATATGCGTGCCTGCATGAACACACATAGAAATCTGCGAAAGATTGCACTCGTCATCTTCATCAATACTTCTCAGCGGAGTCACAACGGTTTCGGGATCACCCGGATATGTTTCGGTTGTAAGAGTGTCTCTCGAAATATCATGAATATACATACATCCTTCGCCTCTTTTCTTTTTGAACATTTTTAATTAACGCAGAGCGTCAGCTCCTCAGAGTCTAAGTAAAATATAACTCTGCTTAAATTCAGAACGAACCCACCGTATGAGTAAAGCGGAACATCTGCACTATGATTATACCACATATTACTGCACTTTGCACCTTTATCGGCAAAATTTCCTTGTTTTACGGCAAAAAATAACCCCACAGGAAAACCCTGTGGGGTAAATTGCAATTGTGAATTTAATCAACAGCGATTAATTATTCAACAGAAATCGGTGAACCGACATTGCCTGTCTCGTAACCGCCAACGATGTACTTCTGAACGATAGTAGCATCCTTGATTGAGATTCTGCCATCCTCATTAGCATCACATGTCTTGAATGCGTTTGCATCATCAGCAGCAATACTCATAAGGTTGATAGCAATCTTCTGAATTGTTGTAGCATCTACAACTGTAATTGAGTAGTCACCGTCAGCATCGCCGAGAAGCGGAACACGGTTACCGTCAATCTTAATATTAGCCTTAGCACCTGAGCGTGACGGATAATCAAACTTAGTAAGATCAAGTGTGATTGTTACATCAACGAGTGAATCTTCTGCAAAACCTGCAGAAACTGTGTTAAGAAGCATATTCTGACCATTGAATGCAAGGTCAAATTCTTCGCCTATAGGAGTTGCGCTCTGCTCGGGAAGACCCCAGCTAGCTGCCCAATCATCGTTTGCAGCAAACTTGAACTGATAAGCATCGTCTGCAGATTCAATGTTTTCATACTTAATCTGATATACCTTGTCAGAAACCTGAGTCATGTGGTTAGCTTCAGCGTCAACACCCCATGCTACACCGTTGAGCCAGTTGTCTTCACCGTTACCAACAACTGTAATGCTGTTAACTTCAAGGTCTGTTACCATTTTAACGCCGTCACCTGTTACAGTAATCTTGTTTGTAGCAGGATCGAATGTTACAGTAACATCACAAGCTGTTTCTACATCGAAAGTTACATTGTTATCTGTACCGTCAAGACCGATCCACTTCTGAGCGTCGCCTGTGTTTGCAACAACCTTGAGCTGATAGTTTTTACCTGCAGGAACAGCAGAGAATGTCTTTGTGAATACGCTGCCGTCAGCTGTCATAACATTTTCAGGAGCTGCAGCAGGTGTACCAACCCATTCGTAGCCTGTAAGATTTGTTGTACCGGCAACTACATATGTAGTATCGGCAGCAGGAGCTGTTGAAGGCTCTTCTGTTGTAGGCTCTTCTGAACCGTCGGGATCTGTTACAGTATTATTAGCTACAACATACTTATCAAATACTTCCTGGTCAACGATTGACTTGTCAGCAACCGAAACTTCTTCATCGCCGATTTCCATGTCTGTTGCAGGATCAACCTTTGAAAGACGAAGTACCTGTACATCAAGATTAACAGTAGTTGCTGTAGCCTCAGGATCAATTACTTCAAACTCAGCAGAAGCAAATACGATTTCCTTTGATGTTGTGTCATAAAGGCTGAGTGTATTACCGTTAGCTTTAATTACACCCGGAAGAGCATTCCAAACATAACTACCAATCTTTGGATATTCAAATGATTTAGCTCTGGTTGTGTTAGCTGTTGGCTTGAGTACATTTGCATCGTAGTTCATATCCCACTGGAAGTCCAACATGTCCTTATCCTTAGACTGGAACATATATGTAACCTTTACAGTCTTCTTATCTGCGCTGAGAGTAACCTGCTTCTCAGGGAAGAGGTTTGAAGTAGCTGTAACTGTGAGACCCTTTGCAGGAGCTGCAGTTGCAGGCTCTACTGTTGTGGGCTCTGCTACTGTTGTAGGCTCTACTGTTGTAGGCTCTGCTACTGTTGTAGGCTCTGCATCAGTAACGATGTCAACCTTACCCTTTGCACCCTGCTTTGTAGCATAGTTAAAGTTTGAAAGGTCAAGTGTAAGAACGATGTCATAACCGTCTTCGTAACCAGCTGCATCTGTATCAATGATCATGTTCTGACCGTTGTATGTAAGGTCAAACCACTCATTGAGAGGAGCTGTGCCCTGCTCAGGAAGGCCCCAGTTATCTGCCCATGAACCGTTGGCAGCAAACTTGAACTGATAGTTCTCATAAGCGTCAAGGCTCTCAAACTTAATCTGGTAAACCTTTGAACCCTCAGATGTTTCTGTCATGTAGTTAGCTTCAGCATCTACCTTCCAGTCCTTACCGTTGAGCCATGCATCTTCACCGTTACCAACGACTGTAATGTGGTCAACAACAAGTTCTTTCGGAATTACAACACCTTCACCTGTTGCAGTGATTTCATTTGTTGTAGGGTTGTAAGTTACTGTTACATCACATTCCTTTGTAACATTGAATGTGAAGTTGTCATTGCCGGTATCGCCTACACCAATCCACTCTGTATCGTTTTTAACGATCTTGAACTGGTAGCCGTTGCCGACTGCTACGTTGGTAAATACTTTTTCGTAGTTACCATCGCCGTTTTCTGTCATTACATTATCTCCGCAAGTTGCTTCAGTCTCAGCCCACTTGTAACCTGTGAGTTCTTCAGAACCGGATACGAAATATGAATCGCCGGCAGCAGAAACGCTCACTACAGTTGCAACGAGTGATGTCACAACAAGCATCATAGACAGTAAAAGGCTAAGTGCTTTTTTGAACATTTTCTTTTCCTCCTTATGTGATAATGCTTCTATAAGCAGTTTAATTATACAACAATCAACCACCAAAAGTCAATGCTAAAAACTCTTGCTGACTGATTATTTGACAAAATATTGTTTTTTTGTAGGAATGCACAAATAAAATATCATTTATTTGTTATTTGTAACCATTCACATTGTGAGATTGCCAGTTCCAGCTGTCACGGCACATATCCTCAAGACTTTTCTCGGCAATCCATCCAAGTATTTTTTTGGCTTTTGTTGCGTCGGCAAAGCATTCTGCAATGTCGCCTGCTCGGCGTGGCTTTATAACATAAGGAATTTCAATCGAATTTGCCTTTTCAAAAGCCTTTACAATATCAAGAACGCTGTAGCCCACACCTGTTCCGAGATTAAAAATCTCGGTTCCCTTGTGCTCTGCGGAATATTCAATAGCCTTTACATGACCTTTTGCAAGGTCAACAACATGGATATAGTCACGCACACCCGTGCCGTCATGCGTAGGGTAATCGTTGCCGAAAACACCGAGACACTTGAGTCTGCCGGCGGCAACCTGTGTTATGTACGGCATAAGGTTATTCGGGATTCCGTTAGGATCTTCACCGATTCTGCCGCTTTCGTGAGCGCCGATCGGGTTAAAGTAACGAAGAAGAACAACAGACATATCGGGATTTGCGTTTGCGGTGTCTGTGAGAATTTGTTCCATCATAAACTTTGTCCAGCCATACGGATTTGTAGGAGAACCCTTTGGCATTGTTTCAACAAGCGGAACAGTTTCCGGAGTACCGTAAACCGTGGCACTTGAGCTGAAAATAAAGTTATTTACACCGTGTTTTTTCATCACTTCAAGCAATGTGAGCGTTGAATCAATATTGTTGCGGTAGTATTCAACAGGCTTCTCACAGCTTTCACCTACTGCTTTAAGACCTGCAAAGTGAATTACCGCATCAATCTTATTCTCCGAAAAAATCTTTTCAACGGCATCTCTGTCACATACATCGGCCTCATAGAGCGGAATTTTTCTGCCTGTCAGCTCTTCAACTCTTTCAACCGCTACGGGACAGCTGTTTGAAAAATTATCTGCAATTACAACATCGTGACCTGCGTTGATGAGTTCAACACAAGTGTGCGAGCCGATATATCCGGCGCCGCCTGCAAGCAAAACATTCATTTTAAAATTCCTTTCTTAACATCAGCATTTTTCAGGCTCGGGATAGTCAACACCAAAGGTTTCGGCTGTAACCTTTGCCATAATCTGAGGATCAAGAGGCTTGTCGGAATAGTCTGTGTCACACTCTGCAATTTCATTGACAACATCCATACCCTCAATTACCTTGCCGAATGCGGCATACTGACCGTCAAGGTGCGGAGCGTTCTTGTGCATAATGAAGAACTGCGAGCCTGCTGAGTCGGGCATCATTGAACGAGCCATTGAGAGAACACCCTCTGTATGCTTGAGATTGTTTTCAAAGCCGTTCACGGCAAATTCGCCCTTGATTGAATATCCGGGACCGCCCATACCCGTGCCTTCGGGGCAACCGCCCTGAATCATGAAACCGTAGATTACACGGTGAAATGTAAGACCGTCATAGTAACCCTTGTTTACAAGGCTGAGAAAATTATTTACAGTATTCGGAGCAATTTCAGGATAAAGCTCCGCTTTGATTGTTTTTCCGTTTTCCATTTCAAAAGTAACAATAGGATTGCTCATTTTAAATCGTCCTTTCGGTTTATTAACACTATTTTAGTATATTATTGATAAAATAGCAAGTGTTTTAGTGATTATTTGCGAATAAATCAACCTTTTTCAATACTCATTGTAGCAAAAGCATTGAGGTCTGTTCCTGCAATATTTCCGCTGAGAAACTCGTAATATCCCTGTGAACCGACCATGGCGGCATTGTCACCGCAAAGAGATTTTTCTGGCATATACATTTCCCAATCACGCTTTTTACACTCTTCGGCAAGGGTTCTTCTGAGAAGTGAATTTGCCGAAACACCGCCTGCGATTACAAGCTTTTTCTGTCCCAGGTCTTCAGCCGCCTTGATAAAGTTTGTAACAAGGCAATCGACAACGGCATAGCGGAATGATGCACAGACATCTGCTTTGTTAAGCTCAACACCCTTTTGTGCCGAATTGTGAATGAGGTTGATTACGGCTGTTTTAAGTCCCGAAAAGCTGAAATCATACGGTGCATCGTGAACTGCGGGACGAGGAAGCTTGAATGCAAACGGATTGCCGTTTTCCGCAACTCTGTCCATTTCAATTCCGCCCGGATACGGCATTCCCATTGTCCTTGCGGCTTTGTCAAAAGCCTCGCCTGCGGCATCATCACGGGTTTTGCCGATAATTTTCATCTTTGTGTAGTCCTCAACCATAACAATATGGCCTGTCTCTTATACACATCTGACGCTGCCGACGATATGCAGTGTGTAGA
>ENA-OXUB01001079-OXUB01001079.1-human-gut-metagenome-genome-assembly--contig:-NODE-1079-length-11481-cov-8.175565_pt1 | contig 11481 bp, 7 predicted proteins | sample MGYA00249345_ERZ652652 | MGnify/ENA primary metagenome ERZ652652 (study PRJEB26925, sample SAMN05826496) | human gut metagenome | biome: ENVO:2100002; feature: ENVO:00000062; material: ENVO:00002003... | reverse complement strand
CTACACACTGCATATCGTCGGCAGCGTCAGATGTGTATAAGAGACAGGGATAAAATCATTCTTCCCGGTTTGTCTGCCGTGAGTGACGGCTTGTTCCATTAATGGAATGTGCGGTCATACACGGCTTTCCGCTTCCGGCTCAAAAGGACAACGAAAAAAGAAAAATCGTCAAAACCCCGTAAAAGCACCTCTTTGGCATAAGCACAAAAGAAAGGGGCCTTGTCTCATCAGTCTAAACTATTGTTTAGGCGTGAGGCAAAGCCCTTTTCTCCGCTTATGCGGCAGTCGGCACACGTTCGTTCAAAATCTTTTTGGGCGATGGTGTGCTGACGGATAAAATCGCTTTTACGGAAAAACTTGTGTGAGAAGAAAAAATCAGGAGATTCATTTCTAAATCTCCCGTTTTATTGTTACTTTTGCATACGAAGAGTTCTTTGAAGGTTACGCAACGCACAGAAGAATAATGCAGTAGATAACTAACTAATTCGTAACCTATTACTATTATGAGCGATTACCCAATGCTCATTTCCAATAAATTACACTCTTTTCGTAACTTCAGACTACAAACAAGTATAAATATTGCGTACGGTACCGAAGGAAATCAATACTTTTTCCGCTTTTATCTTACCAAATTGTATGAAAGTTGTGTTTTTCCAAGTCCTGAAAGGACTACTCCCCAATGGATTGCTTTCGGAATGGAGTATCAGCATAGTTCAGTAAAGTTCTAATATTGACAGAATACTAATAATCAAAATCAGAAAGCTTATGAAGACTTAGAAAAACGACTAAAAACAAATTCCGGGTTTTATAAATCTTCCGGATAGAACATTCCTTATTTTTATGTTTAACCGAAAAATTTAATGTATGACAAAAAGAACTAACCTGTTTCCGAGTTTAATCAAGACTCGTGAAATGAATTGTCTCAAAATAGCAGGTGCCAGTCTACTGCTATTATGTATTTCTCCTCAGTTTGCCGCGGCCGATGGGCTCAAACAGGATGCGGTTACCATTATGCAACAACAAAATCTAAAAGTTAGCGGCGTAGTTACTGATGAAGCTGGCGAACCTCTTATCGGTGTATCCGTATTGGTAAAAGGAACTACTTTAGGAAACATCACAGATCTGAATGGTCGGTTCTCTTTGGATGTTCCGGAAGGGAGCATTTTGGAAATTTCCTATATTGGCTATAAAACACAGAGTATCAAAGCCCAGAGAGAACCAATGAACATTGTTCTTAAAGAAGATGCCCAGAAGTTGGATGAAGTTGTCGTAGTGGGTTTCGGTACTCAAAAGAAAGTCAATCTGACCGGATCTGTGTCTGCTGTGACGGGTGACGATATTTCAAAACGGCCGGTTGCCAATGCTGCTATCCTGCTGCAAGGGCAGATTCCGGGACTTCGTGTCAATCAGGGACTTGGACAGCCAGGTGGGGAAGGAACCTCTTTTCGTATCCGTGGCCAGGGGACTTTCTCTTCCGCCGGGTCGGATCCTTTGATCCTGATCAATGGTGTACCGGGTAGTATGACAAATCTTGATCCCAGCGTGATCGAGAGTGTTTCTGTGTTAAAGGATGCAGCTTCGGCTGCTATTTATGGAGCGAGAGCTGCCAACGGGGTTATCCTGGTAACTACCAAGCAAGGTGCGGTAGGAGATAAGGTGCACATTAGTTATCATGGAAATGTAGGTTTGCACACACCCACCAAGTTATATGATCGTGTCACCAATTCTGTGGAATATATGGAGCTAGCGAATCTGGCCTGGAAGAACTCCGGAACCGGTAAACAATACACTCAAGACCAGATTAATCTTTATCGGAATAATGTCGGGGACCCCCAATATCCTAACTTTGACTGGCAGGACTATATGTTCCGTATAGCTGTAGTGCAGACACATAATCTCTCGATGGCCGGTAGCACGGAGAAGACTACCTACAATGTAGCTTTGAATTTTGTCGATCAGCCGGGTACTATGCGTGGATTTAAATATAGAAAATACAATGCAACAATCGACCTTACTGCGCGTATTACTAATTTTATAAAGGTGGGAACTTATGCCAACTTGATGTATGGTGAGACAGAGCAGCCTCGCCAGGGACAGAATGATGCTTTCCTCTCTACGCTTTCGCAGGCACCGACCTATATGCCTTGGTTACCGGATGACGGAACAGGTATTCGCCGCTGGACAAGTTCCGCTTATTCCTTCGAAAGTCATAACAAAAACATGCCTGCCATTATCGGAGATAACGCCATGAAGCGTGATAATAATTTTGATATAAATGCTCAGCTGTGGTTAGAGATCAATCTGGCTAAAGGCTTGACGTGGTATACTAAAGGAGCTGCCCGCCTTCAGTCTAACAAAAGTAAAGACTGGCGAGGAAGCACGACTTATACTTACGATTACCATACCGGCGAGAGATCGTCCGAACTCGATAAAGGCGGATTGGGATTAAGTGTAGGCGATGGCCGCCGTTTCTATACCAACCTTTATAGTTATCTGAAATATGATTTGTCGTTAGTGGATAATGCACATAATTTCTCTTTGATGGTAGGTTACAATCAAGAGTCGGAGAAATATGAAACGCTCAATGCCTATCGTAAAGACTTTGCATTTGACTTGCCGGTACTCAATGCCGGAGGGACAGCCGATTGGAGTAACAGTGGAGGTGAAGAAGAGTGGGCTATTCAGTCCTTGTTCGGACGTTTTAACTACGATTTTAAAGAGCGTTATCTGTTTGAAGCCAATATGAGATACGACGGAACTTCACGCATCTCCGATGAAAATCGTTGGGGAGTATTTCCATCATTCTCAGTAGCTTGGCGTGCCACAGAAGAAGAGTTTATTAAAAATTTGAATCTTAATTGGCTGAACAATTTCAAGTTGAGAGGTTCATGGGGACAGTTGGGTAACCAGAATATCGGACTTTATCCCTATCAAGCTATGATTTCGGGTGTGGATGACTATCCGTTTACCAAAACTTCGGATGGTGTTATTATCGGATATCAGCAGACAGCTTATGCCAACCGTAACATTAAGTGGGAGACCACTACTATTACCGATATCGGTTTCGACCTGCAGGTGTTCGATGGCTTGAGCGTAACTTTCGATTGGTATAAAAAGACTACTGATGACATATTGCGTTCTTCACAGGTGTCGAGTTTACTCGGACTTTCTGCTCCGACGGTGAATAATGGTTCGGTGGAGAATAAAGGTATAGAGGTTGCCTTAAACTATGCCAATATGGTGAAGGGAGGTACATTCAGGGGATTCCGCTACAATGCAGGGGTTTATTTTGACCGTTCGCGCAACAAGCTGACTGAATTTGGTGCAGAAGAAATCGGAAGTTACAGCATCAAACGTGAGGGATTACCTTATGATGAGTATTATATGTTGGAGTGTATCGGTGTATTTGCAGATCAGGCTGAGATCAATGCATCACCAAAGCAATTTAATGATAACACACAGCCGGGTGATCTGAAGTACAAAGATATCAGTGGACCTGATGGAAAACCGGACGGAGTGATTGATAACTATGACCGCCGTACTTTCTCAGGACGTTTTCCGGGTTTCGAATATGGTATCAATGCCAGTGCGACATGGAAAGGTTTTGACCTGTCGCTGATCGGTCAAGGGGTAGCTGATAAAAAATATTATACTACTGACTGGGGAGTACAGCCCTTTATGCAAGGATCATCTCCCAACAAGGACTACATTAAACACATGTGGACAGAAGAGAATCCTTATGGTGCTAAACATCCTAAACTCTATTGGCAGGATATGGGTGGAGGCAAGAATACACGTCCCAACAGCTATTACTTGAAGGATGCCTCTTTCTTCCGCCTGAAGAATGTGACTTTGGGCTATACGCTGCCTCGGGTATGGACCGAAAAGGCGAATATCTCTAAAGTGCGTATCTACTTCTCCGGTGATAATCTGTTGACTCTGACTCCGTACAAAGGACTCGACCCTGAACGTAACGGGGATGGAAGAGATGCCATCTATCCACAAAACAGAATCTATTCGTTTGGTTTAAATGTTGAATTTTAATTAGGACATGCAATGAAAAAGAATATTCATATATTGTTAGCTGCCACATTACTTTTCGGTGCCACCTCGTGTGAAGACTTTCTTCAGAAAGATCCTCCGTCAAGCCCTTCGCAAAGCGTATTCTGGCAGAAAAAGAGTGACTTTGAATCGGCTTTGGCCGGAACTTATTCGGTCATGTACTCCGGCGTATTTTCTCAGATTATGCCTTGTCTGGACGGATTGACGGATAATGCGATCGTACAACATAGCGAAGGTACGTATGGTTGGGCCAAGACGATTGCCCAGGGAGATCTTACTCCCAATCAAGGTGGATTCGTTACCGATATTTACGGCAATTGCTATAAAGGCATTGCCCGTGTACATATCTTGATGGAACAACTCGATCAGTATACCGGATCGGATATCAGTGCGGATGAAAAAAAGTTTATGCTTGCACAGTGTAAAGCATTGCGCGGCTATTTTTATTCATGGTTGTATCAGTGTTATAAAGAGGTGCCTGTAGTGACTCAGTCTCTCGATCTGAATACGATGTATCAACCTAAGGCTACCCGCGCAGAAGTGTTGAATCGTGTAATGACCGACTATGACGAAGCCATCAGTGAATTGCCCGATAAGTTGTATTCCGATTCACAAACTTCCGGTCGGTTCACTGTTTCGGCTGTCAAGGCTCTGAAAGCGAGAATCCTGCTATTCGATGCTTACGATAGCAATGGAAAGGCTATTCCTTCCAAGATGGAAGAAGTACTGGCTCTGTTGCAGAGTATCAAAGGTTATAGTTTGGCTGCGCGTGTGCGTGACAATTTTATCTCCGAAAAGCAATTGGCATCACCGGAGATCATGTTTTCCGTTCGCTTCCTGCGTCCGAACCTGACTCATTCTATGGATTTGTATTATGGCGCCTGGGCGGTTCTGGACCCCACCCGCAATATGGTGGACGCATTTGAATGTACGGATGGAAAGCCATGGGGAGAATCTCCTTTGACGGTACGTCCTGACGAAAGTATTTTATATGGTAATGACGATGCCCTGAAGAAAGCGGAACGTGCTAAAATGTTTATGAACAGAGACCGTCGTCTGTACGAGTCTGTCAACCATTCTATGATGGCCAATTTTGTCGATGACGGGTTTAAAGACGAAGAGGTTCAGGTGAACGAATCAAATAATAAAGGACCTACCGGTTTCAGCGCTCTCAAATATGTCCAACCTACGGATGTGACACCCAGATACAGTACTGTTTCGGATGCAGATATCGTTGTACTGCGTTACGCTCATGTATTGTTGATGATAGCCGAAGCCGAAAACGAAGCACACGGAGCTACCACAACAGCCTTGAATGCTATTAATGAAGTAAGGACACGTTCGGGACAACCGGCCATCGAAGCCGGTATCTCACAAGACGATCTTCGTGAACGTATCCGGAACGAATGGCGTATTGAAACTTGTTTTGAAGGGCTGCGTTACTTCCAGTTAAAACGATGGAAGTTGATGGATAAACGGGTGAACGGGGTAGAAGATCCTGCTTATCCGGGATACATCAAGGTGTATAAACCTGCATTTGAATTTTTCCCGATTCCACAGTCCGAAATAGATAAAGCGGGCGGTGTATTGAAACAGGACCCGGCGTATGAATGACAATCTGTACACCGAAGATATGACTTGTAACTAAACTCACCGTTGATAATAAAGATAATAAGCCGACGGAACGTATCATTCTTCATAAAGAAGAAATACGTTGCCGTCGGCTTTTTATAACCGATTAGGTTTCACTTCATAGTCCGGTAGAGTTGCCTCAGGACATCACTTGCGATATTCTGAATCAGTCGTACCAATGTGTAGTTTCTATTGGGACGAGATTACAGCCAGATAGCTCCTCCTTCGGCATCTCCGGCCTTATAGGTATAGGTTATGAATTCTTCCAGAGCTTCTTTCCAAGTCAGGTTGAAAGTTTCCATGATGGAGTGTACGGTACGGTTGCTGCCCTCGTCGAGACTGTCTTCGCCCACTTTCTCTAAGTTTGCTTCTTCATCTATATCGATAAATTCTTCCCGACTCCAGAATACAACGACCGGCAGATTCAGGTTAATATCCCATGTTCCCCGTTGTATCAATACCCCGGAAGGTTTGTAGAAAGGATCGAAAGTACCGGTCTGCGGATTTTTTTTGGATTCGTAACCGTGATACAGCCGGACTTTTAGATCGAACTCTTTGCGGTCTTTCAAGAAACGGATAATTCCTTTTAACCCTACCGGATTGTCCCGTCCCGTGATTTCGGCCTCTCCGCTGTGATAGGTCTTATCCCAGGGGGTAGTGTCTACATAAAGATAGTCTATCAGCTTCTGTGGATCGTTGTCGTCAGCTTCTATCTGTCCGTCGAAGGTTGGCTTTATATTTTCCGGCGTGAAGAAGTGCTGGTGTATGTTCTCTTGCCCGTTTTCCACAAACTGGTTATTCATCAGTTCGCCTTTGGCATTGTAGTAATAGATAAACATCAGATAGACGGGAGCAGGCGTAAAGCGTCCTTGATTTTTATATTCCCCGTTTTTCTGTACATAGAACTTCTTCTGGCTACCTTCTGCCAGTGTCCAGCCTTGTCCGGCCTTCAGTTCATAGGTAATGTCCTGTATTCTTTTTATATGTCGGGCAGGAGATTCGGGATTCTGATGCGGACCACCGTTGGTCTGTATCTCGTTCCAGTCGGCATGCAGGTGGCATTCTACCAGCCGGACCGTTACTTTGGCCGGGTCTTCATGCAACTTGTTTTTTGTTTCGTCTTCGGGAATCACCGGATCTTTGGTGCAACTATTAAACAATAAGACAAGAAAGGCCCCCGTCAGGAGCATTAAGATGGTTTTAGATGTAATTGTTTTCATTTTTCTTTCAATTGGTTTGTTGATATTATACAATGAATAAAAATCATAGTCAGAAGTTCCAGTTCAGTGTGCAACGTATGTCACGTCCCATATCATGGGCATAGTAGCGTGAGCGGTTGGTATATTCCTTATATTCCCTGTTGAGGAGGTTGTCTGCTGTCACAGTCAGTGTTAGTTTGTTTCCGTATTTTACGGGACACTCCATACTGGCTTCCGCTCCGAAAAGATGATAGGCGGGAGGGGTATATGGAATAAGGTCGGTTGCCGGATTAAAACGGTTTTGTTTCGCTACAAATTTGTGGCGGGCAGTCAGGCGAAACAGGATGTGTGACTTTGTTTGGTGCGTCCATGCCAGTTCATGACTGAGGTGGAAAGAAGGAATATAAGGGAGGTAATTCCCGGTTCCTTGTTCGTTTGCCCGGATAAAGGAGGCGATCAGATGATACTCCCAGGAGGCGGCAGGCATAAAGCGGAAGTCAAAATCCGCTCCTCTGAAAAAGGCGGGTGTCTGCCGGTACCGGAATACCGGATAAGTGCCTGAAATGACAGTGATGTTCTCTTTTAGCGGTTCATCATAAATATACCCCTTTATCCATTGCAGATAGCTGTCCAGACGGATATGGAACACTTTGTCCCGGTAGCTGACCGAGGTTATCCATTTGTGGCTTCGTTCGGCATTCATGGAGGCGTCTCCCCGGACAAACATGCCTGATCCTAATTCATTTCCGTTGCTGTACAGCTCGTGCACATGCGGGGCTCTCCATGTCAGTGCGAAGTTGGATGTAAGCTCCCAGTATTTTGAAAGTCGGTAGTGCCCGCCCAGGCCATACGTGAAATTACAGAATTTTCTGTTTCCCCCATAATAGTTTCCGGTCCAGTCATATCCGCCGGCACGTGTCTCTTGCCTATCCAGGCGAATTCCAGCTTCTACGGCGGTTTTTTCATACCGGTATTTCTGTATGCCGTACGCGCCTGCCTGCATTTCTGTGTAGTTGGGAATGACGGGGACGATTCCCGTCCCTGCTTTGCTGTGATTGTCGGTGAATATCATTTGTCCCCCGATTTCGGTCTGCCATGGCCCATAATCCAGTTTCCAACGGAAAGTATTTTGGATAGAACTCAGCAGCAATGCGACGGCCGGTATATCCGAATGATTCATCCGGCGGATGCGATTCTCCCGGCGGTCGTCTTTCTGCCAGGAAGTTTGCCAGTAAAAGACACCTGCCGCACCTGCATTGTATCTGACTTTTCCGATGGCAGTTCTGTGGACAACTTTTTGGTAGGGGTAAGAGATATGCCGTGTAAAAGGGTCTGTATATACCGGACGTCCCAAGCGGATACGTTCGGCAAGCAGGTCCTCACTTCCCATCTGTGCACCGAACATCACTCCCGTCTGTTCGCCGAAGTGGCTGTATATTCCTTCGATCCGTAATCGCCCGCTGTCATATCCCGCAGATGCAGAGAAGTGTAATCCTCTGGTTCCGGTATTGTTGAGCAAATAATGTGCCGTAGAGCGGTCTCCCGAATTTGAATAGGTCCCTTGCATACGCCAGGCGATGTTTCTGAGGAAAGGTAGTGTACCTTCCAGGCTTCCGGTTGCCGCATAGCGATGCCCGTTACTTCCGTAGAATGTGGCGATTCTGCCTTTGGGGTGTTCCTGCCCGAAAGCCAAAGGGGGCTGTTCCATCACGATAATACCTCCCAAGGCATCCGAACCGTACCTTACTCCGTCCGCGCCTTTTATGACCAGAATATTACCGCTTTCGTTTATATCTACTTCGGGAGCATGGTCTGTCGCCCATTGTTGCCCCGTCTGGCGCGCACCGTTATTGATGATCAGGATGCGGTTGCCATGCATTCCATGAATGACGGGTTTGGATACTGTTGTTCCTGTGCTGAGAGAACTGACACCACTGATCCGTTCCAGCAATGTGGCAAGCGAACTGCCTGCCGTACGATGGATTTCGGAGGAAGAGATCCGGTTACTTACGGCTCCTGCCGTTATTCCCGGACGCCCTGCGGTGATGACGACTTCTTCCAGATGTTGTACCGGAAATGTGACAGGAACAGTATCTCTCTGTGTTCCCGCATGTTGGTGCAGCGTTTGTGCGTATAGTCCCGTGCCGGATGTGGCATACAGGCATGCAACATACAGGTACACATGTTTGAAATATGTTTCGAATATCATATTTTACATGTATAGTAAGTCTATGTCCGGGAAATATTCCTTTGGATTTTTTCCCGGGTAGTTTCAAAAAATAATGGGGTTTAGAGAGAAATGTTATACTGTCACAAAGGGAGGGGCACGGAGGGAATGAAAGATAAGGGAAGTCGTGAAGCTCCTTTCTTCCTGCTGAAGATATCCCACCGGAACGCTTACCGGCAAGCAAATATATTCAAAGTTTTCGGCTTCAGTGAAGGGGGAGAGAGTAAAAAGGCAAATTGCACAACCTTCCTCCGGATTGCATCTGTGCTGTACACCGGAAGACATGCACTCAGACCGGTCATGTGTATGGAGCGTTTTTATCCAAAAGAATGGCATGAGAGTCAGCAGCAACAGATATGCTGCCAAAACTCGGTTCTTCTGTATATGTTTTACCCTTTTCATTTGTCCGGCAAATATCGGTTTTTATGCGGTAGTGTACAATACCTATATGTAGGTATATCCCTTTTAGATATTGTCCGGAGGATAAGAACCTGGTCGGTTACTCTATGCCGTATATACAAGTTACCGGAAATAGGGTAAGTGCTTTAATTCCGACAATGGGAGACGAAGTGGGTTCATTATGCCATGATTGAAGCGTAAACCAGAATTCCTATTGTTGTAAGTAGCCCTACGTAGATCGTGATTTCCGTATGTTTCACTTTTCCAAAAGAAGCGCCTCTTGCTGTTTTCTTCAGTAAATAACACATGAATGCCGCTCCGCAGCATCCTATGATGGCACCTACTATGAGGTCGCCCGGATAATGCACTCCCAGGTAAATGCGCGTATAGCAATTCAGCGTGGCCCATAAAAGAATGAAAAGGCTCAGCCATCGTTTGCGGAACAGGAAGACCAGAAAGAATGCCAGTCCGAAAGAATTGGAGGCATGGCAGGATGGAAAGCCGTAACGTCCGCCCCGGTAGTTGTTTACAATGTGGACGAGGTCGGAGATGGGATTTGCCGGATTGGACGGTCGCAGGCGTTCTACGGCAGGGCGTATCAGGCTGGCACAAACTTGATCGGCAAAGAGGATGGTGAGTGCGATGGCAGTCAGGCAGCATAGTGTTATTTTCCAATTGAAGTTCTTTAGCAGAACATACAGGATACTGGCATACATCGGTACCCAAATCCATTTTCCGGTGAAAGTACTCATGAAATAATCACCAAAGGCATTGTGAAATCCGTTGAGGTATAGCAGTAGATTCTGGTCTGTGTTGACCAGTAACTGGATCATGTCGTTAGTCATATCATTTTGGGGTTAAGAGGGTGGTTATCGTTTAGCCAAGTCGTCATACAACTTTTGCAGGTATGCTTTGGCTTTGGGTAAATTCTCTCCTTTATGTGTTCCTTCATCTGAGACGATGGAGTTCGATTCGCAGTTGAATACGACCTCATTCTCCGGTGTCATCATTCCGAAAGCATTTGGAAAGGTGAAGAATCCGAAGTGAGGTGAGTTCGGATTAAGCATGTTTTTACTAAAGATAAACTCTTCGTGCGGTAATCCGAGTTGTCCCAACAGTGTGGCGGCAATGTCAATCTGCGAGCCGTAAGTACCTATCTGTCTGGGCTCTTTTACGGCACCTCCTATGAAAATCAGCGGAATCCGATAGCGGTCTACGGTCAGGTTGTCTATGTCCTGCGGATAGGCTCCCAGATGATCGGGAACCAATACGATTACCGTATTTTTCCATAAGGGAGTCTCTTTGAACTGACGTACAAAGTCGCCGGCACAACTGTCTGCATAGGCAAAAGCGTTTAGTCTGGGATTTTCCAATCGTCGGAACGGGACTTCGAACGGTTCATGACTGCTTGAAGTCTGCAATATCTTCATAAAGGGTTTTTGGGGTGTATGCTGTTTCAAGTCGTCCAGCAGACGGTTGAACACCACATGGTCATGCGCTCCCCATTTGCTGAGACGTTCGGAAAGCGGGAAATCTTTATCCGAAACGATGTTGTCTATTCCTGCCTGGATCAGGTAAGAGCGCATGTTGGTAAAATCGGCGTCACCTCCGTAATAGTATTGCAGGTCGTATCCTGCTTTCTTCAGGCTGCCGGGGATCGAAGGCAAGTGTTGCGTTTTCTTTGGATACTTCATAATACTGGTAGTCGGTTGTGCCGGATAACCACTGATGATGGCTGCCAGTCCACGGTCGGTGCGGAAGCTGTTGGCAAAGAAATGAGTGAACAATACCCCTTCACGTCCGAACTGATCCATGTTGATTGCCACATTGGACTCTCCTCCGAGGGTTTCCATCAGTTTGGACGAAAAGCTTTCGAGTATGATTAATATCACGTTCGGGCGTTCGGTCGTGAAGCTGTCTCTTATACACATCTGACGCTGCCGACGATATGCAGTGTGTAGA
>ENA-OXUB01001069-OXUB01001069.1-human-gut-metagenome-genome-assembly--contig:-NODE-1069-length-11599-cov-7.353604_pt1 | contig 11599 bp, 11 predicted proteins | sample MGYA00249345_ERZ652652 | MGnify/ENA primary metagenome ERZ652652 (study PRJEB26925, sample SAMN05826496) | human gut metagenome | biome: ENVO:2100002; feature: ENVO:00000062; material: ENVO:00002003... | reverse complement strand
GGAGATGTGTATAAGAGACAGCCACCATGAAGGTCGAAGAGCTGATGAGCGAGCTGAAGAAGAACTACACCGTGGTCATCGTCACCCACAATATGCAGCAGGCAGCCCGTATCAGCGACCGCACGGCCTTCTTCCTGCTGGGCGAGCTGGTGGAGTGCGGCCCCACGAGTGAGATCTTCAGCACCCCGAAGGACAAGCGCACCGAGGACTACATCTCGGGCCGCTTCGGTTAAAAAGGAGGGTTTGCGATATGAGCACACGCACACAGTACGAAGCCGACCTCGCGGCCCTGAAGGGATCGCTGGCCAAGATGAGCCAGCTCTCTGCCGACGCGGTGGAAGATGCGCTGGAAGCCCTCTGCACGGCGGACGCCGAGGAAGCAAAGGGCATCATCAAGGGCGACACCGAGGTCAACCGGATGGAGCGGGACATCGAGCACCGCTGCATGACCCTGCTGCTGCGTCAGCAGCCGGTGGCAAGTGATCTGCGCTTTATCTCTGCTGCCATGAAAGTGGTGACAGACGTGGAGCGCATCGGTGACCATGCCGCCGACATCGCGGAGATCGTCCCCCATCTGGCCGGCGTCCGCAAGGCGGGCGACCCCGCCGTGAGCAGGAGCATTGAGATGGGCCGCAAAGCCCACAAGATGCTGCAGGACGCCATGAGCGCCTTTGCGGCAGAAGATGAGGCAGCGGCAAAAGCCGTCATCGACGCCGACGACGCGGTGGACTACGACTTCAACACCATCAAGCGGATGCTGGCGGCGGAGATCGCCGCTGACCCCGGCAAAGTGGACGCCGCGCTGGATGTGCTGATGGTCATCAAGTACCTCGAGCGCATCGGCGACCACGCCGTGAACATCGCCGAGTGGGTGGAGTTCCTGCGCACGGGCCGGTATCACCACGAGAAGATGTTCTGAGTTCTGTTTTCCTCTTTTTCTTTTCCTGAAAAGCTGCTGCCCGAGGCGGCAGCTTTTGTTTTGTCGAAACCCCGTCTGAAAAAATTTGGAGTTTTTTCTTGTCTTATGCAATTTCTGGCCCGGATGCGCCGTATTATAAGCAGAAGCCTCCCAACAGAGGGACGCTTATGAGACCTGAGCGCGGCCCGGCTCCGACATCCCCCCATGTCCCCGGCTGCGCCGCAACGGAGGATACCTATGAGCATCAAGAAATTCCCGCTGGAAGCTTACGGCGCGGCCGTCAGCCGCGAAGAGCTGGTGCAGGCGGCTTTGGATGAGATCACCAAGAATTACCGTGAGGCCAGCCTCTCCAATGTGGCCCGCAGTTACGGCGTCTCTCTGGCCTATGTCAGCGAGTGCGTCCGGGCGCAGACAGGCCGTACTTATAAGGAATTGCTCCAGAAGTACCGGATGGAGACTGCCGCCCGCCTGCTGCGCCGCAGCGACTGGAACATCCAGCAGATCATCACCTACGTCGGCTACGAGAATACCAGCTATTTCTACCGCCTGTTCCACGAGCGGTACGGCCAGAGCCCCCGTGAGTACCGTCAGAGCCGCGCGGCCCGCACCCGCACACCGGCCTGACCTTTGAGCACACCGCGAAAAAAGACGTCCCGTGTCTGCGGGACGTCTTTTGATGTCTTAAGATGGAAAAACGATGCAGAGTGTGTTACAATAAAAGCCAGACCTGCAAAAATGCGGGAGTGCGCTGCGGCGCACGGAAAGAGAAGGTGGAAACGGAATGTTTCGTGGAGCACGGCGCTCTGATCTGGAGCAAATTTTAGAGATCTATGCCCATGCCCGGAAAGCAATGGCGGATTCGGGCAACCCGACCCAGTGGGGCGACAGCTATCCGCCGCAGGAGATGCTGGGAGAAGACATCGACTCCAATCGGCTGTTCGTCTATACGGTGAACGGCCGTCTCGAGGCGGTGTTTGCCTTCATCCTCGGGCCGGACCCCACCTACGCGAAAATCGAAGACGGCCAGTGGCTCAACGATGAGGTGCCTTACGGCACCATTCACCGGCTGGCCTCGGCAGGTGACCGCAGGGGCGTGGCGTCTGAGGTCATCGCATGGTGCCTCGAGCACTGTGAGAGCCTGCGGGCCGACACCCACGCCGACAACAAGATCATGCAGCATCTTCTCGAGAAGAACGGTTTTGCCCGCTGCGGCATCATCCATGTGGAAGACGGCACGCCCCGCGTCGCCTACCAGAAGCTGTCGGCTACCGTACACATGCAGGAAGAATAAGGAGGGACTGGCATGAAGATCACACAGGTAAAGCTGGGCCGTATCTCGACCCCGCTCCGCGTCCCCTTCAAGACAGCGCTGCGCACCGTGAGCAGCGTGGAGGACGTCATCGTTGAGCTGCACACCGACACCGGCGCGGTGGGCTACGGTGAGGCACCTCCCACCGGCGTCATCACCGGCGACACCACCGGTGCCATCATCGGCGCCATCCGCGACCACATCGCCCCGGCCATCCTGGGCCGCGACCTCGACGAGTTCGAGGATCTGACCGCCGCCGTGCAGAAGGCCCTCGTCCATAACACCAGCGCCAAGGCTGCCGTGGATATGGCCCTGTGGGACCTGCTGGGCCAGAAGTACAGCGCCCCGGTCTACCGGATGCTGGGCGGCGCGCGCAGCAATATCGTGACGGACATCACCATCAGCGTCAACCCGCCCGAGGAGATGGCCCGGGACGCCCGCACCGCCATCCAGCGCGGTTATGACTGCCTGAAGGTCAAGGTGGGCATCGACCCGGAGCTGGACGTGGCCCGTCTGGCCGCCGTCCGCGAGGCCGTGGGCAAGGACGTCAAGCTCCGCATCGACGCCAATCAGGCGTGGAATGCAAAGCAGGCTGTCCGCATCCTCGACCAGATGCAGGAGAAGGGCCTGGACATCGAGTTCGTCGAGCAGCCTGTCCCTGCGGCTGACCTCGAGGGGATGCAGTACGTCACCCGCCACGCCAGCGTGCCGGTACTGGCCGATGAGAGCGTGTTCAGCCCGGCGGACGCCCTGCGCATCATGCAGACCGGCGCAGCCGATTTCGTGAACATCAAGCTGATGAAGTGCGGCGGCATCACCAACGCCCTCCGCATCGCCTCGGCGGCAGAGGTCTACGGCGTGGAGTGCATGATCGGCTGTATGCTGGAAGCCAAGATCTCGGTCAACGCAGCCGTGGAGCTGGCCTGCGCCAAGAAGATCATCACCAAAGTGGACTTGGACGGCCCGGTGCTCTGCAGCGAGGACCACATCCTCGGCGGCGCGGTCTTCGACGAGAAGAATATCACCGTCTCGGATGCACCCGGCATGGGCATCCAGGGTTTCGTCCCCGGCAAAGTGACCTATCTGGACGACTGAAAAATCAGAAAAAATAAATAAGAATGACTACCCCCGGCAGACAAACTCTGCCGGGGGATTTTTCTGCCCTGAGCGGTGAAATATTTTAGTTATGTATTTCTGTGACGCACACATAAGGCGGCGCGGAGGAAGGCCGAAAACGAAAAAATCTGCCGAAGCAGCCCGAAAAATTCACTGAAAACCTTTGACTTTTCTGCCGTGTGTGCTATAATAACAACTGTCTTCGGGTAAGAGACAGGAAAAGTGTGCGTCGAGGACGCACAAATACAGAGGAGTGTTTTATATGATGAATGGTGCAAAAGCCATTGCGAAGAAGTACAATGAGGTCAGCCTCATCCTTCGCATCGTCGTCGGTCTGGTCGTCGGCGCGGTGCTGGCGCTTGCGGTGCCGGGTGCAGGCTGGGTCGGCGAGCTGGGCAATCTGTTCGTCGGCGCACTGAAGGGCATTGCTCCGGTGCTGGTGTTCGTCATCGTGACGAGCGCGCTGGCACAGGGCAGTTCCAAGCTGGACCGCCGCTTCGGTACGGTCATCTGGCTGTACATGCTCACCACCTTCCTTGCGGCTGCTATCGCTTCGATCACCAGCTTCATGTTCCCTGTGTCGGTCGTTCTGGCAGACGCTGCTCAGTCGGATGTGGTGCCGCAGGGTCTGGGCGAGGTGCTGAGCACCCTGCTCACCAACTTCGTCGCCAACCCTGTCAGCTCTCTGATGAGTGGCAACTACATCGGCATCCTGTTCTGGGCCTGCATGTTCGGCCTTGCCATGAAGAACATCGGCTCTGACACCACCAAGAAGTTCCTTGCCGATACCGCCGACGCTGTGTCGCAGGTGGTGCGCTGGATCATCAATCTGGCTCCCTTCGGCATCATGGGTCTGGTGTACACCAATGTGGCCGGTAACGGTCTGGCCATCTTTACCCAGTACGGCAAGCTGCTGGCCCTGCTGGTGGGCACCATGCTGTTCATGGCGCTCATCGTTTCGCCCTTTATCATGTTCATCTATCTGCGCTGCAACCCGTATCCGCTGGTGTTCCGCTGCCTGAAGGAGTCCGGCCTGACCGCTTTCTTCACCCGCAGCTCTGCGGCCAACATCCCCGTCAACATGGCCCTGTGCGAGAAGCTGGGCCTCGATAAGGATATGTATTCCGTCTCCATCCCTCTGGGCGCTACCATCAATATGGATGGTGCGGCTATCACCATCACCATCATGACGCTGGCTGCGGCCAACACGCTGGGCATCCCCGTGACCCTGCCTGCTGCCATCGTCCTGAGCGCCATGTCCGCTCTGGGTGCCTGCGGCGCTTCCGGCGTGGCCGGCGGCTCTCTGCTGCTCATCCCCATGGCCTGCTCCCTGTTTGGCATCTCCAACGATGTGGCCATGCAGATGGTCGGTGTCGGCTTCATCATCGGCGTGATCCAGGACTCTGTGGAGACTGCGCTGAACTCCGCCGGCGACGTGGAGTTCGCCGCTACCGCTGAGTATCATCAGTGGCTCAAGCAGGGCAAGCCCCTGCCGGACTTCCTCCGCAAGTAATATGCAAAACAAAATGGCTGGGGCCGCGAGGCCTCAGCCATTTTTCTGTATAAGCTCAGCCCATAAGCTTTGCTTTCTGCAGAGCGGTGATGATGAGGGGGATGAGCACCAGCTGTGCGATGATGCCCGGCACAGCGGTGAAGAGCGCACCGGACAGGAAGGCCGAGAACGGGAAGCTCGAGCCGGACAGACCCGCCAGCACGAAGCGGACCGCGCCCCAGACGAGGCGGCCAGCCACCATGGCCGCCGCGAGGGTGGCGTAGGTCATGGGCAGGGTGTGCTTCACCCGGCGGTAGAGCCAGCCGGACACAGCACCGTAAGCTGCCAGCTCAAAAGCCATCGAAATGGCGATGGGGAACATCGGGGGCATCCCGAAGAGCACCGAGCGGAGCAGCGGGGCCGCAAAGCCCACAGCCAGACCCCACGGCCCGCCCAGCACGAAGCCGCAGAGCAGGATGGGGAAATGCATCGGGCAGAGCATATTGCCTACCTGCGGCAGATGGCCCGTCACCATGGGCAGCACGAAGGCCAGCGCCAGAAAGAGTGCGGCCAGCACGACATTGCGGGCCGGAGAAGAGTTTTTGGTTTTCATCTGTTTCCTCCTGTGACTGCGCCGCAGAAAAACAAAAAAAGGGGCCTGCCAGTCGGCTTGCAAGCCAACGGCAGACCCCTTCATGGCGTCTGTTTCAAAAATGCGGCGGCTGAAAATAGTGTAAGGCGGGCTTCGGCCCGCAGGCCCGGCTTCCTGCCGGAAATCGTGAAAATTATAGCAGAGTGCCGCAGGATTTGTCAAGACCGGTGCAAAGCAGACTGCAAATTGACCAAAAAAGGATGCGTTTGGAGCGGTTTTTGACCGCGTGTGTACATTTTGCTGGAAGATGCTTGACCTTTTTGCGCAGAATAGATAATATAAACTTGAATTATAGCGCAATGGGGCGGCGGGAGCTGTGCCTTGCGCGGCTGTATACTTGCAACTTCTGAGGTTCATACGGGAGGACCATCATGACAAATGCAGAAAAGCTTACCCTTGCCAAGCACGCCTGTCACATCCGCATGGGCGTGATCGAGGGAACTCACAGCGCCAAGTGCGGCCATCCGGGCGGCAGTCTGGACATCGCCGAGGTGCTGTCTTACCTCTACTTCGTGGATATGAATATCGCCCCCAAGGAGCCGAAAAAACCGGACCGCGACCGCTTCGTGCTGTCCAAGGGCCATGCAGCTCCGGCACTTTACGCCACGCTGGCCGAGCGCGGGTTCTTCCCGGTGGAAGACCTCAAGACCCTGCGCAAGATCGGCAGCTACCTGCAAGGCCACCCCAACATGAATGAGACGCCGGGCGTGGATATGTCCACCGGCAGTCTGGGTCAGGGCGTGTCTGCCGCCTGCGGCATGGCTCTGGGCGCAAAGCACAGCGGCAAGCCCATCAATGTCTACACCATCCTCGGTGACGGTGAGGTGGAAGAGGGCGAGTGCTGGGAGGCTTTCATGTTTGCCGCCCACTATAAGCTCTCCAACCTCTGCGTCATGCTGGACCGCAACCATCTCCAGATCGACGGCACTACCGAGACGGTCATGAACAGCGCCCCGCTGGAAGAGAAGCTGAAGGCTTTCAACTTCAACGTCCTGACCATCAACGGCCACGACTACGACCAGATCGAGGCGGCTGTCAAGGCGTTCCACGCCGAGAACGACAAGCCCACCTGCATCATTCTGGACACCGTCAAGGGTACCGGCGTCTCCTTTATGACCAACTCTGTGGATTGGCACGGCAAAGGCCCCAACGACGAGGAGTACGCTGTGGCCATGCAGGAGCTGAACGCAGCCTACGCCGCGCTGGAACAGGAGGACAAGTAAGATGGCAGATGTGAAAATGATCGCTACCCGCGAGAGCTACGGCAATACTCTGAAAGCACTGGCCGCTGAGGGCCACGACGACCTGGTGGTCCTGGACGCCGACCTCGCTGCCGCTACCAAGACCGGTATGTTCCGCAAGGCTCACCCGGACCGCCACTTTGACTGCGGCATCGCCGAGGCCAACATGATGGGCGTCGCCGCCGGCCTGTCCACCATGGGCTATGTTCCCTTCGTGTCCAGCTTTGCAATGTTCGCTGCGGGCCGTGCCTTTGAGCAGATCCGCAACTCCGTGGCCTACCCCCACCTGAACGTGAAGATCGGCGCTACCCACGGCGGTATTTCCGTCGGTGAGGACGGCGCTTCTCACCAGTGCTGCGAGGACTTCGCCCTCATGCGCAGCCTGCCCGGCATGACCATCATCTGCCCCGCCGACGACGTGGAAGCACGCGCTGCTGTCCGCGCCGCCTACGAGATGCAGGGTCCTGTCTACCTTCGCTTTGGCCGTCTGGCTGTTCCCGTGTTCCACGACGAGGCCAACTATCACTTCGAGATCGGCAAGGGTGAGCAGCTCACCGAGGGCAATGACATCGCCATCGTGGCTACCGGCCTGATGGTCAACGAGGCCCGCAAGGCCGCCGAAACCCTGGCTGCCGAGGGCATCCACGCCCGCGTCATCAACATCCACACCATCAAGCCTCTGGATGAGGACATCATCCTCAAGGCTGCCAGGGAGTGCGGCAAGATCGTCACTGCCGAGGAGCACAACGTCATCGGCGGTCTGGGCGAGGCTGTCTGCTCCCTGCTCAGCGAGAAGCTGCCCACCCCTGTCCGCCGCGTCGGCGTGCAGGACAAGTTCGGCTGCTCCGGCCCCGCATGGGACCTGCTGAAGGAGTATGGTCTGGACGCTGCCACCATCTGCAAGACCGCAAAGGAAATGCTGGGCAAGTAAGCTCTTTCTCTGAAATAACGAACGCCGCTGTGCATTGCACGGCGGCGTTTTTGCATCTCACAGAGCTTTTATCAGCTTTTCTCTCTCGGCGTACACCTCGGCGAAGACTTTGCGCAGGGTGCATATCTCGGGGCGGGGGTCATCCCGCAGGGTCAGCAGGCGGGTGTCCGGGATGGACAGATGCAGCGGGATGTGCCACCCGGCAGGGAAAGCTGGGTATATCATCGGGCAGAGGAACATCCCCCGCCCGGCCAGAAGCTCGGCGTAGACCGACTCGTAGTTTTCCACCATCCGCCAGACCGGTGTGGAATAGGGCATCCCCGGCTGCTTCTGGGCGAAATCCACCATATCCTGATAGAGGGGCTCGTAAAATATCTGCTGTCCGGCAAGGTCAGAAAGCTCGACGCTGCTTTGGCCGGAGAATGGGTGCTCCGGCGCGGCGATGAGGTGAAACCGGTTGCCGATGATGGTTTCACAGCGGATCTCTGGCGGCAGCGGGCCGAAGGGAAGGTAGAGCGCCGCGTCTGCCTCGGTGCAGAGCATGTGGTGGTAGCTGGAGGGGACAGGCGTGGTGTCCACTTTGAACTCATAGCCCGGCAGCGCGGCGTGGAGCCTCGCCATCAGGATGGGGTAGATGGGGTCCCGCTGCAAAAGCACCGGCGGCAGGCGGAAAGTCAGGGTGTGGTGGGTGCCGAAGCCTTTCAGCGCCGTGCGGGCGTTGAGGATGCCGCGGTAGATGTCTTCCGCATGGGGCAGCAGGGCGCGGCCTGCCTCGGTGAGGGCCACCTGCGTCGTCGTGCGGCGGAACAGTGCGGTGTCCAGCTCCTTTTCGAGGCTGCGTATCTGGTAGCTCAGGGCGGGCTGGGTGCAGTAGAGTTCCCGCGCGGCGGCGGAGAAATTCAGCGTCCGGCTCACGGTGAGAAAGCAGAGAAGCTGGTGCTCGTTCATGACAAAAAAACTCCTTTCCGGCGGCGGGACATCCGTACAGCCTCAGTATAGCAGGAAATAGGGCACTTATAAAGCTTTTTTATCAGGATGCTTAAGATTTTTTAATTCCCTTTTACTTCGTTATATTTTATACTATCTCTCGGAAGAACGATTTTCTACCTGAAAACGTCGAAAGAAGAAAGAGTAAGGAGCATTCCAGATGAAAAAGATCTCTCGTAAAGGCTTCCTGAAGGTTGCCGCCGCTGCCGCTATGAGCGGCGTTACCGCCAGCGCACTGGCCGCCTGCAACGCAGGCTCTTCCAGCAGCACTGCCGCCTCCACCGGCGAGGCCATCTACACCCCCGGCACTTACACCGGCACCGCCACCGGCATCGGTGAGGTGAAGGTCACCATGACCTTCAGCGAGACCGCCATCACCGACGTGGTCATTGACGCCTCCAACGAGACCGAGAGCATCGGCGGCGTGGCAGCCCCCACCCTGAAGGACGCCCTGATGGCTGCTCAGAGCACCGAGATCGACAACATCTCCGGCGCTACCATCACCACCAACGCCGTCAAGAAGGCCGCCGCAAGCTGCATCGAGCAGGCAATGGGCGTCCACACCGCAGGCGGCGACACTGCTGCATCTTCCTCCGATGAGGACTGGCTGGGTACCGAGCCGGAGATCGACGAGAGTAAGGTCGCCAAGACCGTTGACGTGGATGTGGCAGTCGTGGGCTGCGGCATCGCAGGCGTTGCCGCCTGCCGCAGCGTCGCTGAGGACGGCGGTCTGGTGGCTGCTTTCGAGAAGGCTGACGGCCCCCAGTGCCGCAGCGGCGAGTACGCCGTCATCAACGGCAAGGTGCAGGCCAAGTGGGGCCGCGACACCTGGACCCGTGAGCAGATCGACGACATCATCGACTCCCACATGGTGGAGAGCACCTACCGCTGCAAGCGCAGCATCATGAGCAAGTGGGCCCACAACATCGGCGAGACCTTCGACTGGTGGGTGGAGGCAAACCCCGACCTGTACTACGCCGAGACCACCCGCAGCGCTATTCCCGACGAGAGCGCGGACAATTTCATCATCCCCATCTTCTACCCGCTGCCCGAGCACTACGACTGGAAGCAGGAGCGCTTCCCCTGCTACCCCACTTCCGTTGAGTTCAAGCCCGACCAGCACGTCACCGTCGAGGCCAATATGCAGAAAGCCATCGACACCGGCAATGTCCAGACCTTCTACGGCTGCTTCGTTGAAAAGCTCATCATGGATAATGGCCGCTGCGTGGGCCTCTACGCCCGCGATGCCGCTACCGGCGAGTACATCAAGTGCAACGCCTCCAAGGGCGTCATCCTCTCCACTGGCGACTACTCCCAGAACACCAAGATGCTCAAGCACTTCTGCCCCGAGGTCATTGAGAACAACATCCAGTGCCTGTTCACCAATGTGGATGTGGAGGGCAACTTCACCAACCAGGGCGACGGCATCCAGCTGGGTATGTGGGCCGGCGCTCAGGTGCAGCAGAGCCACGCCCCGATGATCCACCACATGGGTGGCGGCGCCGACCTCGCCGGCGTAGGCGTCATGGGCAATGCAGGCTTCCTGAACCTCGACCTCAACGGCAAGCGCTTCATGAACGAGGACCTGCCCGGCCAGCAGCTGGAAAACCAGATCGAGCTGCAGAAGAACCGCGAGAGCTGGCAGATCTTCGACTCCAACTGGCCTGAGCAGCTGCCCTATATGCCCGCAGCCCACGGCGGTGCCTGCTACTATGAGGACTACGCCAGCGAGGACGAAGGCCCCAAGAACAACACCACCTACCGTAACTACAAGAGCCCCTATCAGCTAGAAGCTGCTGTGGCCGATGGCCGCGCTGTGAAGGCCGACACGCTGGAAGAGCTGGTGGCAAAGATCTACCCGGACGATACTGCCGCCCAGCAGACCGCTCTGGACTCCATCCAGCGCTACAACGAGCTGGCAAAGGCCGGTTACGATGAGGACTTCCACAAGCCCGCTTCCCGTATGTGGGCAGTCGAGAACGGCCCCTTCTACGCCGACAAGTTCACCACTGCTCTGCTGCTGGTCTGCATCGGAGGCCTCGAGAGCGACGAGGACTGCCACACCTTCGACGCCGACCGCAATGTCATCCCCGGCCTGTACGTCGCCGGCAACATCCAGGGCAACCGCTTTGCCACCGAGTACCCCATCGGCCTGAAGGGCGTCAGCCACTCCATGGCCATGTACTACGGCTACGTCGCCGGCAAGAACGCCCTGAAGGACATCTGAGCCTGAAATCGCAAAATAATTTCCAGAGCCCGGAGCAGAAAATGCCTGCCCCGGGCTTTTTATGTGACTTGCTCACGGAAAAACGCCGGAGTTTGGGGTATACTGTCCCTGTCAGATGAAAAAACGCTCTTTATGGAGGGAAACGATATGGCAGTCATCACCATCACGAAAGAAAACTTTGAGGCCGAGGTGCTGAAGAGCGCTCAGCCTGTCCTGCTCGATTTCTGGGCCGCCTGGTGCGGCCCCTGCCGGATGCTGAGCCCCATCGTGGACGAGGTGGCCGAGGAGCGCACCGACGTCAAGGTGGGCAAGGTCAATGTGGACGAGCAGCCCGATCTGGCCGCCGAGTTCGGCGTCATGAGCATCCCCACCCTGCTGCTGTTCGAGAACGGTAAGCTGGTTCGTCAGGCCGTCGGCGCACGTCCCAAGAGCGGCGTGCTGGAACTGCTGGGCTGAGAATAAAACGGCGAGGAGCCGCTGCACGGAAAACGCTGTGCGGCGGCTCCTTTTTTGCGCCTGCATCATCTCAAAGCGGGCTTTCGTGAAATCATTTCGCCTTTCTGTACAAACGCACAGAAAAATCGTATCATAAAAATGAAAACACGGTCACTTTCACACTTTACAACTTTATCTGGATAAAGTAAAATAACCTTATCATAAGACAAAAGCGCCCGGGAAAAGGCGGGGCGCAGGGGCCCTGTCTCTTATACACATCTGACGCTGCC
>ENA-OXUB01001068-OXUB01001068.1-human-gut-metagenome-genome-assembly--contig:-NODE-1068-length-11604-cov-6.277253_pt1 | contig 11604 bp, 13 predicted proteins | sample MGYA00249345_ERZ652652 | MGnify/ENA primary metagenome ERZ652652 (study PRJEB26925, sample SAMN05826496) | human gut metagenome | biome: ENVO:2100002; feature: ENVO:00000062; material: ENVO:00002003... | reverse complement strand
TCTACACACTGCATATCGTCGGCAGCGTCAGATGTGTATAAGAGACAGGTCATAATAGCTAGGGCAGCTGCAACGAAACCGATGCACAGTGTCCAGATGTTCATCTCGCACGCGATGACGAAGCCGAGTGCCGTCACGGCGATGAAGGTGATGGCGAACACAAAGGCCGAGAACACGTTGGGTGCGTTATCGTCGACATGACGGGTGCGCGGCGAGTTGATGGACTCGATTTCCGAATAACGTGGGTTCGCCGAATAGGAGGTCGCGCCTTCCGATGCCTTCTTGCTAGATAGTCCCATACAATTGCCTTTCCGCTTCTGCTTCACGTGCCTTTTGCTCGAGCTCGTCCACCATCGTGACAAGATGTTCGTGAACTTCCCCGTAGGTCATCCCTTTTGCGCGGTACTGGGCGATGCAGCTCTCGAGCAATGCGTCGATGGCTCCTGTTTCCTCGTCGTCTATCGACACTCCTTTTTGGACAAACATGCCTCGTCCTCGTATCGATACGATAAGTCCTGATAGCTCCAGGTCGCGATATGCTTTCGTCACCGTGTTGTAATTAATCTTCGCATCGGCGGCCAAGCTGCGTACGCTGGGTAGCTGATCGCCGGCTTTGAAGACCCCCGTGCGGATGAGGTACGCGACCCGGTTGCGCAACTGCGCCCAAATGGGCAGATCGGACGTTTCCTCGACGCGGAACACTATGTTGTCGGACGTGGTCACAGGTTCACCTTTTCCATGCTAGTGCACCCCACATGCAATGACGACGTAGCGCAGGATCAAGCAACCCAGCAGGCAAGCGACGTCGGATACGGGGATGGTGCGGCAGTCTTTGCGGGTCAGCGAGTATGTTTCCAAGGCAGCGGGCAGCGTGATGCCGAATCCCGCCACACCCACCACGGCAGTGGCCAGCATGTCGGGCGACAGCAACAGGGTCCGCGCAGCATTGGCCGAAGGATTGGAGAGGACGTCGTATGTAAACAGTGCTAAAAAGACAGTTTCGCCCGCCAGGCAGCCCAGGTGCCATCTCTGCAGCGGTTTTGAGGCACGCAGTAATAGCGTTTGTCCCTGGGTGAACCAGTCGATGAGCAGGACTGTTGAGACGCCCGCCGAAATCGACGAGAACGTGAACAGACCCACCAATGCCCACGTGTTCCAGAACGGGATGCCGCCACTCATCAGGAACACGCCCGTATAAGACATCGTGACAATGGCGCCCACGCTACACAGGAACTCGGCTATGGTGAGCGCACTCCCTTGGAGGGCAGGGCGCTTCAGAAGGTAGGTGGCCGCCAGTAGCACCGTCAGCACAGCTTCGATCGCCAACGTGTAGGCGCCAAATGTGAGCACGGTAGGGCGGGAGTGCAGGAAGATGAGCGGAGCGCGGTGGGGAGCCCCCAAATCCCATAGCAAACACGTCATGGCAAGCACCAACAGCACGAAGGCTGCAGCGTACGTTCGCCTGCGTAGCGCAGCGAATGCGGTCTCCTGGCGCGGCGCACGAACCGAGGATAGGCGAGTCTGCAGACTCCATACCGACATCACGAACAGCGCCCCCGCAGCGGTGCCGCCCAAGAACAGGTAGGCTATGATCAACGGCCCGTACACAGCACCTCGCTCGCTACATGAACAGTGACATTGGCCATTATCTCACAAATTGTGCTCGCACCTCCTGAAATGGTGAATCGACTTGCTATTGACGTGAAAAAAATGGCGACCCATTTCACGCACTATTCTGTTATCGTTGTTGACTGATGCAGCGAATCACTATACTATGATACCGCTGAACGGAGACCCGTGAGCCGACAGCTGCGGGGAGGGGGTTGACCGTTCGGTAAGCGACGCGGTCGAGAGGCGTCGCTTACATGTCGAAAAGGTCTGCCGGGGGAGAGGCGCAACGCGCGGGCGCCAGACTGCTTTCGGCACTGAAACCGATGGCGAGGTGTTGCGATGATTTCTGAGTTTCCGTTGTTCTGTTTCACCACATTGGCCGGCTTGGCGGCCGGAGCTTATGTGGTGGCCGCTGTGTTCCTGGTAGGCAAGGAATCCAAACGTGCGTGGCTGTTCCCACTGGTGTGTCTGGTGCTTTTGGGGGTGGGTCTACTGGGCCTGCCTATGCACCTAGGTCGTCCCGAGCGCCTGCTCACCGCGCTCACGCACCCCACGGCCATGATTGCGCAGGAAGCGTACTGGTCGATGGCGTTCGGCGTGGTGCTCTTGATTGACCTGGTTATTTTAAAGACGAAGGGCAGTGTGCCGCGTGCGTTGCGCGTGGTGGGAGCGGTATTCGCGCTGGTGCTGATGTGCGTCATGGGCAACGCGTACTTTGTCTCGCTGGCTGTGCCAGCGTGGGCATCGTGGACCACGTTCCCGCTATTTGTGCTCGGTGACTTGGCTATGGGTGCTGCAGGAGCGGCCGTGTTTGATCATGTGATTAAGGAGCATGGTACCAAGTCTGCTGCCGTGGATGGCGACGCCGAATCCGCAGACGTCTCGGCTCTGCGACTGATCAAGCAGAATGCGTTCCTCAACACCAAGATGGTGCTAGCTGCTTTGGCGGCGGTTACGTTTGTGGCCGAGGCCGTGCATTTTGATGGCATAGGCTTGAGCGCGATACCGTTCGCGTTAGCCGCCATAATCGCCGTTGCGGGAGTGATTGCCACGCTCGCAGGTCGAGAGGGCAAATTGTCCGAGAATGCCGCCGTCTGGCTTACGTTCGTCTGCCTTTTCGTTGCCGTGGTCGTTGCACGCTACTCGTTCTATGCAGCGTACGCACTTTAGAAGGGGGAAAACTATGACCGATAACGTAATCGCGCGTTCTCACGAACAGCGCGGTTTCACCCGCCGTTCGTTCATCAAGGGCGCTGCCGCCCTCACCGCTGCCGGGGCGTTGACCAGCTGCTCGGCGAACACTGGGGGACTAACCCCCGCAACTGCGGAAGCGACGAAGGCAGGGCAGGAGAAGATCTATTCCGGGGCTTGCCGGTCCCAGTGCGTTCAAGGATGCTATCTGAATGTGCATGTGCGCGACGGACAAATCGTGCGCACGACGGCGGGGCATTTCCCCGAAAATCCGGAGTATGATCGCATCTGCCCCAAAGGCCTGGCTCAGCCTGCGCGAGTCTACAGCGCCAATCGCTTGAAGTATCCGATGCGACGTGTCGGGGAGCGTGGTGCCGGTGAGTTCGAACGCATCAGCTGGGATGAGGCTATCAAGGAAATCACCGACAAGTGGAAGGAGAGCATTGACAAATACGGTCCCGAGTCCATCGCCTTCTTCCTGGGTAGCGGCAACACCGCGCTTCTGAGCGGCGGCACGGCTGACGGTTCGGTTCTGCAGCGTCTGCAGAAGGTTTTGGGCGTGTGCAGCGTCCTGCCTGACCGCGATATCGCGTTTCAAGATCGCATGGCCAAGATGTTCGGCCCCGCATCTGCCTTCAACGATCCCACCGAATGGTGCAATGCGAAAAATATCGTCATTTGGGGCACCAATCCCGCGGTTTCCGTGAAGCAGGCTGCGCACTTCTACTTTGATGCCAAGGAGGCGGGGGCGAAGCTCACGACCATCGACATCCAGTACAATACGAATGCGGCTAAGTCTGACTGGTTCGTGCCCGTTCACCCCGCTACTGATGGTGTGCTGGCTCTCGGTGCCTTGCGCGAAATCTTCGACCAAGGTTGGCAGGATACCGAATTCATCCGCAATAGCACCGATGCGCCGTTCCTTATCAAGGACGATGGCAAATTCTTGCGCATGAGCGATTTAGGCGTGGCTCCCACCACCGCAAAGAATGCCATGGGGAAGGAAGTGACGGTTGACCCCGAGGTGGTGTGGGATGAGTCCACGCAGACTGCCGTGGCTTACTCTGATGCCGTCAAACCCGCACTGGAGAACGTTCCCGATGAGGTGAAGGGCTTTAAGGTTCGCCCCGTCTATAGCCTTATCGTAGATCGCATCTATGAGTGGACGCCCGAGCGTGCCTCGGAAATCACCGGCGTGTCAGTGGAGGATATCAAGCGGATTGCCCGCATGTACGGCCAAGAGGGACCGGTGTCTACGGGCATGAATCAGGGTCTCAACCACTACTTCAACGCCATCTACAGCTACGAGTGCATATTCGCCTTGATATTGCTCACCGGTAACATCGGCAAATCGGGTGCCGGCCTTATCTCGGGCGGCGGCATGTTCGGCATCAGCAACGCCGCCGGCTGCATTAACCAACCCAGCTCAAAAGGCGAAAAGCCTCAGGGTGCCGGACGTGATATCAACTGGACGGCGCTTTACGACATGGTGCATACCCAGTCGTTCAAGGGCGAACCTTTCCCGCTCAAGTGCTTCTACGCCTCGTGCACCAACATCGCCTCCAACCAAACCGAGCAAAATGAAACGATCAAGATGCTCAAGGAATTCGATTTCGTCGTGGTTGAGGAAATGACCATGAGCGATACGGCTCTCTATGCCGACATCCTCCTGCCCGCATGCCATTGGTTCGAATGCGAGGATCTGCGCGTACGCGCCTACAACGTTCCCTATCTCGTCTACAACGAGAAGGCAGCCGAGCCGCTCTACGAGAGCAAGCAGGATTTCGAGATCTACAAAATGCTCGCTGAGGCTATGGACTATGGGGACTTCTTCGATTTCACCGGCGATGATTATATCAGCCTATGGCTGGACAGCCCCGTCGCAAAGCGCGCGGGGGTCACGCTGGAAAGCCTCAAGGAGACGAAGGTCGCCCGTCATCACGAGGATAAGGCCATTGCGTTTGAGGGCGGCGTCTTCGCAGATATGACGAAGCGGGCACGTTTCTATCAGGAAACCATCGTTCCGGATTACGATATCGGACAGGAGATAGACGAAAGCAAAGAGCACCTCATGCTCTATTGGGAGCCGGCTCGCGAGGCCAATTTAGACGCGCCCATTCGCGAGAAGTACCCGTTCACCGTTCTTGGCGAGCATATGCGAACGCGCAATCATACGCAGTGGTGGGACGTGGACTACATGAAGGAGTTCGAGAAGCAGCCCATTGCCCGCTTCAATCCCGATGATGCCGCAGACCTTGGCATCAAGGAAGGCGATACGGTACGACTGTACAACGACCGGGGGTCGGTTACCCTGATCGCTGTCATCAACGCGGGGCAGCAGCCCAAGACCATCAACTGCCCGCGCAGCTTCCTGACGCGCGAGCATATCGACGGTGACTTGGCAACGATATCGTTCAACGATTACAACCAGGTGTGCAGGAACCAGTGCTACTTCGACCAGGCTGTAGCCGTTGAGAAGCTCTAGGAGGTATGAAGCTATGACTCGATACGGAATGGCCATCGATCTCAACCGCTGCGTCGGCTGCCAGGCGTGCGCGACCGCGTGCAAGATCGCCAACAACCTGCCCAAGAGCGTTACCTACAACACCGTGTATACGAAGGCGGACACCGATCCCGATACATTCGGAACCGCGGTTGTGCATGGTGCTATCGCGAACGACAATGCGGGTGGAACGTTCCCGGACTGCATCTTGAGTTTCTTGCCGGTGCAGTGCCAGCATTGCGATAACCCCGCGTGTCTCACCGTATGCCCGACAGGCGCCACGAAGAAGCGTGAGGACGGCATCGTATATGTCGACAACTCGCTGTGCATCGGGTGCCGCGCCTGCATTATGGCATGTCCCTATGATAACGTGCGCACGCTCGTCGAAGGCGAACCCGAATACTACCTCGACGTAGTGGTGGGCGAAGCCGACGCTCCCACACATGAGGCCGGTACCGTAGAGAAATGCACGTTCTGCCACAACCTCATCGACCGCGGTGAGGTGCCGGCGTGCATGCAACTGTGCCTTGGTCGTGCCCGTTATTGGGGTGATTTGGATGATCCTGAATCCGAAGTGAGCAAGAAGATAAAGGGACGGTCCTACCGCAAGCTGCGCGAGGGCGCAGGCACGGGTCCGAACATTTTCTACCTGGAATAGACCCTCCCTGTTTCGGTGTCGCCGGGTCCGTATTCGGGCCCGGCGGTTTTTCATGATCGAGTCAAAGGGGATTACATGGATGAGCACATTGAACGAGAGCTACAACGAGCGATAGGCCTGTCCGACTTGGCCATGCTTTTAGCAGCGGGCTTCGAGTTTCCCGAAAGCAGGCTGGCCGATGCGTTGGTGAACGGGGATTTTCTCGCCGATTGGTGCGTGAGCATGGCCGATGCGTGCGGCGAGGTGTCGGCCGCCGACGAGGCGCTTGCCAAACGGTGCGCAGCGGCTTTTACCGAAGGCGAGGTTAGAGAGGACACTCTGCGTCGTGAATACAGCCGCTTGTTCCTAGCACCAGGAGTTAAGGTTCCCATATGGCCGTATGAAAGCTGCTTCCAACATCGTGCTTCAGGCGCCAAAGGCGCACCGAGTCTTTTCCGTACGAGGATCGCGCTCGACGTTGAGCGGCGTATGCACGAAGCGGGGGTGGCCCCCGTTGACGAGCACCGCGAGCCGGGAGACAGCGTGTTCCGCGAACTGGAATTCCTTGCCCACCTGCACGCCCAGCAAGGCGAGGCATTGCGTACTGGGAACGAATCTAGAATGGCTGTCTGGTCGGTTCGTCTGGCTGAATTCGCCGAAGAGCATGCGCTTGCCTGGATGCCGGCATTCATGGAGCAGGTGAGTGCTTTAAGCCGTTTGGGGGCGTATCGATGCTTGGGGGATTTAGGCACGCGATACCTCGCCGAGCTCAAAGCTGATGTGCAAAAAGTTTCGACAGAAACGGAACGGTGATTGCCATGGTGTTTCTTATCGTGCTCGCGTGCGTGGTCCCGGCTTCATTTTTATTGAAGCCCGCCATCAAGAAGGCGCCAGGGGCGTGGTATGCGCTGGCAGCGTTACTAGTTTTGCTATATCTGGCAGGAGTGCAAGGTGTGCTACCCACGTGGGCTCGGGGCATCGTGTTTTTACTTATGCAGAAGGGTGCGCTTGCCGCGGCACTGTTTGTGGTGGTCATGTTCATTGGGGTGTTCCCTCGAGATTCGAAAACGAGGCTATACATGGCACCTATCCGAGCCGAACTTTCCATCTTCGCGGGTATTTTGATATGCGGTCATATGCTGGCGTACAGCGTATCGTACGTACCTCGTTTGGTTGCTTCGACGATTACCGACCCTTATGTCCTTGCTGGTTTGGTCGTGGCGGCTCTGCTGGTGGGGCTAGTTGCCGTATTGGACGTCACATCGCTGTCTCACGTGAAAACTCACATGTCTACGCGTACTTGGAAGAAGGTGCAGAAGGGGGCTTACGTATTCTATGGACTGATATACATTCATGTTCTTGCCATGCTTCTACCGAGTGCAATGAACGGCGGTAGCGCTGCGGTACAAAGTATCGCGGTGTATACAGCGGTGTTCGTCGTTTATGCGGTTGCGCGCGTAACACGCGCTGTGATGGACAAGAAGCGCAAGCAGGCGGCGGTACCCGTTGGTTAATTGAATTCTCGTTAGGCAGTTTCTCTCTTGCAGTCTTGCATAAACCTAACTCCCCGCAAAGCCCCGAAAACCCGCAGATAATGTGAACTCCACAAGCGCCCCACAACAGGGGCGTTTCCTTTCTTCCCGCAGTGAAAACCTGACAGGAAAGGAGGGCCGAATGGCCGATTCCGAGAAGGAGGGGCGGACCCGGCGCCCGCTCACGTACGACGACAGGGTGGCGATAGAACACGGCCTGAACAGGGGCGACCGCATAGCGTGGATCGCGCGCTCGATAGGGCGCACCCAGCACGTGGTGGCCGAGGAGGTGAAGCGTGCGAGGTCAGGAGGCTTTGCAAGACGATGTGCACAGCGCCTTGCAGAAAGTGCCGCGACTGGCTCTGCAACTCGCTTTGCCCGGACTTCGAGTGCGCGCCGTGCCCGAAGCTGGAGCATACGCCCTTCTGCTGCAACTCGTGCAATCAGCGGCAAGGCTACGGATGCTCCCACCTGTACCGCTTCTACGAGGCTAAGTACGCCCAGGATTTGGCGGATGCCCGCAGAAGCGAGGCCAGAAGCGGCGTAGGCTGCGACCCGGAGGCCTTCGAGCACGCCATCGACGTCATCAAGGACGGCCTCTCCAAGGGGCAGAGCCCGCAGCACATCATAGCCGCCAACCCCGATGACATACCCTTCGGCGTGAGAAGCCTCTACAACTTACCTGGCGGGCGCCAAGATGGGCACGCTCACCAAGCTGGATTTGCCCAAAGCGGTGCGCTACAGGCCGCGCAGCAAGTCGTCAGACGGGGGAAGGTCGCCCCAGATACCGCGCGCGGCGCTGGAAGGCCGCCGCTGGTCGGACTTCCAGGCGCTTGATGCCGCGGACCGCGAGAACGCCGTGGAGATGGACACCGTGGTGGGGCGACAGGGCAAGGACGAGCAGTGCGTACTCACCATGTTCGTGCGCCGCATCGGCTTCCAGTTCTACATCCTCCTGCCCGACAAGACGACCGAGAGCGTCATCCATGCCATCGACACCTTCCAGGACATCTACGGCACCCGGTTCGGCAAGGTGTTCTCCCTGGTCGTCTGCGACCGCGGGTCCGAGTTCGCCGACGCCGAGCGCATCGAGCACGGCAAGAACGGCAAGCGGCGACTGAGGCTGTACTACACGGACCCTCAGCGGTCCCAGCAGAAGCCCAGAGCCGAGCGACGCCATGCCGAGCTCAGGCGCATCCTTCCCAAGGGCAAGATCGACTTCGACAGGCTCACCGGCCGCGACATGGCGGCTTGCATGAGCCACGTGAACAGCTACATGGTGGGGTCGATGGGGTGGGCGAGCCCGATGAACCTGGCGATGGCGCTGTTCCCGAAGGGTCTTTTGTGCGCTTATGGAGTCGAGAGAATCGACCCGAAGGAGGTGGACCTGACGCCGAGCCTGGTGCCGCACGCCATCGTGAAGATGTAGGCTCCGCCCGGAAAAGAGAATAAGGCGGCATGCTTGCCGCAAAAACTGTCTTCCAGTCTTGCAACGCCATGACGGTAGGCCTGACCTGGTGTTCCCTGAAACAGGCGGCTTCTCCATAACTCGATATCTGATGAAAACGTTTTGAAAGAGTCGAAGACAGTGATTCTAAGATATGAGCTGGAAATTGAAGAAGTGGAAGAGAGTGACCCTCTGACCTGCACAAATGCTCTCTAACGTGAATGCAAACGACCGGCGGTACCCGTTAGCCAAGACTAACTTCTAGGTTTACATAATATATGTTATCAATAAAATAGATATTTGAGGAGCAGTCAGGGGAGTTTGGGCTGGCGAGCATTCGGAAGCAAAAAGCAAAGCGCTGCGGGTTCCGTGCATAACCTGCAGCGCTTTATGCGGTTTCGACAGCGGATAAGTTTATCCCCAGGTTGAGGTCGATCCTGCAGCACCGATCCCGGCATCCGTCACAGCTCCCGCGTAATCGCCGCTTTCCATCATCTCGAGTACTACGGGCATCATCAGATAGAACGAAATCGCATTGAGCGTGAGCGCCACGCCGCACACGGCAACGCCGACGATCGCCGAGCGCTTGAGACGCTGCGCAAGCGCGGATACGTCCGTGCGCTTCTCGATGAGCTTGTTCAGCTTGCGGAGCGCGATGATGGCGCAGGCCAGTCCCACGCCGCTGAGAAGCACGCCGCCGATGAACAGCGACACGGGTCCGGCTACGCTCGCCACCATGACCATCGTCTGAGCCTTTTTCAGCTCGCGAAGGTCGTTCATGTTCGACGACGGAACCGGGACGCCGTTAAGCGTCGTCTGCCGGCTGCGATCGTCAGGCTCGCGCCCGGGATCGCGCCCTTGAGGCGGCTCAGGCGGCCTATGTTCGTTGTCAGTCATGCGCTCTTTCCCTATTTCTCAAAATTTCATAGCCATTGACCTGGGGTTTTGCAAACGAGGCTCTGAGAGCCGTTCTAAGGCTCTATTTTGCCTTCGGACGAGTCCTAGGTCATGGAAATCGCGGTTCTTCAAACCGGATTCGGCGAGTACTATACCACGAAGGTCATCGAGACTTTCTATCCGTCGACAATTCCACACCTGCGGCGCTCAACCGCTTCAAGCTCTCGTCGAGCTCGGCTCGCTGGTACTCGAGCACCGTCTCCTGAGCCCGCACGATGGCCAGCCGCTCGTCGCGCGTCGCCGCGCCGCGGCGCTGCAACTTCACGTAATACTGGATGCCCTCGATCGACAGGCCGCTTTTCCGAAGCGCATCGACGAAGTACAGCTGAGCCACATCCGATTGCGAGAACGTGCGGACGCCGCGCGCATCGCGCGCCAGTTCGGGAAAGAACCCGCATTTGTCGTAGTAGCGAATCGTGAACGCGGAGATGCCCGTCATGTCGGCGACTTCGCTGATGCCGAAGCATGGCAGCGTGTTGTCGGCTTGAGCTCCGTGCTCGCTCGCGTCCATCGATGCCCCTTTCGCTCTTGCTTAGAGTAACTCTAAGTGGGTGGAAGGATCAGGTTCAAAGACTCACGCCGCTGCTGCCGAACCCGCCCGCGCCGCGCTCCGTATCCGGCAGCTCCGCGCACACGTCGAACGCGGCGTCGGGCACGCGCATGACGACGAGCTGCGCTATGCGGTCGCCCCGCTTGATCGCGAACTCGCTCTGCGGATCGAGGTTGACCAGGATGGCCTGGATCTCACCTCGATAGTTGCTGTCGATCAGGCCGGGTGCGTTGACCAGCGATACGCCGTGCTTGATAGCCAGCCCGCTGCGCGGCAGCACGAACCCGGCGTACCCGCTCGGAATGGCCACGGCGATGCCGCATGGGACGAGCTTGCGTTCGAAGGGCTTCAAGATGTCGTCGCAGGTGGCGCGCAGATCTACGCCGGCATCGCCGACGTAGGCGTACGCAGGTACGGGCAGGTCGGGGTCAATCTGCTGCAAAGGAATCGAAACGCGCTCTATCAACGCAATCCCTCCAATGCGGCAGCGAACTCCTCGACGTTGCGGAAGTCCTTGTACACGCTCGCGAAGCGCACGTAGGCGACGTCGTCGAGCTTGGCGAGGCGCACGAGCACCATATCGCCCAGATCCTTCGAACCGATCTCGTTACGGGAAGCGTTGCGCAGCTCCGCCTCGATGCTGTCGATGAGCGAGGCGATCTGCTCGGGCCCGATGGGCCGCTTCGCCGCGGCGTTGAGCAGGCCGCGCATGAGCTTCTGACGGTCGTAGGCCTCCGACGATCCGTCAGCCTTGATGACGATGAGCGGATTGTCGCCCAGGCGTTCGTAGGTGGTGAAACGACGTCCGCATTCGAGGCATTCGCGGCGCCGGCGAATGGCCGTGCCGTCTTCGGAAGGCCTCGAGTCGACCACTTTCGACTCTGGATTGCCGCAGGAAGGACAACGCATACTTGCTCCTTTGCCGATTTTGGGTTCAGCCTAACATACAATATATAGTGGTTCAATCAACATGTCGGATTCGCGCAAAAAACCTGCACGAGAAGCGCTCCTTCCTATCGGACAACGCGCACGTGGGTATCGCCCAGCCCAACCCCCTTCTTCGCCCGTTCGACCTCGAACATCCAGCGCACGTCTGCAAGCGCGTCGAGGAACCGCTCGTCGTGGGATCTGTCTCTTATACACATCTCCGAGCCCACGAGACCGAGGCTGATCTCG
>ENA-OXUB01001066-OXUB01001066.1-human-gut-metagenome-genome-assembly--contig:-NODE-1066-length-11626-cov-18.174056_pt1 | contig 11626 bp, 8 predicted proteins | sample MGYA00249345_ERZ652652 | MGnify/ENA primary metagenome ERZ652652 (study PRJEB26925, sample SAMN05826496) | human gut metagenome | biome: ENVO:2100002; feature: ENVO:00000062; material: ENVO:00002003... | reverse complement strand
TCTACACACTGCATATCGTCGGCAGCGTCAGATGTGTATAAGAGACAGGTACTGATTTCCTTTCCTTGACTATATATTACCACATTCACTGTAAAAAGTCAATAGTATTTTTCAAAAAAATGCGTATTATTTGTGATTTTTAACAAATGCACAACAACCCGTCACCTGATTTACCAGATTTCAACAAACTTTCGAGTACTGCACTGCTTTTTTTCGCAAAGTCCTTGACAAATGGCCTGCTTTCTGGTATAATACTATTGTTGTCAATTCAACGACTCATTAGCTCAGGCGGTAGAGCACCTGACTTTTAATCAGGGTGTCCCGGGTTCGATTCCCGGATGGGTCACCAGACTTAATTAAAGTCGAACACTTATTTTGAGTGTTCGGCTTTTTTCTTTATCACCGAGTTCGTCAAGGCTGATGCACTTTTCGCCGTCCTTGTAGTTGAACAGCACGATGATTTTATCATCATAAACATGAACGCTGTTTACGAAAACATCGATCAGCCTTACCGGAAAAAGAAAAGACTAGCCGTGTGGGGCGGGTAGAGCAGGGAATGGCAGTGGCAAATAAAGGAATAAAAATGCACAACTATCAGGCTGAGTTTTTGGTGAATAAAGAGAAAACGCCCTCCTGAAAGGATCAAGAGGGCGTAAACCGTGCTGTAATCAGGTCTGAGGAATACAACTGCTATAAAAACTGCTATAAAACCGTATCTAGGGCATATAAAACGAAAAGCCTTTATTCAGCGAAACCGCATGAATAAAGGCTTTACAAGTGGTTGCGGGAGCCAGATTCGAACTGACGACCTTCGGGTTATGAGTTTTCCTGAGGAAATTGACAATTACTTTGAATAGTGATATAATTATATATAGCAGCTGCTGTATTAATTAGTAAAGAAGGTCTAACGAATTAATATGTACGCATCAAACACAAACTTTTATTTTGTTCCTATAGAAGTACCAGACGAATATTGTTTTAACAGCAATTCCACTTTCGCAGAATATGCTGAAGTTTGGATAGAAGAAAACACGAATATACTCGCTATTAAGACAATTGCAAGGTATCGCGATTTACTGAAAAGAATAAATATGGGAATTGGACATATTCCGCTTAAAGACATACAGCCGTATCATTTGCGACAATTTCTCAATAAAATATCACAGTATGGTGTCAATAAGCGCACAGGAAAATGCTTATCCGAGAAAACCATATTACACCATTACCGACTAATTTCTGTTATTTTACAGCAGGCAGTTAGAGATCGGTTAATTTCATACAATCCAGCTTGCAAGGACAGAATGAAAGCTCCAAGAGTAACAAGAAATGAGATCACTGTTTTGCAGTGCAACGAGTATCAGAAACTTATATCAATACTTACGCTTGACCGAGAGATTGATATAAGAATGAAAACTGCTATACTACTCATGGCTTTAACCGGATTACGGCGTGGTGAAGCTGCTGGGCTTGAATTTGGAGATTTACAAGAGGGAAATGACCTTCTTACAATACGAAGAGCCATTCTCTATACCCCAGAAAAAGGTGTCTTTCAGAAAGAACCTAAAACTAAATCTTCATATAGAACCTTTCTTATTAGTCCTTGGGTAAAAAGTATAATAGAGGATTATAAAGTGTGGTATCAAGATACGTATAGTGTGAGAAGTAATCTCCTACGAAAGAGGAAACTTTTCTGCCAAGAAGATGGCAAACCAATTCACCCGGATACACTTACAATATGGTGCCGTAAATTCTGTAACAGAAATCCCTCAATACCTAGGTTTACTCCGCACATACTGCGACATACATATGCTTCAATGCTGATTAGTCTAGGAATTTCAATGAAGGAGGTATCAAGTCGGCTTGGTCATAGTAAATTAACAACGACATGCAACACATATACACACTCAATGCAGTTTGCAGACCGAAAAGCTGCTGAAGCATTAGATCAGTTCAATATAATCTAAATACAAAAAGGCAGGATTTTTATATTCTGCCTTTTTTCAATCCTCAAGTTTTAATATCCACTTATCATAAATATGAAAGGAAAATAAAAATGTTTGGAAATCGTACAGAATCCGGAAGAAATAATATTGCTGGTATTGCAATTTATAATCGGCGCAAAGCGCTAAGAATAAGCCAGCGTGAAGTAGCTGACAGGCTCCGCAGTCAGGGACTTGTCATTGACAAGAATGCAGTTCAGAGAATGGAAAGCGGTGAACGCTTTATAATCGACACCGAACTTCATGCAATAGCCAAAGTATTTGGAATTTCCATTAATGAGCTGTTCGAAGAAGCGGAAAAGTAATTCCATATAGGAGTTATGTCATAAAAGAAATAATAACGCTGAAAGGTCAAAATGATGAAAAAAGAAAGAAAACCTCTCCATGTAGAATGCACTACCCCTTATGAATGCTTGAAAAAGCTTATTTGCCAAAACAAAGGGACTCAATGTGCAATCATGAAGGATGACCTCATTAAGTTGGCTAAAGCCAACGGCGTGAACGTAAAAAAAGGCGATACAAAGGAAGTCATCTTCGTTAATCTGTCCACCAAAATGCCGATTGAGGAAATCGCCGCCAAATGCAATACAGGCGTGAGGTCGATTGATATTCAGAGAAAATTCTCAATAACAGGAGCGCAGGTCAAACAGATGGCAGCACATGGATTATTTCATGTGACAGGCAAAGAAAGGTTTAACGCCTACGGGCGTACAATTACAGCTAATTTATATAGCATTTTTGATTTTTATAAGCTCAGCTATGAAGACGTACATAACTGGCTTAACCAAAACACTAAGGCGCATTGATTTCCCAATGCGCCTTTTATATGCTGTTTAACGGGTAACTCCCTGCGAACGGCACCAACGGCATAGCGGGAACCGCGAACCCTCGGGACGGTAGCGTTCTCCACCGTCCCTTGCTATGCTTGTATTCCATCGGAGAACAGAAAACGGAGGACACCATGAAGTATAACTCCCCGAAGCAAAGGAGGTAGCGCATGAAAGCTATCTTCAAGCTTCTTAACCCTGACAACACAATGTCGATAAATCGTCAGCTTGCCCATGCAATCGGACTGGCGGAAGCCGTAGTATACGGAGCTTTGCTTTCCAAGTATGCCTATTATGATCAGCATGGACTGCTCACTGACGGTGACTGGTTCTACTCCACTGTAGAGGACCTGGAGGAATCCACCGCTCTGACAGCCAGACAGCAGCGCCGCTGCATTGATACGCTTATCAAATCCGGACTTATTCAGTGCAAGGTACAGGGTATGCCTGCAAAGCGTTACTTCTGTATCAATGATGACACGGAGCTGCTTGCTGGGATTCTTTCAAACGGCAGTAAATCCAGTTGTGACAAAAGCGCACAACTGGACGGAACAGTAAAGCAAAGCGAACCAGTGACAAATGGCATAACAGAGCCAAGCAGCACATCGGATGGCAGCGCTCCAGTTATGACAAAAGCGCACAACTTGTTTTCCCCAAACGTTACAACTTGTTCTAACGAAAAGGAAGAACAAGATTTAACAAAACCGCCGAACTGCTCTATATATAAAACTAAAGAAATAAAACCTAAGTTAATCAATCCTATCAATCAATCCGAAGATATCGACAAACGTTCGGACTACTCTCGGATTATCCGTGATAACACTGAATGTGATTTTCTTATTCAGCAGAATCCCGAAAAGAAAGAAACCATTCTCGAATTGATAGACATTATCGTTGATACAGTGTGCTCTGCAAAGCCAACAATACGGGTAAACGGCGAGGACATACCACATGACATTGTGAAAAGCACATTTCTGAAACTCAACAGCAGCCACATTGAGTATGTCCTTGAAGCAATGGACAACAACATCAGCGATGTCCGGAATATCCGCAGTTACCTGATAACGGCGCTGTATAATTCCCGGCTGACGCTCAACAGCTACTGGAAGTCCCGGGTCAATCACGATATGAACAAGCGTTGACCTCCGAAAGGAGTTGACGGGCATAGCGGGGTAGCTCCCCGATGGGCGGTAAGTCCTTCCGCCCTGCCTATGCCTTATATATTCAAGGACGGAAATAAAATGTTGCCGAAATGGCAGGAGGACTACATTATGACAAGAAAAATCATCGCAATCGCAAACCAGAAAGGCGGCGTAGGTAAGACCACGACCGTTGTAAACATTGCCGCCGGACTGGCTGAACAGGGCAAAAAGGTACTCTGTATCGACCTCGACCCGCAGGGCAACCTGAGCGACTATCTCGGCTATGACTTCACCGGCTCCAAGACAATGGTGGACGTACTCAAGGGGCAGGCAAAAATTTCAGAGTGCATTGTGACTGCGAAAAGAGAAAACATAGATTACATACCGGCTGATATTTCTCTTGCGACTGCCGATATGTTCCTGGCTCAGACGATGTGCCGGGAGCAGATACTTCGCAAGGCTCTGTTATCTGATGAAAAGACAGCCGAGTATGACTATATACTTATTGACTGCCTCCCTTCGCTGGGAATACTGGTAACGAATGCGCTTGCAGCAGCGGACGGCGTAATCATTCCGGTGCAGGTGCAGAAATTTGCGCTCAACGGCATAGTCCAGTTTGAGGATATCTTCAATCTGGTAAAGGATAACATAAATCCCAACCTTGAAATATGCGGCATACTTGAAACTATGACCGACAATACCCAGATGGCACAGGCAGTGGATAAAGCCTTAAAGGAACGCTATGGAGGTCTGGTTTACAAAACTACTATCAGCAAGCGTATCGAAGCTGCAAACAGCACTGCTGAGCAGAAGTCGCTTATATCTAAGAAAAACAGCGTACTCGGTGGACAGTACAGACAGCTTGTTACTGAGATACTCGGCAAGGAGGCTATATAATGGGCTTTAATTTAGGAACATCAAGCAACACCGGCAAACTTCACATGACGGACTTTCTCAAATCTGACAATGCTGTTCAGAATACCGAAAAAGAAATACCTATAAATCAGCTCGTCCCATGGGAAAATCAGCCGTTCAAGATGTACGGCGAATTCAAGCTGCATGAACTGGCTGAGTCCATAAAGGAAAACGGACTGCTTTCGCCTATCATTGTTTGCCCGCTTGACAACGGAAAATACCGTATCATTGCTGGACACAACCGCGTTGAAGCCTGCAAAATCGCCGGCATAACCAATATTCCAAGCGTTATCAAGGACGTCGATGAGAACCGCGCCAAACTTATGATGGCTGACACGAACCTCTGCCAGAGGACTGAACTGCTCCCCTCTGAACGTGCATATGCTTACAAGGCACAGCACGAAGCGCTGATAGCACTGGGAAGCCCACGTTCAACGGCTGCCATTGCTGAGAAGTACGGCGAAGGACGTGCGACAGTTCAGCGGTACATAGCCTGCTCAAGGCTTGTCCCGGAACTTATGGATTTGCTGGATTCCGGCAGGATCAATCTCCTGCCGGCTGTTTCTTTTTCGGGAATGCCTGACGAAAGTCAGAGAGGCATAGCGTCGTATCTCAATCGCTTTCCTGATCGGAAAATAACCGCTGAGCAGGCAGAAGAGCTTGCATATCTCAAATTTGTATCTGAAAGCGATATCATCGAACTATACGATGAAACTCCTAAACCTGCTGAAAAGAGTGATAAAAAATCTACGCAGGAGTCGGTTAAGCAGAATACCGAAAAGAAGAAATCCTCGCCTAATCAGTATGCGAAGAAAATCACGCTGCAGCGTAAGGAAGTCACTGAGATAATCGGCGATGAGCTTACCAATGACGAAATATCCGAGTTCTTCTACTTCTGCCTGCAGAAATCTGATTTTCTCTCTGAATGGCGTAAAATGTGCCAGAATGAGCAGAACGCCGTTGATGACGGCGAGGATGAAGATATAGAACCTGAAATGTAACCAAATCTCCCTAGCCACAGGGGTTTATATATACACTTCTCCTTACGGGGCATGGCTGACAGCTGTGCCCCACACTATGCGCATAGGCGGTAAACCACGCGGCTGCGCTCCAAAATCAATAATGAGGTAGTTCAAAAATGATAGACATACAGTGTAGTCCTCTTGAAGATGATAGCCTGAGTCTGAATGCACAGTATGTGTTCTGCTGCTTGGTCCTCAACGATGGAAGTCTTGTTGTAGATCACCCAATTATTGCAGCTGGACTGGATGAGCTTATAAGACACGGATACTTATCAAATGAAGGGGACATAGATGCTGCTAAAGATATTCAGCAAACGTTTAGCCGATTCAATGGAACTGAATGGCAAGAAACAGATTGATGTTGCTCGTGAACTTGGGATACCCAAAAGTACACTGAGCAGATATCTGAAAGGAAGTTATGAACCTAAAACAGAGAGAGTCTATCAGCTTTCGGAATATTTGGGGGTTACTCCCGAATGGTTGATGGGTTACACAAATGACCCACAGGGTCATGTTATGGTAAATAATACCGATATGGGTAAACAAGTTTATTCCAGCGACGATGACACGCTTCTCATTACTGAAAAAGAAATCATGCTCGTGCAAGCATACCGCCAGCATGAACAATTGCAGCGTGTTATTGATAAGATTCTTGATTTATCAGGCGAAACAAGGAGAGGCTTTAAGGTGGCTAGAGTTGAGAAGAAGTAAATATGTAACGGAGGATATCACATGGACCTGAACGCACTTAGAAAAATGGCGAGGAAACAGCGCGAAGCAGAAGAAGCGGAAGATAACACCGCATCGGAAACCACAGTCAAGCGTGTTATTCCTGTTGAAGAACCAACCGCTGACACTGCAATTTATGTTCCTCTTGAAGATGATGTTGTGGATCAGCTGCCGTTGCCTGATGACGGCTACTCCGTTTCCTCCTCAGTTGCCGAAGATGAACCGAAAGAAGAAATGGCAGAGGGACGTCACGGTGAAACGCTCGACGAAATAATCCAAAAGTGTTTTGATGAAAAGGCTTACAATATTGAACTGGAAAGGCTTATTCCTTTCCGCCACCCGATATTCACCAATGTCGGCGATCTCACAGAGCTGAAATCTGATATTTCAAGAATAGGGATTACCGAGCCGCTGCTTGTTCGCTCTGCCGGCAACGGAGAATACGAAATCCTCTCTGGTAGCCGGAGAAGAGCTGCCGCTGAGCAACTCATGTGGACTAAGGTACCCTGCCGGATTGGAAGCAACGACCTGATAACCGATGAATACGCTGAACGTATCGTTGTCGAAAGTAATCGCAGCCGGTTTTCATCCCTGCTCTTGTCAGAGCAGATAAGAACGGCTGCAGTTCTTGGTGAAAAAGCTGAAGCGGAGCTTCACCTGTCACATGAACAGGCACAGAAATACGCACATCTCAACTCACTTCAGCAGGATTTCTTGGTCATGCTTGATAATGCCGTAATTAATATAGCTGCGGCTGAAATGCTTGCAGACCTCAGCTCAGACGTACAGAGTACGATCATAAATGTTCTGACACAGCACCCGGAGATGAAGCTCACCGGAGCCAATGTAAAAGAACTGCATGACGAATCCAACTTAACTACTACAGCAATCACCAAGATTCTTAAGCCCAAGCCGCCCGTTAAAATTGCTGTGCCGGCTGAAATCGTATCGGAATTTATGGAAGGTAAAACGCCTGAAGAACTTACAGAAATAGTGTCTGCTGCTATCCGCAGATATTTCACGGAGGAACATGATGTCAAGATTTAACGATATCGCACAGATATACGATTACAAGCTCTCACAGCTTCGCGACCCACAGGTGTGGCAGAACACACTGCGGCTTACTTCAAATTTCTGGCGTCTGAACTTCTGCGCTGCCATGCTTCTTACTGAACAGAACCCTAAAGCTGTTATGTGCGGAACTCTTACCCAGTGGAACAATGTGGGAAGATATGTAAGACACGGAGAACGGTCCACTGCAATTTTCGTGGATCGTAATAATACCGAGCTGATGTATCTCTTTGATGTCAGCCAGACCTATGGAAAAGCATATAATGCCAAGTGGAAGCTCTCTGAGCGAATGGCTGACGGGATAGTCGGTAAATTTAATTCCGAGAATGCAGAAAACGCTATATCTTTTGAAGATTTTTTGCAGAAAAGTCTTGACAAAAATATAGATATGGTGTATAATTATAATAGTAAACTAAATAGTGCAATGGCAAATGACCCTCGCATCCCCCATTTCATTCGCCAGAGTGCAGAATGCATATGCATGACAAGATGTGGACTTGAATCTGAGTATGACTTTTCAGCAGCTGCTAAACTTGACAGCGATCTGTCCATAGTCGAAATCGGCAATGCAGCTACTGCGCTGGCGCAGGAAGTGCTGCGAGACGTTGACCGGACTATAAGGAGGAAAGAATATGAGCATTATGAAGCTGGAGTATGCGGAAGACATTTACGATATCCCCTACGAGGAAGACAGGAACGGGCTGCTGAACCCGAAATTCCGGAATTACGGAAGGAAGGACATGACGCCGCTGGAGCGCAAGGCGGTCGATACGATGAACGAAATGGATCCGACAGCGCTCGACCTAGTGAACATGAGTGGGCTGTATCTGAGAATCTGGAAGGAGATCGGACGGAAAGCAGAGAGCGCCAGGAACCGCACGACACGTACTCTGATGAAGAAGGCGCAGCTCAGCCAGACTTATACGGAGAGCGCACAGCAGAGGACGGAAATAGATATAGCGGCTCAGGAAGCAGCGTGGGATTCGATCCGGACGAGCGTGACATGGCTGGCGGAGGAAGTCCGGAGCCGTGGGCAGCTGATGAAGATCAAGGATATTCGTCTGAGTATGATGACGAAGAGTTAAATGAAGATAACGAGATGGTATCTGATGAAACAGATGCCATTTCTGTTTTTTCAGACAGACCCGAAGAAATCGACTCAAAAAGTGAATATGCCCAGAAGCTGCTTGAAGATGAGATCCTGCACGGAAATCACTCAGCAGGAGGAAAATTTCGCATAACAGAGTACATTTCGGATAACTCCCCTACCAATGACGAGTTTGCGAAGTTTCTGAAAAATGAATACGGAATCGGCGGCGGTTCTCGCAGCGGAATCGTCAAGTTCTCAAATCATGACGGTAAGGGACTTGCGTTGATCCTCGGAAATAACGGCAATGAACAAACTGTCAGATTTGGCTGGAAGGTCGTTGCAAAGGCAATCCGAAAGGCTGTTGACGAGGGACGATACATTACCGAAAAGGATATTGAATCAGCCCGCCGTTATACGCAGTTTGACGCAGAGCATTTTGCAATTCACTATGAGTATCCGCACTGTTTTGAAAATAGCCGGCTTCAATCTATCCGCAAGGATATTAAGCGCACCGGACTGGATATTCAGATCAGGCTCACACCTGAACTGTTCGCCACTTATGCGGAAGAGTATATTCGTGCTCAGCCGCACGTCAAGGAGGAATATCAGAAAATCGAGCGCAGTTCCGTGAATGCTCCCTATTGTTTCAACGACTGGAGCACCGCAGCGGAAGCCGCACGAACTCTCACAGCTGAATCCGGCTATCCGAAGTTTCGCAGCCTCTGCCGGGATTCAGCTTCGGAACTGGTAACTCAGCTTACGAACCATACCGGGCATAACCCCGGACTGGGATTCCCGGAAGAAGAAATCACGGAGTTTCTCAATTCTGGTGAAATCTCCGAGGATAAGTGGACGGACGAAATCACGGCGCAGGTTTTCGGGTATCTTTTCAATATAGAACAACGTGATCACCTATATGACAATAATGTAGCAGCTTTTTCAGAAGAAACCAGCGCTCAGCTGACCTTTGATAATTTTGAAGAAGAAAAATCTGATATGTCAATAGGAATAGTTGAACCTACAGAAAAGGACATCTCGGAAAAGCAGCCTACTATCACCTGCGAGTGGAGCGAAAGTCCAGCATTTGAGGAAGGTAAAACTTACTCCGTCCTCGAATTTGATACTATAATGAAGCGCGAGGATACAGATTGGGTGTCCAAACGTCAGCAGGAACTTGAAGCATATGGTGGTAACTCTGATAAACTATACGCTGCCATTGACAGCGGAGAACTGAAAGACGATCATCAGGGATATGCTAAAACAAAATTCACTATAAATATGCCGGACGGCACAACTTACAGTGAACGTCAGGATATCGGCGATGGATACGGCGGCGTGGTTGACTATCTCTCCAGTTTCAAAGCCTATCATTCTGTTGCCGAGAAACTAAAGAAGGCTATCTCAGATGAACTTGAACAGCATACCGATGAACTGCCTCATGATGAGGCAGCTTCTTCTGGAGCATTGGAAGCAGCCATTGAATATATCAATGATTTCTGCGAAACAGAATACGGCAGCACTGCCGATTTCGACGACCTGACCCACGTTGATCTTGCATATACTACTGATGAGGATACTGACACTATTATCGGTGTATATGCGGATCTTGTGAATTACCGCATAATAACTGAGTACGGCAATGCAAATGCCCGTGAGGAACAGTATGATTCTTTAGATGAGATGAATGAGGTTGCCTTGAAAAATCTCGCTTTTGACGATCTGGTATATCTCTCTGAAGAAGAAAAGGCACTGCCTCACGATGAGGCAGCTGATTTTTCAGTCAATGATAATTCAGACATTCCCGATTTCTTTATTCGGGATATTGAAGAACACAAGGAAATAAGAATTTCTGAAAAAGAAAAGACTGCGCTGCTCTACCCGGTAGATAATGCGTCTGACCTAAAACTCGGCAATTACAGATTATCGTATATTGGTGACGAAAGTGCTTATGCACTCATCGCAGACAGTGAAAAAGCCGGCGCTGATATTTTCGTCCATCAGTTTTCACATAACGATGGTGCCAGCGAAATATACTCATATCTTCGCGAAAGAGATATGCAGCCGCTTCATAATGAAACAGAGGTGCCTCACCGTGATGCACCAGTTTCCCAGGATACGATTGACCCCAATTTTGTTTTTCAGAAATTACCGCCGGTTGGCAATTACAGCTTCCCCGAAAATTTCGCATACCCCACCGGTCCGAAAGCAAAATACACCGCCAATGTTACAGCCATAAAAACGCTGAAACAAATCGAATCCGAACACCGCCATGCGACCTCCGAGGAGCAGGACATACTTGCTCATTACAGCGGCTGGGGCGGCATTGCAGACGCATTCGACAGCTCCAAAGAAAACTGGAGCCGCGAATACGCCGAGCTGAAAGACCTGCTCACGGACAAGGAATATTCCGCCGCCCGCGAAAGTACGCTCACCGCATTTTACACCGAGCCGTATATCATAAAAAGCATTTACACGGCGCTTGAAAACATGGGATTTACCGGCGGCGAGATACTCGACCCGGCAATGGGAACAGGGAATTTCTTCGGGAATCTCCCGGCGGAGATGGCGGAGAACAGCCGTTTATACGGCGTTGAACTCGACAGCCTGACCGCGCGTATCGCAAAGGAACTCTACCCCGAAGCGAAAATACAGAACCGTGGATTTGAGCGCACAAAGTTTGAAAACGGCATATTCGATGTAATTGTCGGAAACGTGCCGTTCGGGGATTTCAAGCCATACGACCCGGAATACGACGAATACCTTATCCACGATTATTTCTTCGCAAAGTCAATCGACAAGCTGAAGCCCGGCGGAATAATGGCGCTTATCA
>ENA-OXUB01001055-OXUB01001055.1-human-gut-metagenome-genome-assembly--contig:-NODE-1055-length-11769-cov-7.733994_pt1 | contig 11769 bp, 10 predicted proteins | sample MGYA00249345_ERZ652652 | MGnify/ENA primary metagenome ERZ652652 (study PRJEB26925, sample SAMN05826496) | human gut metagenome | biome: ENVO:2100002; feature: ENVO:00000062; material: ENVO:00002003... | reverse complement strand
CCCCGACCGCGATCTTCCGAAGGCTCTCCGGTCGACGCTCATCCGCATTCTGGTCCTGTTCGTCCTTTCGATTTTCGTGCTCGTCTGCGTCCTGCCCTGGCAGAAGGCCGGCGTGTCCTCCAGCCCGTTCGTGGACGCGACCCGCATCCTCGCTGGACCGGCGGCGGCCAATGTGATGAACTTCGTCGTCCTCATCGCCGCCCTGTCCTGCATCGATGCCGGCATCTACGCTACGAGCCGCATGATGTTCTCCATGAGCCGCGACGGGTTCTTCCCGAAGGTCTTCGCCAAGACGAGCGAGAAGAGCAAGGCCCCGGTCAATGCGATTCTCGTCAGCTGCGTCATGCTGTTCATCGGCGCAATCCTGTACTACTTCTTCGAGGACTTCGCCTATACCTGGCTCGCCTCCGTCTCCGGCTTTGGCTTCATGTTCGCATGGCTCATGATCTGCCTGTCACAGCCTAGGATGAGGGAAATCGCCATCAAGAGGGATGGCGTCCTGAAATGGAAGGCACCCGGAGGTCGTCCGCTGCAGATCGCGGCCGTTGTCCTTATCCTCGGTATCTACGTTGGGCAGCTGTTCAGCGAATCGGGGCGCGACACCCTGATCGCCGGCGTGATCTGGCTGATCATCGCCACTACGTACTATTTCGTAATCGGAAAGAAATCCTACGAGAAGACCGGGAACTGATCCGGAACACCGGAAATATGATTCGGTCCCTACCATCGGGCATGTAACGAGGAGACGCGCCGCGTCTCCTCGTTGGCGTTGGAGGCGAGTCTGATGGTTGCTAAATGTTCCATGAATCTTTCGTTCCAGAAACGGAGGTTTCCGGAACAAAGGCTGGAATAGGGAAGTCGTCTCCGACGCTCCGGCAAATAGTGTTCCAAAACCCGTCCCGTAATCAACGTTCCGAAACTCGACGCCTTGACGGGTGGTGGCATGGTCGGAACCATGGCGAGCACGATTTACGGATACGCGAAGGGCAGTCATCTAGACGGACGACAGGTTCTATAACTCGTCCGTCACCACAAATCCCTTCAACGTCATCCGCGGCAAACAGGCGAACGAAATAAGCGTTATGGAGTTCATGACCGTTCTGAACGCCCCGTATTACCACAATCCGGACACATGCCGAACCCTGTTGTTCGACGAGGCGAAATCCCTATATGGACTAGATTGCGGAAACCATTTGCTTGATGTGAACCTCGGCTTGGCCCATTCCCTGCTTCTACACCACGAACTGATTGAGGAGAATTTCGAAACGAGCACCTGCTCCTGCATCGACTACGACGACAATCCGACCCGGTTCCTCCAAGCCTTGCCGCGGATCCTGCAGTCTGCCATCACGTCGGCGAAGCATATGGAACCTCTGTGCAACCCTGCTGCGAAATACCCCTCCATGAGCACCTCTAAACCTGATTCCACAGATAAGATCGAGCTGATACGTGAAGAACTGTCTTCGGAGACGGCTGTTCACGAAACATCTGGTACCGCATTCGCCGATGAGGACGGCTACAGATTCCTATTCACCAACATCATCGATCCTGAGTCAATCCCCCGAAGAGAACCGTCGCAGGACCGCGCGGATTGGGTCATCGAGAACATAACCAGAATCGTCCATGGCGAATTCCCCTTGCAATATGGACTGCTTCGTCAGCAACTGGCCCAGCCGATGATCGATGACGGATTCCGTGAGGAGATGATTGACACGTATCTGCTTTGGTCCATACGCTCCATGACAGAGACTATCGTCTTCCGTGCGGGATTTCTCTTTCCCCTAGATTTCTCGAAACGGGAATACCGTGTTGTCCGTGGACGCGCCGTCGACCAGATCCGTATCCCGGAAATAGCCTTGGTAATGCATCGGATCGTGGCCGGCCGAACCGGAATGAACCGGACGGATCTCTTCGGCAAGACAGCTGGCATCTTCGGCCTAGATCAAGCGGCGATTGACGTACAAGTCGCAATGGGGGAGGCCTTCAAGTTGCTGGACGATACCGGCAGAATCCAGCAGGAAGACGATACAAGCCTCGTGAATCCCATCGGCAGCGTATCCGTGTAATCGGTTATGCTGGCGGATCGAAAGATTTTCGAGAATAATGGAGAGGACGGAAGTTGCGCAACGGACCGAACAGGTAGTTCCGGAAGAGTCCACGGCATCCGGCAAATGATCACACCGGCGAGCGATAGTCGGAAATTGCTGAAAGGATGCGGCAGCTAACTCTTAAGACGACGAGAAGCCATCCGGGGATTAAACTGGCGGGCTCACGGCCACGCTGATAAAACACCTCTCCGGACAATGCCCCTGTATGGCTAGAATCCTAATTTAGGAGTCTGAGCGGGGGGGTAATGCTGTTGCGGCAGCGGTCTTCTGACCGATTCCTCGAAAAGAACGCGGACAGCATATACCGTATGGCCAAGGACTACCTCAATCTGGATAATTCCCCCTCTTCGACTTCGTCAATATCGACGATTCAAACAGGAAAATGATTTTCTGACCGACGTTGACGCTGGCTGCGGCGAAGGATGAGATGAAAGCTATCCGTGATTGCCAAAGGCGACAACGCGATTCTCCGTGTGACCATACTCAGACCGTGGTGTACTGCCTCCCAAGAGCGGAGTCCAGGCCGAAGAATTCATTGACGGTTTCGCTCAAACGCTACCTTTCCTGGGAAAAACCGAAGACATATTGGACCCGGATCCGTCCCGTTCGCAAGAGGACATTGCCCGAAAAGATCTGGCCCGGGGCATTAGATGCGATGCCATGTTCCAGCGTGTCCCACACATCCTTCGACCGGTCACCGACCAATCTGCGCAAAGAAGCGGGCATTACCCGTTCTTTCTCCCGTTACAACCTGCGGATAGGAAACAACATATAGTTTTTGCCTGTGCCGGGGTCGGTGAAGTCCTGAACGGCACCGGCCAGAGAAAACTGCTTTTCTTCCAGCAGGGCAAGCATTTTCTGGAAGATATCCGGCTCGTCACATTCTGCCTGAAGATATTCAAAGCCGGGAATCACCCACTTTGTCCAACCATCGGGAGCCGGTGCCTCGTCCTGACATTCCACTCCGGCCAGATACAGCCCTTTGCTGAAACCGGACTCCCATGGACGGAAAGACCGGGAAAAATCCGTCATGGCTCCCCAAATGCCTACAAGGTTTCCGCTTTCATCTTTCTTCGCCAAATCCGCCACTTCGTCAAAATGTCCATTGGCATCTGCCCATAGCCTCTGAACAAAGCCGGCACCATTTTCTGTAGAACCCTCCCTGCCGATGACGACAAAGGTGGTTTTTATAAGCGTAGCGATTTTCATAACACCCTTTCCAGATTATGGATTCATGCTCAAGTGAGCGTACATATGGGTTTCAAATTTCGCCACATTGCCATAGCCCACCATATTGCCATAACCCAGCATACCGGGTGAACGTGGATGCGCATTCCACCCGTCATCACACGCATGTTTCCCGCGAACACCGAAGAAGGTGTGTCGTGGCGGGCAGATTATGCATGCAAAAGGACAGATTATTCCGTGATGAGCGATACGTAGGGTATGAAAATCGCCACCTTCATCACGCCTAATCGTTGAAAATACCCGTCTTTACCGTGCCACGAATAAAGCATAACCAATCCGTATGCAATGGCAGAACTCAAAGGCTATTGGTTTGCCAATCTCGTCTACGGGACCATGAGATCACTTGAAGCGCTGACAATGCCGCAGCGTCTGAGAGTAGAAGGAGAACAGCATGAGTTCAACAACGAAACTCAAAATGAACTATAGGAAATTCAACACGATTTGGACCACCGTGGTCGCGGTGCTGGTGGTAGTCGCGATTGCGGCTACGGTAGTGATGAACTTCTTTTCGCTGTCCATGGAGATTTTTCTGGGGCGTGGAGCACGGGTCGTGGAACCCGATCCGGAGATGTCCAATGTAGACACGGCCTATTACGAGTCGAATGCCGGCTCCACGGACGAACTGAATGAGCGGACCAATCAGACCGCACAGGCCATCGCCGAACAGGGCATCGTATTGATGAAGAATAACAACGATGCATTGCCGATAGCGAAGCAATCCAAGGTCACACCGTTTGGGTATCGCTACGGGAATCCGATTTATGGTGGCATAGGCTTAGGAAGCGTGAATACGGCATTCTCCCGCATCTACACCGCCAAGCGTGCCCTGAGCGAATTCTTTACCGTGAATTCGGACGTGGAAAAGGCGATGGACGAGGCTACGGCGCGAGGCCTCGACTCCGATGGCTACCAGAAGCCGGATGAGAAAACCGGCTTTGAAGGATCCACCGATACAATCATCGAATTCGATCCCAGCATCTACGACGGCCTTGAGGATTCCGCGAATGGCACCACCGGAATCGTATTCATCGGTCGTTCCGGCGGCGAAGGCGGCGACGTGACCGCCGATGTGCCGGGCAGCGCCATCGAGGGCAAGGGCTATGCGGATGGCACTCCCCATCAGCTGGCCATCAGCCAGGATGAACGCAACACCGCCACATTCCCGACCAAGGAGGAGATGGCCGATATCTCCGCCGCGTTCAACGCCAAAACAGACGACGAGGGCCGGCTCATCCTACAGCAGATGGATCTGGACACCGACACCACCCTCGGCAACACTGCCGGCAGCAAAGTCTACACCACCGAGAAGCCGACCACCAATGCCGATAACGGACTGACGCTGTCGGATCTACGTGGCGTTGACTTCAATGATGCGAAGTGGGACCAGCTGCTTGACCAGCTTGAATGGCCGTCAAGAATGCCAGAATGACTGTGAAGTATGTGGATACCGACACCAAGCAGACAAAGACCAAGGTGATGCGCGGCGCCACCAGCGTGATGGGCCGCATGAACTACCTCGGCACCACGTGGAGCGGCGCGGACTATGCGCTCAACACCGACCTACTGCGTAACGAATGGGGCTTCAACGGCTTCCTCATCTCCGATATGGTGATGAACGCCGGCTCCAACAGCGTGGACCAGGCGTTGCGTTCCGGCACCGATAGCTGGATGGCATAGGGTACCGCATTCACTTCGCTGATTCACGACACAAGCTCGGCCACCGGCGTCGCCACACTGCGTCGTGCGGTAAAGGACATGAGTTACGCGATTGTCAACAGCCGAGCGATGGACGGCATCGCTCCCGGTACGAGGATCAGCTACCGGATCTCTCCCTGGAAGATCTGGCTGTACTCCGCCGACGCCGCGGTCGCAATCCTCGCCATAGGCATGACCGTGGTCATGATCCGTCGTACAAAGCATGCCAAGGCGAACCCGGATCTGTACAAGCCACGTAAGCTCCGGTCCAAGAAGAAGGAGGACGCGCAACTGGAAGAAGCCTGAAACCCATAACCGAAACTGCCCCGGAAAGGCGTGAGCGGCCGTATGCCGTTCACTCCTTTCCTTATCGGAATCACTGATTCCTACCGGGCGTGTTCTTCCAAGCCTCGAGTTTCATGTGGTTCAGGGCCGTGTTCGGGTCGTACGTGTCATCCAGACGTTCCTGATACATGGCGATCAATTCATCGCGGCGTCCAAGTGCTTCATATGCCGCTTCGCGAATCGTCTCCCACTCATAGGGCACAACCTCTTCAGGGAACATGACCGTGCACTGGTTCGGTTTGTCTCGCTGTACCAGATCCGCGAAATTCAGCAGATCCTGCCAACGTTCCGCGGCAATCAGGCGAGCCGCATAAGCATCGGCGAGTGGTTCGGAAGTGTGGTTGTCCCGCAGGAAGCGATCGGCTTCGTCAGCATCGCCGCTGATGCGCATCAGATCATGACGGAGAAATTGTACGGCATGATCAAACTGGTTCTGCGCGGTCTCGGCGATTTCCTTCTCCGTCAGCAACGCCGGATCAAGCATGGCAAGATCCTTCAACTCCTCCTCGGAAAGCGAGGAATCCATTTGGAAAAGGTCTATGTCGGTCTTAAGTTCCGCCAAAGGCGTGGGTTCATTGGAATCGCTGGTTTTGTGAGACTCCGCGTCCGTGGTGGTGTCTGTTGCGGAAGCAGCGAATTCACTCATCGTGGCCATCGCCTTGTTCAATGCATCGTAGGCGAACATGCGTGTATCGTCCCATTGCGCGAACGACAGGCCACAGGAGAGCAGCTCCACCATTTGCATGGCGTTGAGTCGGAAGTCATCATTGCATGCGACCTGCGTAATCATACGTAGCGACTGCTCTCCGGTCATGGGATCGGCGTTGCAGGCCACGGCATCCATATATACGCGCACGTTTTGGATGAGATCTTTCAGATAATCGAATCCTTCGTTGTCACGGTCGGCGACGTTGCCTACAAAACGGGCCGTCATCTCTACGGCCTTGGCGAGGTTACCGACTGCGTCAAGCCAGCGCGTACTCACCACGGCGTTACCGACTACGGCATCCACGCCGGAAAGGGCCTGTGAATCGAGGTGAAAAGTCGGCATGTCCATGCGAGGCATCTCTACGCCGGTGTCGGTGCGTTCGGCGGTGGGCACGATGGCGGCGATGGAATCGAAATACCATTGCATGGGCATGCTGATTACGTCATCGGCATCGGAAAGCTGCGCCACAGGTACATTGTTGCGATTTTCGGCGTCCTTTTGGGACGCTTCACGGATCAGATGATTCCACAGGAACGTCGGACCATCGAATTCCCCCGTTCGCAACCAACCATTGTTGACGTAATCGATGAGATCATCGACCTCCTGCCGACGGTTGATTCTGCCGTGTGCGTTGCTCATGCACCCGCCTTTCCCGTAATAGACCAGGCAATGCACTGTACAGGCTACATCATGAGACGGTACAACACTAGGGAAATACACGGGAGGTCAAGTGTGAAACATCGTGTGAAAACAATCTCCGCCGTTCCGTGATGAGATTCTTCCGCCGTTACGTTGCGTTGGCGCAATGAGTGACGAATCTCAGTACTTGTTGGCACCTGATCCGACGAAATTGACTTCAAAGCCGCGATGATAGTGCAGGAACATGTCGGCGCCGTAGCGGTCGACAGGACGATGCGTGAACAGCATGCGGATAGCGAATGCGGTCTGTACGTCATACGGCAGGTTCATGAATTCCTTGTGAGCGTCCCAATACGGATTCATGGTGATGGCCGCATCCGGCACGTAGGCATAGCCGTAACCATCTTCGTTCACATAGCCCATGAACGGTAGATCCCAAGCATTATGGGCGGTGAGGGCGCGCTTGAAATCCTCGACCTGAGCGAGGGCCTCGTCGCTGATGCCGAGCTCCTTGGCGACCTTGTTGGCTGCGGCGGTTTTGGCGTCGGCATCCTGTCCGAACATGCTGAGATCCACATTGATGATGGTTTTCTCGTCTGCCATGATGATGTTCCTTTCGTGGATTTGTACTTTTGCGTACATATGATATGTGCGTTTTAATGTTCTTTTCGTATGCAAAATGAACATTGAAACTCGGTTTGCGTGTGTGGTGATAGTGGTTGCTCAATGCTTCCGAGAACAACCATAGCATGCTCCAGTAAGTAAGAAAACGCTGTAATTCACCCTTTTGTGGTCTGTATTAGCGGAAAAACGTTGTGATTCCAATGATTGATAGCAGATAAAATAATATGAGAAAAGTTAACATTGAGCGTGTTCTTTTTCTTCTGCGATGATGTGTTATATTTCTGTTTAAACGAACATTTCAGGTCTGGCTGAGATGATACGGCGTATCGCTGGCCTCGTGAATGAAGGCTCATATCAGGTGAATTCGCGAACGTCTTGTTCGACGCTATGTGACTCAGAGGACCAGACGCGGCGAGGTCGACTCTGCGGTGCCATTCCTGCGGGAGCATTTTCTCAAACACATGAATGAGTAAAACGTTTGGGCCGTGTCCATGGTGCTGCGGCCTGTCTACGCTCGTGAGCCCAACAGTCACAGTGCGGATTTGCCGGTAAGGTGGCGGTAAAGCTCCGGGTCGACGGGCTTCATGAGTTTGAGCGTGGAGATGACTACCTTGGATTCCTTGCCGTCCTCACCAACATTGACGGATTCGCGTACATCATGCAATGACGCCGCATTGCCGACAAAGTAGTATGAAGTCTCCTTTTCCTCTGCCTTGCGCCGGATGAAGATCGGCACAAAGTGGCGATCCTGCCATGTCAGAGGGCGTTCGGTTCCATCAAGCAGCCACCGGAATTCGTTGGATTTCAACGACCGGTTGTTTTTGCTGAACCATTCGATTTCACCGGAGTCAAGAAAACGATCACCATATTGACTCGCCTCGTACTTGATGAAGATCGGCAACGTATTGGTAAAGGAGTCAAGCTTGTAGCCGCCGACGTTCTGCGGCACCTGCTCGGCTTGCCAGCCACACAGCCGCATCACATCGAAGACGCTGTATTTCTCGCCATAGATAAATCCATGATTTTGCGCGATTCGATGCTTCACCGCGTTCCGTTCCAGAGTCAGTGCGTTACACAGACCGGCTTCGACGGTATCCTTAAAGAACAGGTTGAATGTCGGATTATCCAGTTGTTCAACAAATACATCAGAGAGTCTGCAACGCTCGCCATTGTCGACGGTAATGAACGGAGTCTTCCCAAAACGCTGGCTGTTCGCGGCAATGAAATATGAGTAGTCAAGCGTTGCCAATGCGGACCGCCACTGCAGTTCGCTATTATCGGCGCCAGGAAAAAGCTCGGGCAGTAGCTTCTGGAGATCGGCAATGCCCAACGAATCCAAAGCCTTGGCGGAATGAAACGCTGTAGACGACCGCTCGCTGCATTCGGGATCAATCGCATTCCAATCCAATCCGCACAGTACCGCCAAAATCAGCAGCTCGTGAGGTCGCAATCCACGAAGTTGCGTGGCGGTCAGCATCTTCAACATGCCATTGTGCACCTCGGAAGTCGGCTCAAGTTGTTCCAGATACGAAGCAGTCGCATGCCTGCCGCGAGAAAGGTTCTTTTCGCGAGAACGTACAAACGATAGGTAATCATCATTCTTTGCAGCCATGGTGTATACCAGCGAAGCGTCACGTCGTGCGATATCCATGAGCATCGGAATGCGACCCAGCTCATACCGCATCTGCTGGTATTGACGGCTGAGCAACTGCATATTCGACAAGTCGGCGGTATCGAGCGAAGCCAGCACGCGCTCGCGGGCGATCTTGTCGAAACTGATCGAAGAAATGCCGATCGTCTCGCGCTGCAGGTTCTTACGGGCGACGTCGCGATCGCCGGTATTGCCATACAGTGCGATCGGAATCAGATAGTTATTCGCATAATTGCCGATGAAATCAATGACGACAACCGAATCCTTGCCGCTTGCCTTACGCAGTCCGCGTCCAAGCTGTTGCGTGAAGATGATGCTCGACTGGGTCTGCCGGAGCATCACAATCTGGTTGATATGCGGAATATCCACACCTTCATTGAACAGGTCGACCGTGAAAATGTAATCCAGCTCGCCATTCTCCAGTTGTTCAACGGCAAGATCACGCTCCGCTTGGGAATGTTCGCCGGTAATCGCCTTTGTGCGATACGGACGTTCCGCCTGTTGGTTGATCTGCTGATTGAACAAAGCGGACAGGCGCTTCGCCTCTTCGCGCCGACTGCAGAAGACCAGACCTTGCACGTCGGTGCCGGCTTCGCCGTACAACTGGATTTTGTCGATGATATAGCGCACGCGGCTTGGGCTGGTGAGCTCCTCGAGCCAATGAGACAGATCGTCGCGTTCCTGCTCAGTCCAGTCGCTCGCCTTGATCTGCTTGCCGAGCAATCTGCCGTTCGGGGCTTCCTGAATGTACTCGTGAACCCCATAATAATGAAACGGGCAGAGCATGTTCTCTTCAAGCGCCCGCTGCAAACGGATCTCATACGCCACGTTGTTGCCGAATAGCTCGAAGATATTGGCTCCGTCGGTACGTTCCGGCGTTGCGGTCATACCGAGCATGAAATCCGGGGTGAAGTAGTCGATGATTCGTTTGTACGAGTCAGCTGCCGCATGGTGTACTTCATCGATCAGAATGTAATCGAAATCGTCTTTGCCGAACTGCACAAGCACTTCCGGGCGGGACATCGTCTGCACGGTCGCGAACAGGTATTTGCGATCGTGTTCCTTGCTGATGCCGGAAAACAGGCCGAGTTCCTTAGCGGGGCAACCGAGTACTTTCTGATATGATTCCTTGGCCTTTTTCAGGATTTGTTCCTGCTGTGCAATGTACAACATGCGTTTTGGCTTGAATTGACGGACGTCAAATGCGGATAGGTATGTTTTGCCGGTGCCGGTCGCGGAAATGATGATTGCTCGGCTTTCGCCCTGTTTGCGCAGTTGTGCAAGATTCATCAACGCTTCGACTTGCATGGCATTCGGCGTGATGGTTCCTGCATCCTGTGTCTGCCTGCGATTTGGTCGGCGCGGTGGCGCGTACCTTTTGAAATCCTCCTCATACAGTTTGAGCCATGCGTCGGTGAGTGGCTTCGATTCGCTGATCTGGGAGTTGATTTCAGCAGTGAGCTGTTCGGCCAGGCCGCTGGTATCGGTGGTTGCGACTCTCAGATTCCATTCACGATTGGAATTCAGCGCGTTGATGGTGAGATTGGAGCTGCCGATGTATGTGGAGTAGAGCGGTTCGTCATCATCCGAATGGTGAAAGACATAACCCTTTGGATGATATGGGAAATCGGCGGTGTCTTCGGTCTCGTCGGTCTGACCGGGCTGCCAGATCCGTACTTGGATGCCTGTTTCCTGCTGTAGCTTCAGTAGTTCGGCGAAAGCCTTCGGGGAGTTAAAATAGTTGAAGGTAGACGTGATGATTCTGCCGGACCGATGGTCGTTGCTGTCGGCAAAATCAAGGAAATTCTGCTTCAGCGTCTGCAAGGCGCCCTGACTGACGAAGGCAACGGACATGTCGAAATTCTGACTGCGGCCAAGTTCATCCTTGATCGCATATTCCATGGTCCTGCCATCATGGTTCGCGATCAGCATCGGCTCGTATTGCGGATCGACATCGTCTTTCTTTTCCACGAAACCCGAAAGAAGCGATTCGACCAGAGAAGAATTATGCTGCCAGCCATCGTCCGTCATCGTCTGCCGTCACTTTCTTGTGAAATCCATCGCACAGATCAGTTGCACCGCTTCGCGGTCGGCGGGCGCCCAATCCAACGTGAGCATCTCATCTGGCGAAAGCCAACGGATTTCATGGTGTTCCGTCAGTCGAGGGGTGCCGTTCAGCAGATGGCAGACGAACGAGGTAAGCACAACGGTGCCGAAGTCGTAATCGTAGGAGGATGTGCACACTTCATCTGCAACCTCAACCTCGCATAGCAACTCCTCTTCGATCTCACGATGCATTGCCTCGCGCGCGGTTTCGTGCGGTTCGATCTTGCCTCCGGGGAATTCCCAGAAACCGGCCAGCGACTTGCCTTCGCCACGTTGAGCGCACAGCACCTTACCGTTGCGGACGATGGCTGCGCCTACAACGTTGATGATGTTGCGTGGTTGTTGCTTGGCTGGTGTTGCTTCGGTCATGCTCTCTCTCATCTTCGTCAGAGGAAATCAGGACCAGGATACAACGGGGAGGAAAGAATATGCGTACCGACATGTGCGGCGGCTCATCATATTCAGTGCAAAAACCAGGAGAAGCCGCGTCTTCCGAATCATTCGGGGCGTGCCCGGGCGTATTCAGTGACCTGCGTTCTGGCTGTCATGGCTACTATTGAAGGTAACGGCAAACGGCAACCGTCTATTGTCGTGATGATCGCCTGTCTCTTATACACATCTCCGAGCCCACGAGACCGAGGCTG
>ENA-OXUB01001047-OXUB01001047.1-human-gut-metagenome-genome-assembly--contig:-NODE-1047-length-11834-cov-38.527294_pt1 | contig 11834 bp, 23 predicted proteins | sample MGYA00249345_ERZ652652 | MGnify/ENA primary metagenome ERZ652652 (study PRJEB26925, sample SAMN05826496) | human gut metagenome | biome: ENVO:2100002; feature: ENVO:00000062; material: ENVO:00002003... | reverse complement strand
CTTGTTCTTGGAGAATAGCTGTTTCTTCGGGGCTTAACTTTATGAGTTTTGATTTCCATTTCCTTGTCTTAGTTGTTTGACTTCTAAAATTTGGAATCCAACCAAATTGAGCAAATTTCACATTTACTCTAATTCGATCGGAAATAGGAGAAACGATTACCTCTTTGAACACATATGAATTTGCAGGAATAGTTCCATAATTTGAATCCATAGGATTGAAATGAGTTACATCATCATTGATGGTTATTCCCAAAAGTTCTTGACTAGCTATCTCAGGCCTAAAAGCCACCTTATATGTACATGCCAGAGGTTGATTGCTGTATCCATCTTTAAAAACCAAATCGAAGTATCCTATAGAGTGCTTTGAAGAATTCAAAAAGCGAAAATCAATACAAACTCCGATAAGTTGATCCGGAAATGCTGGAATGGCGTCAAATGTCTCAAGGCGTTTAATCAAACCTTGCTTTGAGATTCTCAAAGTGACGTGTTTTCGATCACGAATGAAATTGATGATCGATATTAATAAAGCTATTACCGAAATACTAATTGTTATCCAATCTTTAGTAGTTAACTGTTCCAAAAAAAGCACCATCCAGTTTTTAAACCATTATATCAAATTGAAAGGGGTGAGTAGAGTGGAAGATTTTAACGAAACATTTGCCGTTATGTATATCAGAGATGATCAATACTATCCGGTTGCATTGTCAGATGAACAACTGATTATGATTCAAACATTTATGAAGAGTTTGTTTGCTACAACTGGGAACAGGAAGCTAAATCTAATTAATCAACCGTTTGGAAAACCAACGAATTTAGTCACAAAAAAGACTAGCCTACCGTCCAAAGTCAGCTAGTCAGAAATAAAATAGTTTAAATCTAAGAAAACTATACCACGATAACCAAAAACAAAAAAGCTCAATTTTTCAAAATAAGTTTTGGATAGTTAGTTATTTAAAGAAACGAGGAATGCAAAAAATGTTAATGACCTTGAATCAATTAAATAAAGTAGTGCGTCAAGAAAACAAAAAAGTAAGAACATTAGCGGATCAATCCTATGAGTTGAAAGAACAATTTGGAAAACATTTTGAAGGGGTTGAACAGTCCGAAGAACTACGAGAAGCGATTAGCTTCAAGGATAACGATATTGAGTTGCTAGTAATGGAACTCGCGTATCTTGAAGGGATTAAAACTCATTCTCCAATCTTTAATGATTTGAAAAAGTGTTATTTAAAAGACATGAAAAATATACTTTGTCAGTTTGATTTAATCATGAAATATTTTCAAAGTGAAAACGTCATGAAAGAATTAATTGACAATTATGAAGCGATTCAAGGAAGTCTTGTTTTTATTAATCAGTCATTATGGGATTGTCAAGAGTTCATGAGCGGACCGGTTGAAGCTGCTTTAAGTGATATTGCAAAGGAGGCCATTGAGAATGAATGAATTAGCAGAAATGGAAAACATGATTGATGATCTGATAGGACAAGCAAGTACGTTTCGTAAGAACATGGATGCGGGACAAAGTGAGATAGAACAAATTATTCATGGATTAGAAATCGTCGTCAAACAAATCGAAATAATTAGTTGTGAAGACAAAGATTTTCACAGGTCAATTAGTTTACTTGAAGTGCTGATTCGAAGTCTCAAGCAAACGTATGCTGAAGATGAAGATATTATTTGGACATTTGATAAATTTGTGAGAAATGCCCAAAAAAATAAGCCTACTTCGGTTGCAGCCGGAGTAAGCAAGTAACAAAATTTACGATTAATTGAATGTTATCACGAATATGAACAAAAATGCAATAAAGAATATTTTGATGGTAGGTGATTAAATGGCTAAACGAAAAACAGCAAAGTCTAATAGGGGATTCAAGGGAATTTGGATACCAGCAAGTTATTGGCTCGATGAGAATCTAACAGATAGAGAAATTCTCTTTTTGGTTGAAATTGATAGTTTGGATATTGGCGAAGATGGTTGTTTTGCAAGCAACAAGCATTTTTCTGATTTTTTTGGGCTCACTGCTAGTAGATGTTCCCAAATCATAAAAGAGCTAAAAGATAAAGGTTATGTAGAAGTTGAATATGAGTACGGTCCAAGCAAAGAAATACTAAAACGATCTATGAAGGTAGTTAATAAATTAAAGCCCCCTATTAAATTTTCTAAAGGGGGGTATTTAGAAAATGCCAAAGGTAGTAATACATCTCTTAGTAATACAACTATTAATAAAGACCATATGTCGAGCAAGCCCGACTCGATTCCTTATTCGGACATTATCAAGTATTTAAACGAAAAGGCTGACAGGTCTTTCAAGGTTACGAATAAGTGGAAAGATTTGATAAAAGCACGATGGAACGAGGGCCAAAGATACGATGATTTCATCAAAGTAATTGATGTCAAAACATCTCAATGGCTGCAAGATCCTAAAATGAGTAACTATCTCAGACCTGAAACATTGTTCAGCAATAAGTTCGATAGTTACTTGAATGAACAGTTAAAACCTGAGAGAGAATCAAACTCTAACAGCCCGGTGGTGTTCTAGATGGATTTCCCGTTGTTAGACGAATTGAAAGAAACAAAAGATGTTTGTCCGGTACATGGTAAGCCATTAGTACAGTTAAGAGATCTGAAACCTTTTTGTACTGAATGTAGGAAACAACAGTTAATAGAGGCGGAACAAGAAGAAGCAAAGCTAGCATCCATGAGACACCTAAAACGCCGAACGATTGAAATGCTAAAAAAAGACTCGATCGTAGGCGATCCTAGTTTATGGAACGCGTCATTCAGTAACTATGAACCAGAAGACGAAGAATCAGAACGAGCCTTATTGATGGCCAGAAGAGCCGCAGGAAGCTATATGAAAAAGCTCGATGCAGAAAAAGAGTGTTTGAAAATTATTGCTGATGAAAATAATACCGATGAAGAACGTGAAGAAGCAAGAAAGAAACTGGATCTAATACCTAGCTTCAATACACTTTTCACTGGGGTTCCAGGAGTCGGGAAATCACATCTAGCCATGGCCATGCTGCAGGCGGTTAATGAAAATTCAAAGGAACTAGTTAGTTGTCTGTTCATTTCGATGAATGATATGTTCCGATTGATCAAGGCGAGTTTTGACGATCGTCAGAGTAAATACACCGAATTGAACATGACTGACCTACTTTCGGAAGTCGATTTATTGGTGTTGGATGATTTGGGCTCTGAATCGTCGTTTAAGCGTGAGAATCGAGAGGCGGGAGAATATATCCAAAATGTAATTTTCGGCGTGTTAAACGCACGACAGCGCACGATAATCACCACTAATTTGAATAACGAACAATTGGAGAAAATCTATAATCCTAAAATCACTAGTCGAATCTACAAAGGTGTAGACGGTCACATCATAAAATTTACGAAAAAAACACAAGATAAGCGTAGTAAACCGAGGTTTTAAGAATGGAGGATTCACATGATTTCAATAGTTAATAAGAAAAAGAATTTGGCTTCGACTTTAGAAACATTAGTGGGGAATATAAAAATTCAAATAGATGAGGGCGTCAAAGACTCAGAAAGCTTGCAGCAAGATTTGATCATAGTTGTGGGGCTCGCCAGCCAGTTGTCAGATGAAGTGGCCCAAAAAGACTGCTGCCCATTATGCCATGGGGAAAAGGTTGTCTGGCAAGGAGATAACTCCTTAGGGATTTCCAAATGCAGGCCTTGTCCTGAATGCAACCAAAATACAAAGAATTAATGACTGATTTTTATGGAGGATTATAAAAAGCAAGCTATCTTTGAATTAGAGCAAGGAAACTACGAGAGATATCAGTATTTCATGAAAATGAACAGGTTGGCTCGACAGAAAAAGAAAGAAGCGCCAAAAGAAACACCAAAAGAGCCGAATAGAAAAAAAGGGATAAAGAAATACAGTGCTTCGGGAAAAAGTCGCAAGACTGATTCAAGCCCATCTTCCACAGGTAAAAAGAACCCTTCGAAAAGAAATCGTGAAGATGGTTGGAACTATCAGCAACGTTCATTTTTAAGAGGGAACTACCAATATATGACTGATGAGGAGTTAGGCAATCACTTAGGCAGAACTGCAGAGGCTGTGAAGTGTGAGAGGAAAAAATTGAAACTTTTACGCCAGTCAACGAATAGGCGATGGACAACGGATGAGGACAGGTTCTTACTCACGAATTACAAGGATATGCCGTTTAAAGAGATTGGTAAAAAGTTAGATCGCAAACCGAAACAAGTCAGTGCACGATTAGCAAAATTAGGGGGCAGCAAAGTGACTCGTTACGACATGGTTGTCAATGGTCGCACGTTTGCCAGCGGGACGATCAAAGAAATAGCCGAGCAATTGAACGCCAATCTATATACTGTGAAACGTTGGCGCACCCAAGGCGTAAGTTGGGCAAAATTTATTAAGAAAGACTAGAAAGGATCATCCATAATGGTCAAAGTGAAAAGAGCGTTAAAAATAATTCTTGATTTTTTAAAGTACATTTCGGATGGGATTGAAAAGAAGAAATTCCCAAAAGATAGATATAATTGGCGCTATTAGTTTGGTCAATAGCATATAAAAACAAAAGTTTTTCACGAATGTTTATTTGGAAGTTTGTCCATAAAAGCACACAGTAAAAAAGCAATAAATGTAATCAAAAAAACCTTTTGTCCATTTAATTCAAGAGAAAAAAAATACTATTAATAAACAGAGCCAAGACCAGTTAATCTTAATCTTATTGAACATTCCCAAAAAAATCCCTCCCATTGAAGCTAATGATAATCCTTATAAATTGATTTGTAAATATAAGATTCGTTAACTGGAGCTATCAAGGAGGAAATGTGATGAATTACATGGAATTTAGAAAGACAACAGGTAAATTTCCAAATGATGACAATGAGGAAGTAGCAATTTTACCACTTTTTCAAGAAGGAAAAATGGTAGAGGGGATTGCTATTGGAACAACTAAAGAGTGGCTAGATGAAAAATTAGAAAATATGGCATGGGATGAATCTGATATAGATATTTGGGATTACTTAGACCAATTAGAAATGACAGAAGAAAATGTAACAGAATTGACGAATTGGCTTGAAATGGTTGTAGAAGGCACACCCTACCATATTATTTATGAAATGTTTTAGTCATGTAACGGAGGACTTAGAGGAGGAAAATCAATGCAAATAAAATACAAAATTGAATTTCGCTTGTTTGAAGGTGGAATTATTCATAAAGAAACTGTGTACGGAGGATCAGAAAAAGAGGCCAGTGATAAGCTTTCAAAAAGGTACAACACAAAGCTAATTGATGTAGAAATTGGGGCGATTAAGGAGGATTAGAAATGGATATTAAACTAGATAAGTACAGAGATCGTATCAGAATTCTTGAATGGTGTCCGGCTTCTTATGATCACGATGACGGTTATTACGAAATCGCTCATATCAAGATGTCAAAGTCTGAAAATAGTTACATGGAGGATTGGAATTTAGATGAACTATTAGCAAATTTGCAAGTGAGAGACACAGTAGCAGAGTTTATCAATCGGACAAAATAGTTCAGCAATTGGAGGAAATCAAGGAGGTAGGATTTTGAAAAAATATCCTAGATTAGACAAATACTACGATGAATTAATCAAAATGGAAGATGAAGAACCAGAACGATTCTATGATCAGCGTTCGTATTCTTTGATGTGCACGTTGGAATGTATTTCTAACTACGAGTTTATTAAGGACTTTTGTTTAAAGAATAATTTCAAAAGCGTGTTTGATATTGGTTGCTGTTTCGGTTATCAATCAGAGGTTTTTTATGAATCGGGTATTCAATATCGAGGATTGGACGACACCATATCTAAATACCTTTGGAATAGCGAACTATATGAGTATCAAGTAGGACGTTTTCCTTGTGACGTTAAATCGAGAAAAGGCGAGTTAGGCATTTCCGTTTTATGTTTAGGTTGGAATTGCTATTTGTATGAAGATGCAAAAACTTTGGATGAACAATTTGAATCCTTGGTTAATCAATTTGAGTATTCGTTGATTTATATGCAGCAGAATTTGGTCCCTTTGATCTCAAGACATTTCTCAAAAGTCGAACACTTGGAAGACAATTTTTATTTTTTTAAAAGGTAAGCTAACGACGGGAATCAAGGAAGAAGTTGCATAAATAAAAAAGACTCTGCTTTAGAGTCTAATTAAAGGACACACTTTGTTCTTTTAATTGTTTGATTATCTCAGTGACATAAGCGTCTTGAAAATCTTTACGGAAGGACTTTAGAAATTCCTCAGAAAAGAAATCAAAATTTTTTTCTGAATATGCTAGCAATTCTTCAGGAGTTTTAAATTCTGCAATAACAGAAGCGCTGTCGAAAGAATCAGCTACGCGCAATGAAACTGATTTCATTAAAGAAACAACATCAATTTGTGTTCTTAACATAAAAATCACCTCTTCTGTTGAGTGTAACATAATTGAATAGAACTATCTGAAATTATCCGGTAACCCACGTCAATAAAGGAGAATCATTAAACTAATCTAGTGCTTGTTTAACCTTCATTAGTTCAATGTAAAAGGATTTAGAAATAGATTTACCACATTTTTTACAAGCATAATCTCCAGTGGGAATATCGTTAAAAAACTCTTTTTCATACTCATGATTACACTCTTGATCTTCTTTTTCTAAGTGCAACTTTCTTAATTCAAGAGAACGTTCTAATTCAATGGACATAGATACTCACCTTCTGCGAATTATTTTTACCACAAGCAATTTTTTTAAGGGGTAAAAAGATAGTTTTAATAAACCAACTAACTCAGTTTATTGAAGAAAAAACACTGAGCAGTTAACTCAGTGTAAAAGACAGGACCTATTTATTCATAATTTTTTTACAATTATTCACAGCGCTTTTCATTGTATCAAAACTATTGATATCAATGTCGTAGATAAACAGATTCATTTTCATTGATTTGATTTCCTTCAAATTTAAAACGGCAAATATACTTGTAATATTTTTGGATTTAGAATTATTGAAATGGGCTTTTTCTAGGGAAGAGTACATTCGATAATTAGAAACATAAACGTGTACAGGATAAAAGTTAATCATTGTTTTCACATCCTCGTGGTACTCAATAACTATAACATCAAAAAGCCCTTTAATGTGAATACGAGGAACAACGTAAGTAAAACGTAATAAGGACCATGAAGGATGAATAAAACCAGCTGTTTCCGCAACTGGCTTAGAGCTAAAATGATGTACTTCGACTGTTTCTTTAGCTCTGCATTAGTATAACACGTATATTTTTGAGAAGTTTATAAACGTTTTAACAAACATCAGATGAGTCGGCTACTCAACCTAGCAATAACATCTGAAATAAGATTTGAAAAAGATTGCCAGTGGAGTTGAACTATTGTTCAACATTACTATTTGTCTTCAATTTCATCAATGAAGGCTGAAATATCATTTTTGAAAATGTACTTACTAAATTGTTCGCTTAGGATTTGGCTGACATTTCGGTAAGCGAAGGTAGGCGTGTTAGGTAAAGTATAGTAATAAATACCATTTTTTTGATAGATCGGATCAGGCACGGTCGTTGTCTGATTTCCTTCAATTGCATTTCCAGCGTCCGCTGCTATATCAATAATAAAGGCCCCCGTTTTTAACTGCCCTTGCTCTGCAATAGTCATAATGGGCTTACCCGAATCGCCCACTTCAATGCCGTTAATGATAATCGAGTATTTAGAAAGTTGTTGTTTGAATTGCGGAAGTGTTTTTCGATAAAAAAGTCGGACAGAAGAAGAAATTTTTGAGATCGCATGGAAAGCACCTTGAGCTGCATTTCCGGACCCTAAAATAGCAATCTCACAATTACTATTTGGTAATAAGCCAAAACTTAAGAGAGCATGTAATACTCCTGCATAACCAGCATAGAAGCTGTTTTGATAAACAAAGTTTTTAGGAATCAACTGTGTGGGATAAGCCTTTCCCTGATAGTACATCGTGGGGCTTTGATTATCGATATCAAGAATATAGAGATTTTTAGGAATCGCTTGAGTCTCCATAAATTCTTTACCTGATCCCAGTGGATGAGTCCAACCAATAATCATCTGATTTTGACGAATCAAGTCGTAATCAGATGGTTGGAGGAGTTTGAGCGAGAAGATTCCCTCACATGAAGCAAAAATTTCAGAACGAGTCAAAACTGTGCAGCCTGCTTTTCGATAATCCTCATCAGGAATACCTAGAGAGTCACCAAAACCATTTTCGATATAAATTGAATTGGTGAATTGCTTGATATGTTCAGGTAACAAAGGGACGCGACGCTCATTTGGAAAATTTGACTTTATAAAACCTAATTTCATAATTCCAACTCCATTTCAATTTTAGTTTTTGTATAGATTTGTTCTCAGAGAAATGTTTCATGAGGCTGTTTTCGTACATCTTCAGTCTAACACAGTTTTGAGGTGGAATTTTAACGCTCAGAGAGGATAGGTCCGCTAACGAGCCAAGTTATTTACAATTTAAAGTGTCAGTCGAGAAAGTGTAGGTGGGGTCGTATGGATGAAAAAATAATAAGGTCCATCGGTACTAAGAGGCCATGTAGAGAAAAATGTACTCCTCCTGGCAAAAAGCCAAAACTCAACGAAAACCAGCAGGTCGTGTTGGAGTGGTTAGAAGCTTATGCAGATAAGGATAGTGGTGATTGGCCTATGCAAACTATTTTTTATATGTGGGATTGTATTAGAAGCGATATGTTGGGCGGAGAGGAATTGTCAGCTCTCAGAAAATTGACTAGGATCGAACAATTTGAAGTCCTCGCAGCCTTCGCGGAATGGGGGGGACGAAAATATGAATGAAGAATGGAAAATACTTGAACTAGAAGGGCATTTATATGAAGTTAGCAACCTCGGTAAAATAAGAAGCGTTGATCGAATTTCTTATACTAAAGATGAGAAAGAGAAATGGTATAAAGGAAGGGAGTTGCAGATTTTCCAAACCGAGCGTGGATATTGTTATGTAAATATCACGAGTTCGAAAGGAACTACTACCCAGTATAAAATCTACAGATTAGTTGCGACATGTTTTGTTGATGGTAAAAAAAGAGGTAAAACACAAGTAAACCATAAAGATGGTAATAAAGAAAACAATAAATCTGAAAATCTTGAATGGGCGAGTAATAAAGAAAACTCAAAACACGCTCAATCGAATTTATTATATTGTCAGGGATCAAAACACCCACATTCAAAATTTTCTGAAGATGAGATACTAAAAATCAGAGAACAATACAAATCTGGAGCGAGTCAGGCGGAACTAAGAAAAAAGTACCACGTCTCGAACGCAACAATGTTCAATATAGTCCACAATATTTCGTGGAAATCAGTGAAAGAGGTGGCGGAATGAACATTAGAGTAGAACTGTTAGCTAGGATTGAAAAAAGCGTCAAGGATGAGTTTGCTTTTGGGAATGAGAGCATACCGCAAAGCCACTGGTATAACATCGAAAAAAGGTATGAGTCTACTGGCGAGTTGGGCACATTAATCCAAATAACTCAATTCACCGATAATAGACGCGCGCAAGCGGTTGTTCTAATGGACTCAGGCGAGTTTGTTGAAGTGGACGGCCTAGATACTATTAAAGCGCTTGAAGAGGTGGCGGAATGATGAGCATAGAGAAATTTACTGCATTCTGTTTTATAGGATTTTTATTGTGGCTATTAGTCATGGGAGTCATTGACTACAACAAATGCTACAGAAAATAAAGATCCGGTAACCGAAGCAATAGAGGAGAAACGAGGTGCTATGTTGCAAGCAATCTTTACATTGCGTAGAAAAGGTTTTAACAAAAAAATCAAAGTTGGAGAAATTTTTAACTATAAAGATGAAAAATATATTTTGACACACATTGTTGAAATTAAACATTTTTATAGTAGTTCCGCGCGGATGGAAGTGGAAGGCGTAGCCCAGCTAGTTGGTGGTAAATCCGATTTTAGCCAATATGAAAGAACAAGTGAATTTGTAAGAAAATACCCCAAAGGTGAGTTCACAGAAGAAAATCCACTCTACAGGGTTGGAGACATTTTTGTATTTGATGGAATTTGCGGTGAAATAACGAATCTTGAATCAATTGAGTTTGAGTTCGTTGACTTAGTAGTTACCTATCATTCAAGATTGTTCCGGCCGTGGAGTGACGAGGAAATGAGTCAAGCGGTCAAAGAGGATCGACTATCAAAGTTTAAAGTAATAGGTTAACAAAGCTATTACCATACAAAAAGACTGCCGCGGTATGAAACGGCAGTCTATGGCTAGGTGGGGAAGCATGTTTACCTAGCTGCGCACAATTGGTGTCTTCTCAAAAGACACCAAAAGCGTAACAAGTAACCGTTTTAGTTTCAAGCGCGAACGGTAGTTAAGAAGAAATAAGTCATAAATAATTTGTAACAAAAAAGACCGCTGGGGATTGGTCAGCGGTCGTGAGCTGATTAAAATATGCTTTTAACCCGATTGAAAAAAGGAGGGGCCAGCTCATCACTATTGTACAACAAATTAGAAATGGAAGTGAGTAATATGATACCGAAGTTTAAAGCTTATATAAAAAAATCGAAGAAAATTTATCCAGTTAATGATCTCACTCTTAACGGCATAGACGATGAACCAGTAGGAATAAATGGTTGTGGTGATAGCACCTGTACTACTTGTTTAGACTGGTATCGTTTTGAAGATATTGAATTAATGCAATCCACAGGCCTTAAAGACAAGAACGGCGTGGAGATTTTTGAGGGGGATGTAGTTAATTATGACGATGGAGAGTTTAGTTATATTGGCTCTGTAAAAAAAGACTGTTATCAGTTCTATATTAATGGCATAGAACCAGTTGATAGTTATGATTTTATTGACGTTTCAAATACTTTTGATGGCACAACTTCATTAACTATTATTGGCAATATCTACGAAAATCCAGAATTGTTGGAGGCGATAGAATGAAACTAAAAGAACTAATTGAGCATCATACGTTAAAAGTTGTTTTCTGTGGTCACTGCGAATGTGGAGAACGTAAGTATGATTTGATAACAGATCATAATCTCGCTTATCCACCAGTTCATGAATCGACTATTTTAGAAGTTAAGCCAGAGTTGTTGGAGGTGGAAGGATGAAAAAGAAAATTCTTGAGTTTTTAGCCACAGCGTATCCAATATTTTTATTGGTAATGGCGACCATATGTTTGTTTAGAGAAAGCTGGGAGAGATCACTTTTATTCATATTGTTATATGCAGTTTGTTTAATCGGTGATCGATTGCGAGATATCCATAAAAGCATTAGCGTTTTATGGTACAGAATCTACCTTAGAAACAAAAAAGACGGCATCGAATAGATCCGGGATCGTCGCCTATTGCATAGGGTTAGGAGGTATGAAATGAACTTTATTTTCTTGATTAGTGGAGTAATTATCGGATTTGCTTATCGATCTATAACATTTAATTATAGATTTTCATTAATGGTAAACAGCTTTGAAAAGATAAAAGTGTTTAACATTGAACTGATGGAGAAGCAACAACAGAATAGCAATCGTTATTACTACATCAAGGGAGTCTTGGACGGATGCCAAGGAACCGGAGAAGTACTTCTTGGAAAAGAAAATGTTAGTAAGGCTGTAAATAATGATTGACGAACTTAAATGTTGAGTTAGCATACAGGAGTTAAAAACACAATATATTGTACGCGAAAATACGTTCCTACGATATATTGTGGATAAACCTGTTGATATGTGTATAACAAAAATAAACGTTGATATTTGGAGGTTGAATTATTGAAATTTTATAGGGTCAGTGAAGAAGCAAGGAATTACGCAAGAAAAGTATTGCGGTGTCATA
>ENA-OXUB01001041-OXUB01001041.1-human-gut-metagenome-genome-assembly--contig:-NODE-1041-length-11897-cov-7.162810_pt1 | contig 11897 bp, 5 predicted proteins | sample MGYA00249345_ERZ652652 | MGnify/ENA primary metagenome ERZ652652 (study PRJEB26925, sample SAMN05826496) | human gut metagenome | biome: ENVO:2100002; feature: ENVO:00000062; material: ENVO:00002003... | reverse complement strand
ACGAGATCAGCCTCGGTCTCGTGGGCTCGGAGATGTGTATAAGAGACAGATTCTTCCCTATCAGTGGGATACTTTAAATGACCGGGTGGAAGGTGCACAACCCAGCCACTGTATCAAGAACTTTAAGATTGCAGCGGGAGAAGAAAACGGAGAATTTCAGGGAGCGGTTTTTCAGGATACGGATGTGGCAAAATGGCTGGAAGCAGTTGCCTTTACCCTGGCTTCTTCGGGAAGAGATGAAAAGCTGGAGAAACTGGCGGATGAGACCATTGCTTTGATTGGAAGAGCACAGTGTGAAGACGGTTATCTCAATACTTATTATACGATTCAGGAACCGGACAGAAGGTGGACGAATCTGAAAGAAGGACATGAACTTTACACGGCAGGGCACATGATAGAAGCGGCCGTTGCTTATTATCAGGCAACGGGGAAAAAAGAGTTTCTTGAAATTGTATCAAGATTTGCTGATGTTATCTGTGAAAAGTTTGGACCAAAGGAAGGTCAGTGCCATGGATATCCCGGACACCCGGAAGTTGAATTGGCATTGGTGAAGCTTTATCGGGTAACCAAAGAGAAGAAATATCTGGATACAGCAAAGTTTTTCATAGATGCCAGAGGACAGGGCGGGAATTACTTTGAAGAGGAAGAGAGAGGGGAGAAATACAAACAGATTTTTCCGGAATTTGCAGGATACCAGCCGGAATACTCCCAGTCACATCTTCCGGTAAAAGAACAGAAAACAGCAGAGGGACACGCAGTAAGAGCTGTTTATCTGTACAGCGCCATGGCTGATTTGGCATACGAATACCAGGACAAGGAACTGGAAAAAGCCTGTGAAACTCTTTGGAACAACATGGTGCAAAAGCGAATGTATATTACCGGAGGGATTGGTTCTTCTGGTTTGCTGGAAAGATTTACGACAGACTATGATTTACCAAATGACAGAAATTATTCCGAATCCTGTGCTTCCATTGGATTGGCTATGTTTGGGAAACGCATGGGAGATATGACAAGAGATGCTTCTTATGCAGACATTGTGGAACAGGCACTTTACAACACTGTATTGGCAGGAATCGCCATGGACGGAAAAAGTTTCTTTTATGTAAATCCTTTGGAAGTATGGCCGGATAACTGTCTGGAGAGGACCTCTTTGGAACATGTAAAACCGGTCAGGCAGAAATGGTTTGGAGTGGCCTGTTGTCCACCTAATATTGCAAGAACCCTGGCTTCGTTGGGACAGTACGTGTATGGAAAAGATGAAGAAGCTCTTTACATCCATCTTTATGTTTCTAATGAGACTGAAGTCAAAATGAAAGGAAGGCTCTACAAGGTCAAGATGGACAGTCATTATCTTACAGACGGAACTGTAAAAATCCTGGCAGAGAGAATGAACACTGCGGAAGAAAAGACCGAGAACAGGATTGGCGGGAAAATAGCCCTCAGGATTCCGGGATACATGAAAAAATTCCGGATATACAGAAATGGAGAGAAGCTGGAAAATCCCGTTATACAAAAAGGATATCTGCTTTTGGAAAACCTGGGAAATCAGGAAGAAATCACTTTGAAATTTGAAATGAAAGCACGCTTTGTACGGGCAAATCCAAAGGTAAGAGCAGATGAAGGACGGGTAGCGGTTATGAGAGGACCGTTGGTTTATTGTCTGGAAGAAGCGGACAATGGAAGCAATCTCTCCTCCGGTTACATAGATACACAGACCGAGCCGGAAGAAGTTTATGAACCGAATCTCTTGGGCGGTATTGTGAGTGTAAAACTCAAAGGAAAGCGTATTTCCATGAAAGGCTGGGAGGACGGCAGTCTTTACGGCGAACGGAAACCAGTATTTGAAGATACAGTATGGAAAGCGGTTCCCTATTGTAACTGGGGAAATCGAAAGACAGGAGAAATGGCGGTCTGGATAAAAGAACTGATAAAAAATTAAGGTGTATCATACAGAAACAGAGGGTTTCTGATAGTGATAAAAAAGGAATAAGGGAGGACACTGGTTATGAAGAAAAAAGTGTTGGCAGCAGTATTATGTGCAGCAATGGCAGGAAGTATGTTAGCAGGCTGCGGAGGAAAATCTGATGGAGACAAAAAGGAAACCGGAAAAAGAGAGATGGAGGTAGAGGGCGATAATGTTACGACCTTAAATGTGTGGACCTTCATTGAAAATCATCAGGATTTCTACACGGAAATGGCAGAAAAGTGGAATGAAGAAAACCCGGATAAGAAAGTAAAACTGGTACTTTCCAATATGGCTTATGACGACATGCATAACAAATTATCTCTGGCACTGGAATCCGGAGAAGGTGCACCGGATGTTGTAGATATTGAGCTTGGTAAGTTCCCGGCCTTTACTACAGGACAAATCGGACTGATGGATTTGACAGATGCCATTGAACCATACAAAGATAAGGTAGTGGAATCCAGACTTGATTTATATGCAAAAGACGGCAAATATTATGGTTTCCCAACACATGTTGGTACTACGGTTGCTTTCTACAATACAGAAGAACTGGAAGCAGCAGGTATTGACTATACAGCTATCAAAACCTGGGAAGATTTTAAAAATGCAGGTATCAAATACAAAGAAGCTACAGGAAAAACCTTTGCAGCGGCAGAGACAACCGCACAGTGGACTTTAAACCTGATGCTGGCTCAAAAAGGCGGCAGCTATTTAAAAGAGGACGGTTCCCTGGACGTAAATAATGACACCATGGCAGAATGTCTGCAGTATTTAAAAGATATGCAGACAGCAGGGGCTCTTGATACTATCGCAGGGGGACAGCCGGATAACGAAGAAGCATATCCTCTGTACAACAGCGGCGATGTGGCAGCAGCCATTATGCCATTCTGGCAGACAAGCCGTTACACAAGCTACATGACAGATTTGAAAGGGAAAGTGGCCATTGCAGTTCCTCCGGTATGGGGAGACAATGACGCAGTAAAAACGATTGGCGGCGGCGGTACCGGTACAGCGGTTGTAGCTTCCGGCGAACACGCAGACCTTGCGGCAGAAGTATTCGCTTACATTAAATTGTCTGATGAAGCAAGCCATGAAATCTACAATGTATTGGGATTTGACCCTGTAAACACAGAGGTATGGACAGACACAGCCCTGACAGAAAATCCGGACAACCAGTTTGTACAGTATTTCAACACAAAACCATTTAACGCGCTTCTGGAAGTACAGGACAGCATTGGACTGTTAGACTGCTACACAGATGAAAAGATGCCTTCTATTAATAACGTATTCACAACACAGACTCTGAATGATATTTTTGAATCTGATGTAGATGTAAAAGAAGCACTTGATTCTGCACAGGACACATTGGAAAATGAATTTGCTGAATAATCAGCATATATCAACCGGGGGCTGTTGTAAGAAGCGACTGCCCCCGGTTGCTTTCCAAAGCAAGTGAAAGGAGTTATGGATACCATGAATAAAGTAAAGAAATTCTTATACTCACAAAAGGCTGCTCCTTATGTATTTATTCTTCCCTTTGTACTTACCATTCTTCTGTTCTGGCTGTTCCCCATAGGAAATGGTGTGCTGCTCAGCTTTCAGGATGTGTTAAAGGACAAATGGGTTGGATTTGATAACTATTCCCGCCTTTTGACTGATAAAATGTTTTTTAAAGCGGTTTACAACAGCCTCAAATATATGATTGGTACGTTGATTCTGCTGATACCGTTTCCCTTGCTGTTTGCCAGCATGTTAAACAGTAAGCTGATGAAAGGACAGGGATTCTTTAAATCCGTATATTTTCTTCCGGCTCTGACTTCTGTGGTTGTAGCTGGTACGATTTTCCGTCTGATGTTTGGCGAAATGGATACCTCTTTGGCAAACCAGATTATGGAGCTTCTTGGTAAATCTCCGATTAAGTGGTTAAAGGGAGAATGGACAGGATATTTTGCACTTTTGATTGTAGCATGTTGGAGATGGACAGGTGTAAATATTTTGTATTTCCTGGCAGGACTGCAGAGTATTCCAACGGATATTTACGAGGCAGCTTCTATTGACGGCGCTTCCAAGTGGCAGCAGTTTATTAAAATTTCTTTTCCACTGGTAAAACCTACGACTGTTTATGTGCTGACTATTAGTATTTATGCAGGTTTATCCATGTTTCTGGAATCCTTCATGCTGTGGAAAGGAAACAATTCCCCGCAGAATATTGGTTTGACCATTGTAGGATACCTGTACAGACAGGGGATTGAAAAACGTGCCATGGGTTATGCATGTGCCGTTGGTCTGGTATTACTTTTAGTCGTTATGGTTATCAATATGATTCAGTTAATCGCAACTGGTACATTCAAGAAGGAGGAGAGATAGTATGGCAGCAGAAGCAATAGGAAAAAGCCAGAAGAGAAAAAACAAAATGGCTACCATAGGTATGGTCATCTTCTTTTCTATTCTTGCAATTTTAATTATTATACCGGTTTATGCTATTGTATTGGCAAGCTTCAAACCGGGAAATCACCTTCTTCAGTATGGTTTGAACCTGAATCTGGACGTGGCGAATATGACGTTGGATAACTATGTGCTTCTGTTTAACGGAAGTCATGATTACTGGATTTGGTTTGGAAACAGTTTGCTGCTGACGGTGATAACCGTGGTACTGACCCTGTTGGTAAGTTCCTTTGTGGCCTATGGGTTTGCGGCATACGATTTTAAAGGAAAAAATTTCTTTTTTGTTATTGTACTGATTATTTTGTCCATCCCTTTTGAAGTTATTATGCTTCCTCTTTACAAGCAGATTTCTTCCTGGGGGATGATGGATAATTACGCTGCAGTGGTTGTGCCGTTTCTGGCTCATGCGTCTACGATTTTCTTCTTCAGACAGTATCTTTTGGGACTGCCGAAATCTTTGATTGAAGCAGGTCGTATTGACGGCTGTACAGAGTACGGAATTTTCTTCCGCCTGATTGTACCGATTATGAAACCGGCATTTTCCGCTATGGCTATTTTAAACGGTATGAATGCATGGAATAATTATCTGTGGCCGCTGTTGGTGATTCGTTCTTCAGAGAAGTATACACTGACTATTGGTCTGAATACTTTAATCAATCCTTATGGTGATAATTACAGCCTGCTGGTAGTTGGTTCGGTATTCTCCATTATTCCTATTTTCATCTTATTTATCTGTTTCCAGAGATATTTTATCGAAGGAATGACAGCAGGTGCTGTAAAAGAATAATTGTATTACAAAAATTTGGAGGTTTATATTATGAGCAGAAGAGCAAAAATGGTGTTAGACAAAGAATTTCAGATTGCCCCAATTGACAAAAGAATCTATGGCTCTTTTATAGAACATCTGGGAAGAGCAGTATACGAAGGTATCTACCAGCCGGGACATCCGGCAGCGGACGAAAATGGCTTCCGCAAAGACGTAGTAGAACTGGTAAAAGAGCTGGATGTGCCCATTATTCGCTATCCGGGCGGAAACTTCGTATCGAATTTCTATTGGGAAGATTCTGTGGGGCCAGTGGAGGAGAGACCCCACCGTCTGGAACTGGCCTGGAGAAGTCTGGAGAAAAATGAAATTGGTTTAAACGAGTTTTCCAAATGGGCAAAACAGGTAAATTCAGAGGTGATGATGGCAGTGAATCTGGGAACCAGAGGAATTTCAGATGCCTGCAACCTGTTGGAATACTGCAATCACCCGTCCGGTACAAAATACAGTGATTTGCGTAGGAAACACGGGGTAAAAGAACCGCACAACATCAAAGTGTGGTGCCTGGGAAATGAAATGGATGGTCCATGGCAGATTGGACACAAAACCATGGAGGAATACGGACGTCTGGCAGAGGAAACAGCCAAAGCCATGCGACTGATTGACCCCACTATTGAACTGGTATCCTGCGGAAGTTCCAACCGTGAAATGCCCACATTCCCGGATTGGGAAGCGGTAACACTGTCCCATACTTATGATTATGTGGATTACATTTCTATGCATCAGTACTATGGAAACAGGGACAACGACAGCAATGATTTCCTGGCGCAGTCAGATGACATGGACGATTTCATTCGTACCATTATCGCAACCTGTGATTATGTAAAAGCGAAAAAACGCAGCAAAAAGACTATGAACTTAAGTTTTGATGAGTGGAATGTATGGTTCCATTCCAATGCGGCTGACGATGATATTACAGAAAACCATCCATGGCAGGTAGCGCCGCCAATGCTGGAAGATATTTACAACTTTGAAGATGCATTGCTGGTAGGTCTGATGCTGATTACACTGATGAAACATGCAGACCGTGTGAAGATGGCCTGCCTGGCGCAGCTTGTAAATGTTATCGCACCGATTATGACAGATGCAGCAGGCGGTGCATGGAAGCAGACGATTTTCTATCCGTTCATGCATGCCTCCAAATACGGAAGGGGTATTGCGCTGCAGCCGGTAATTTCAGGTACCAAGCATGCTACAGCAAAGCATGATGAAATCACAGACGTGGAATCTATTGCAGTATATAATGAAGAAAAAGATGAAGTTACAATTTTTGCAGTGAATCGTAACTTAGAAGAAGGTGTGGAATTAACCACAGATGTCAGAAGCTTTGAGGGCTATCGTCTGTTGGAACATATTGTTTTGGAAAACGAAGACCTGAAGGCTACAAACAGCCTGATAGGAGAAAAGGTTTATCCGGTGAACGCAGATGACAGAAGCAAACTGGATGAGGGCGTGGCAACCAGTGTGTTGAAAAAAGCCTCTTGGAATGTGATTCGTCTGGGTAAATAAAACGCTGTGTGAGGCGGGGGGAGAATAGAAAAAAGTTTGTACTCAAAAAGCCTATATGTGGAAGTGATTTTTACATATAGGCTTTTTTTTAAACAAGTTAATTAAACGTTTAATGAAAGGAGAAGTTATGGGGGAAAAGAAAAAATCGGCTTCGGTAATCGCGGCAGTATTGTCAGCAGTTATGGTATGTGGCGGCATTTTTCCATATGTGGGAAGTGCAGAAGAAATTTTTGCTGTATCTGGAAACGTGATTGCCGAGAAAACAGAAAAGGGGTATCATCTGAAAAATGATTACTTTGATGTGGAAACAGGGGAATACGGAGAAATCACTTCTCTGAAAATTGTAGGTGATGAGTTTGACACGAATTACGTCATGAATGTCAAGGACAATCCCAATCAGGATACAGCAGCCCACGAATGGCTGGGCGACTTAATGTTTAAGACGAAAAAAGCCGGAGAAGAAAACTGGACAGAATCTCTTACCAATTCATCAGATGCGGGCAGAAGTGTGGAACTGGATGGGAATAAAGTGGTTGTTACTTATGATAACAGTAAAACGGAGGGGGAACGTGCCATTAAAGATTTTAAGCTGGTGGAAACGTATTCTCTGGTAGAAGACCAGCTTCGATGGGAAATTACAGTAGAAAATACTACAGATTCTGAGTTGATTTTTGGCGACTTTGGCGTACCGCTTGCTTTTCATGAAATTTGGGTTAATCAGGGAGAAGCTTATGAAACTTGTACGGTTGACCATAGTTTTGTAGGAAAAGATTCTTCTTATGTATACGCTACAAGGCCAAGCGGACAGGGTGGATTTCTACTTATGACACCAGATACGGAAACAGGGGCCGGATTTGAATATCAGGACCACTGGCAGGTAGGACAGCGCCGTGCAGAAGAAAAAGAGTGGTGTATGGACCAGGCCGACTGGGCCAATGGATTAAATGTATTCTACATTCATTCAGATGCTATAAGCAAAGATGAAAAATCCGGAAATAAGGGATACATGGAAAGCAGCAGTATGACCCTGGGTGCGGGAGAGAGCAAGACTTATGCCTTTCACTTTACAGGTGTTCAGGACGAAAGTCATATGAAATCTGTTCTGTATGACGAAGGAATTATCGATGCAGTGGCTGTACCGGGTATGACCTTTGCAAAGGATATGCCTGCAAAGATGTATTTGCACACAGCTGTTCCGGCAGAGGATATTTCTTTTGAATTCCGCTGCCCCCATACAAATAATCTGCATAAGGGAACCAATACGGTTTCCAGTAACCTGCCATGTGAGAAAACAGAGGAAAATACTTATGCGAAATACGTAGAGACAAAGACCATTGACGGAGAACAGTATCATATTTACGATATTGGATTTGGAGATTTGGGACAAAATGACATTGTTGTAAACTATAAACAGAATGGACAGAACAAAACCACTATGCTGCAGTTTTATATGATGGCAGATCTGGAAGAAGCTTTGGATACTCATTCTGATTTTCTGGTAAAAAATACACAGTGGGATGCACCGGGAGAAATTCAGGACAAGGTATTCGATGACTGGATGATGGATACAAAGTCAAAACGCGGTTCTTTTGATGGATATTGGGGCTGGGGCGATGACTGGGGTTATGTACACGGAGAATATCTTGCAGAGATGAATTCTTATAATCCGGTGGCGGAACAGGTGCAGGCTTTAGATGAATACCTGGATGTAGCTATCTGGCAGAATCTGATGCAGGAACACCAGGAAGATTTTTTGATTCATGATTTCCTCATGGCGGAACCAAATACGACTCCTACATACCGGGGATTTGCTTATCCGCATATTTACAATACTTATTTTTCTATGTATAAGATTGCAGAGCAGTATCCGGATTTGATTGCTTATATTGAAGAGCCAGATACTTATCTGCTGCGCTGTTATCATATTATGGACGCGCTTTATAACGAAGGCACGGTAGGGTACAATTGGGAAACCGGACTTATGGGAGAGTCCACAACTCCGGATATTATTGAGGCTTTAAGAAAGCGTGGATATGAAGCGGAAGCGGACAATCTGGTAAGTATTATGGAAAAGAAGCTGGCGAATTTTTCCAGTGAAAAATATCCTTACGTTTCAGAGTACCCATATGACAATACCAGTGAGGAGGCTATTTATACACTGGCCAAGATGTTTGGAAACGATGACATTATGTCTATGGTAGACAAAAAAACAAGAGCCTGCAGAGGTGTACAGCCCATCTGGTATCATTATGGAAATCCAACGACTATCTGTGGTGAAAACTGGTTTAATTTCCAGTATACGGCTTCTCTTGCAGGATACTGTATGGATGACTGGCTGCGTTTCCAGAATAATGGACTGGACAGTGAGGAGCTGGGAGAAGCACAGAGAATCAATTATGCCGGAAAACTGGCAAACTTTACTGTGATTAACTCCGGACAGATTGATGCAGATCCGGCAAACATTGGTACAGTTGCGTGGACTTATCAGTCGGAAATGGGAAATGATACAGCCCTTGGAACCGGCGGAGGAAAGCTGCACAATGGTTGGAGACAGATGTCCGGTGAAGCAGATTTGGCTTTGTTCGGTGCGGTACGCATTGCTTCTTCTGATGTGGCTACAGACCCTGTATTCGGTCTTTTCGGATACGGATGTGAAGTAGAAGACAGAGGAGATACTTATGCAGTGACACCTTTGGATGGTGTATATCACAGATTAAACCTGATTAATGAAAAAATTTCCCTAGAACTTTATCGTGACCAGTATCAGAACGCAGTGGTATCTAAGGACGGCACAGATATTTCTATGGACATTGTCAATGTGACAGGACAGGAACATGAATCCAACCTGGATATTACCGGAATTCCGGCAGGAAATTATCAGGTGCTGGTAGATGGGGAAGTTGCAGGAAGTTTTATTGCTGGAGAAGGCACAACTACAGTTGCACTTCCTTTATCGGAAGGCGATTCAGCAAAAGTAGAGATTCGGGCAGGAGAACTTCTTACAGATACCACACCGGTGGTAGATGCAGGAGAAGACAGAACAGTTTCCATGGAAGATGAGGTAGTTCTTCACGGAAGTGCAAGAGATGCGGCATGGCTGCATACAGAACCAGAAGTGACATGGACAGCAGAAGAAACTCCGACAGGCTCGGAAGTTCAGTTTGCAAATGCTGCCAGCACTTCTACAAAAGTTACTTTTAGTACACCGGGAGAATATGTATTGAAACTGACGGCAAAGGGAAAGCATAAATCTGCCAGTGATACGGTGACAATTACGGTAGAAGGTATGACAGAACTGCCGGAGGTACTGGCCCAGTATGATTTTGAGGAAGGTAATCTGGATGCGTCTAAAAAGACCGTAAAAGATATCAGCGGTTCCGGTATTGATGCAGAACAGAAAGGTAAGGTAGAGACTGCAGAAGGCCGGGATGGAGGACAGGGTATTTCTATGGACGGTGAAGTAGGCGGTTATGTAAAATTATCGGATGGTCTTACCCGATATATCAAAGAGACTACCATAGCTATGGATGTAAACTTAAATGGCGTACAGACAAGCGGGACCAGACTTTTTGAATTTGGTGATATGGAAGAAAATCTGTTTTATGTTGCTTTTGAAAGTGCAAATGAATTATCTCTGAATGTGACTAATTTAGAGACAGGAGAAACTGCAACTGCCAAATCCGGTGTGCTTTTGAATGCAGGAAACTGGCAGAATGTAGAGGTAACGTTAAAAGAGAATACAGCAGTTCTCTATATCAATGGAGAAAAATATGCAGAACTTACAGATACAGGATTTTCCTTTGATAAATTAGGAACGGTACAGAGGAACTTTATTGGACGTTCCTGTTCAGAAAGCACTCCTTGGCTGAACGGTACTTATGATAACTTTAAAATGATGTCTAAAGCCTTAAGTGAGGAGGAAATTGATGCAGAATATGGTTCCGATGCAGAAGTACAGGTGACGGATGTGGTAATATCTCCGGTGATTACTTCTGTAGGTGTAGAACCTTCCATGCCAAAAACAGCAAAGGTAGAATATTCTAACGGACTGTGCAGATATGAAACGGTTACCTGGGATGTCATTGACAAATCTGCCTATGCAGCGAAAGGCCAATTTGAAGCAACCGGAAGAATCGAAACTCTGAATCTGGACGTGAAGACAATGGTTCAGGTAGTAGAGGGAAAAGAACAGAACATTGCTTTGACTGCACAACCTACGGCTATCATTGATACACCATCGGATTTGGGGGGGGCGTGGCTGGATTAAATGATGGCTATGATCCTGCAGATTCCAGGGATAAGACTCATGGCGTATGGCATAACTGGCAGGGCGACCAGACTGCAGAGGCCTGGGTACAGTATACGTGGAATACAGAAGTAACGATTACAAGTACAGAGGCCTATTATTTTACAGATGGTAATTTTGCACCAGCCTCGGTGAATTTCCAATATCTGGATTCAGATGGAAATTGGAAAGATGTACAAAATGGAGATGGCTTTGGCGTGAAGATGAATCAATATAATAAGACGACGTTTGCGCCAGTTACCACAACGGCATTTCGTATGCTGATGACACCGAAGACACTGGGATGTGGTGTTATTGAGTGGAAGGTTATGGGCTATTCCGATGAAATGGCAGCAGATAAACAGCTTTTGAAAGCAGCGCTGGAAAAAGCAAATGCATTAGATTCCAGTTTATTTGCAGAAGGTGCAGCAGAGACATTGGCAGCTGCTATTGCGGAAGCGCAGGTTGTATATGACAATAAAGATGCAAAGCAGGACGAAGTAGATGCAGCAGCAGCGAAATTGGAAAGAGTGATGGCAGCTTTGCCTACTGCAGACGGAAACCTGGCATTTAGCGCAACACCGTCCACCAGCTTTGTTTCAGGATGGGAAAAACTGTCAGCAGTCAACGATGGCAAAATGCCTGAGAACTCTAAGAACCCAGGTATGGACCGTTATGGAACCTGGGGAAATAAGAGCAATAAAGAAACAATTACTTATACCTGGAGTACAGAAGTTACCCTTAAAAGTGCAGATATTTATTTCTGGTATGACGGAGAACAGACAGATAATGGTGGTATTAATCTTCCCTCTTCCTATATGCTGTCTCTTATACACATCTGACGCTGCCGACGATATGCAGTGTGTAGA
>ENA-OXUB01001040-OXUB01001040.1-human-gut-metagenome-genome-assembly--contig:-NODE-1040-length-11905-cov-8.566920_pt1 | contig 11905 bp, 11 predicted proteins | sample MGYA00249345_ERZ652652 | MGnify/ENA primary metagenome ERZ652652 (study PRJEB26925, sample SAMN05826496) | human gut metagenome | biome: ENVO:2100002; feature: ENVO:00000062; material: ENVO:00002003... | reverse complement strand
TCCTGCCCTCGCACAGGATGGGTTCGCCGCCGGTCTTCGGCGTGCATCGTATGACAGGGTACTTAATTTTGGTTGTCATGCATCCTCCTTCACCGGGGCCAGCTTTTCAACAAAAGCGGGCATGTATGCAGGGAGGATGATTCACGAGAATCGCAAGGCGACCTGCAAGAGGAAGAGCATCCACCCCTGGTCGCCAAACCACAAGACTCACCTCATTGAGAGATAGCATCCTGTTGGGGCAGATGCCCTTCTTCAAGATGCTGAACCCTCGAAACCAACCGCATGGCTGCGGTTTGGGTGAGTCTATGTTGGCCCGCGCGAAGCACGTTCCGTCTTGTGGTTTGGCGACTATGAATTGTACCGATGCTCGCACCCAATAGCAAATTGTTCTATCCTAAATAAATAATTACGATAGTTACGGAGGGCACAATGGCATGGGATTGGTATTTGAGTATGGAACCGCTTGCGCTGCGTATTGCCCAGGACAGTCTTGGGCAAATGACTGAATCGAACTATGATAAAAATTTTCCCGACGAGCAACCTCCGGTTCCTGATCTGACAGCTTTCAAAAACAATTTGCGACATGGTTTTGTCATCGTCATCATGATGTCTTGCTACTACGAGAGCAGTCTCAATACTATTCTGAGAGATTATATGGGGTACGGCTCTAACGGGGACGCGGGGCTAATAAAGGCAAGTGAGGGAGTAAAGCTTGAGGTCATCTTTGCGGGTAAATATGATGCTCTTCGAGGAATCAAAGGGACTTCCCATTGGCGCGATGCTAAAAAAATAATCGCGATTCGTAACGACCTTGTGCATTACAAGGACAATCTGGCGGGATGCTATTCTTCTTACCCTCCAATAAGTAGCTGGAAGGTTGGAAAAGAGATTATTGGAGAATTCTTTACAAGCGATACGCTTGCCCGGTGCGTTGAAGCAATGGTGTCGGTTGTCCATGAAATAGCCGGTGCGGTTGATTTGAAAATTAACCCTTCGTCTGACGTGATAGGTGGCACCGGCAATGTTCCGACCTCATATTTCTGTGATGAGGAAGCATACAACATGATATGCGACTTGGACTCCATCACTTCGCGTTAGCAATAAAGTCTCTTGTGGGTGATGAGAATAGCGCAAAACAGTGCGAAGCCAAGCTTTCGATTCGCTACAGCGTTCTGTATCCTTCGATACGGAGGTACATGCATGAGCGGAAAGAAATCTACGGCGGCAGAGGTTGAGATGCGGACGGCCAAGGTGGCCGAACTACTGATAGATGGGTGGTGCCGCGCCCGTATATGCGAATATGCGCGGGAAACGGCGCGGTGGGATGTGAGCGATGCGCAGGTAGACCGCTATATGGCAAAGGCGCGCGAGCGCATCCAGGCCGACTGCTCCCGTGACCGCAAGGCCAGCTACGCGCTCGCTGAGGCGCGCCTAGAAGCCCTGTACGGCAAAGCCGTGGACGTTGGCGACCTCCGGCTCGCCCTGAGCATCGTGAAGGAGCAGAGGGCCTTGCAGGGCTTGGACGGCGCGCTTTGCGAATCCTCCGAGAGCGCAGAGGCAGGTATGTTCTACGCCACGCTCGCGGCGTATGCCGATGCCATTCATGCCAACGTGCCGAAGCGCTACATCGAAGCTCTGGCGAAAGACGTGCTGCCGCTCGCGCCCGTCGCGGAATCGCTCGTGCGCGAACCAGACCCCATGGAACAGTGCGTCGCCGACATGCGGGCGCTCGAGCGAACCAGAACCCGAGATGAGCTTGTGGCGGCGGGAATCATCAACGTGGAGGATGTCGAGCTACCTTGATGTCTAACATACAGATAAGGACAGCGAACTGTGTTTAATGCGCAACAAGGTAAAGCCGAAATCGGAAAGATAAGAACGCTATGGTCGAAAAGCCTGGAGAGCCGTCGAACGGCACCTTTGACAACGGAGAGGGCCCGTTAATCAGATAAGTGCGGGCAATCGATAATCCCGATAGGCAGACCCGCTCGCGATTCTTCATGAATGTTCGCGCCTGTTTCGGGACGGTGCCGCATCGTCAGCACTCCAGGTTTATCCGATATGAACTAATCAGCGTTGCCGAGCCGCCACGCTTCTTCTGCAATGGTGCGCGCTATGACGGCATTTCTGAGCCTCGGTTTCATTCCCCGCTCAAGCGTCTCCCTAACCTTGAAGCGGATGGCATTGACTCCTCTCTCGGCAGCGCTTGCAGGCGATGCAATCAGAGGACCGCTGTGCGAGTTGAAGAGCGATGCTGCGCCGCTCTTAAAGCACGCTGCAGTATGGCTGTGACCGATACCTGAGCGCTGGGCTTTCAACGTGCCAGAGTTACGGGCAACGGGAGCAAGCCCCACATAGGAAACATACTCGTCAGCGGTTGGAAAGCGCGAGAATTCACAGGCTTCGGAAACGGAGACGTACGCTGCTATCGGCCCCACGCCATCGAGGGCCGTCAGCTTCGCCATGAGAGGGTCGCGGGAAACCTCGCGCTTCATCGAGGCATCGATGCGGCGTATGCTCCCGTCCAGTTCCACCCACTCATCCACAAGCGTTTCGAAGACCAACTTGCCGCATGTTTCCGCAATCCCCAACGTCCTAAGCCGCTCTATGCCACGCTTGCTCCACGTGATGCATCCTGCCTCTTCCGACAGGCTATTGTCGGCTATATACGCGCGGATTTTTCGCTGCGTGTCCCCTTTTCGCTGAACAAGGTCGGCACGACGGTGCGACATGCTGCGGCGAGCTTGCTGCTTCGCCGAGGGGATGAAGACCCCTTTGACTTGGCCGCTGGAGAGCAAGCGGGCAAGAGAGAGCGCGTCGCGCGCGTCCGTCTTGTGCCGCCGCTCTCCCCTACCAGCTCCATGCTCCACTACGGCACATGGCACCCCACCGTCCATGAGAAACCTGGCGAGCACGAAGCTGCCGTTTCCCACCTCGCATGCGGCCTCGCACGGCTGCGGCAATCCGAGCAACCATGCCAGAAGCTCTGGACGGTCTGCCGACCGGAAGCGTCCGTCCCGCCTCTCTCCCGTCTCGCGGTCGAGCGCGCACGCATAGATGCTTCCCTGATGCACGTCAAGCCCGATGAAAGTCCTAGTCGCCAACGCAGTCACCTCCCTGCAACACTTCTCCGGCCATAAGTTCGTCCAAGGCCACGCGAGGTACGCGCCAAGAGCGTCCCAGCTTGAACGCCCGAAGCTGGCCCTTCCGGCATAGCCTACGGATGGAAGTAGAGCAGACGTGTAGCGCGGCTGCGGCTTCGCCCACGCTCATAATCGGGGGGCAGAAGCCGAAAGCCCCATCGTAAGGCTCGCTCGCCACACGCTTCTCATCGCTCATCGTCGCGCTCCTTTAGCAGGTCGCTCGGCTCGCCCTCAAAATCTAAAGCATCAGCCAAACGTTCGAGCTGAATGGCATATGGAACGAATCGGCGGTCTTCAATCCAGCCGACCAAACCCGACTGGATGCACGCCCGCCGCCCCAGCTCTGATTTCGACCAGCCCCGTTCACGACGCACCTTCTCCAGTGTGGTCATCTTCATGCTTATCCTCCTTATCTTGAGTTATTTCATCGTGCCTAAATGATATTGATATTAAACTTGACTGTACAACATAATAGTCGTAATATTTTGTCATTACCTAAAGGAGAGAAGCATGTGGATGCAGAATTATCTAAGAAACATGACGCAATCCGTCGCTTTAGCCTATTCGGAGGAAATAGGTCGCCACGTCATGGTCTTCGTTGAACAAGCCTCCGCCAGACCCCCGAAAATGACTCCGAAGAAATCAGACCAACGTGAGATACCCATGCTTCAACGACTGGCGAACATGCGCAGCCTATCCGATCTCGCGGAGGTGGCAACGTACTACGGAAGCCTTTTCGACGGCACTCAGACATGCACGCCTCGCTACATCACGACCCTTCACGGAGACTCGGAAGACTTCGCTTTCGCAGGCCGGTTCGAGAATTTTCGCGCACCGTCGCAAACCACGTTGGCTCAGGAATTCTACCGAGTCGAAAAACCAACTCGCACACAGCTCAGACATGCATGCTATGCGATAAAGACCTGCCCGTTCGACGGCACGCTTCCCGATACATCCGATTTAACGGGACGGGATATGCTCACAGTCAGGGCGGAACCGCTTTCGGACTGGGTGGCGTTCGCGTCCATGCTGGAACGATGCATTCAAGCAAAAGTCGCATGCCGGAACAACGAGAACCGCAAAGCGATTCAAACCCCCGACACGGTAGGAACGACATGGATTCCGATAATTGCGGAAGCGCCTCTGCCATCTCTTTACGGACACCTGCTTGAAAGCTACGCGACGGAAGATGACTGCTCGGAGCTTAGCGTGAACGGGTTGGCCACATGCGACAGGGAGTTATGCAAGTACGTCATCGGCAGGGCTTGGATGCCCGGCGAATTCTTCTCATCGGATGAGAACGGCGCATATCCCGTTGACAAGATTATCAATCTCCATGCGAGAGGCACGCACATCGAGCTGCATGGCTCGAAGGTGAACCGCGTTTCCTCCAGCAAAGCCCCCCTTCTTTTTGCGGAGGTCATGGACGAGATAGCCAAGAGTCACGTCGGCATCTGCGCGAGAGAGGAGTGCGGTCGGGTTTTTTTTGCCAAACGAAGCGATACCCGCTTTTGCTCGAATGCATGTAAAACCCAGGCAAGCAAAAAGGGTCGCGAAAGCAACGACTAGCAGAGAAGGAGGGAGGCATGCCACTCATCATCCAAGGCGAGGGAAACGTAGAGGTGCGCTCCAAACATTCGTGTCGCGTCGAGTTCCAGGTGCTGGACACGGCAACTGGCAAGGTAAAGCGCATGCGAAGCAGCGCCATGCATATCGACAACAACACCAAAAAGGAACGGGAGCGATGCAGACGCGAATATCGTAAAGAACTGGAAAGCGGGCAGCGCCAAGACACGAAGAACATGACCGTTCGGGCATTCTCGGAGCAATGGCTTGAGCGCCGCAAGCAAAGTTCGGAAGTGAAGGAGTCAACCATTAGAAAAGACGAAGGAAGGCTGAAAGTCATCAACATGCATCTCGGCGATGCAAAGCTGGTAAATCTAGACGTGCAAACGATTGAAGGGTTCTACGCTCACGCCTCAAACGGAGAATCCCCGAGCGGAAAACGGCTGTCAGGCACATACGTGAACGGCGTTGGCGCAACCCTTCGGCAGATTCTGCAAGAGGCCGTCCGCTACGATATCATCACGAAGAACCCTGCGGAGCACGCGAAGCGCCCCAAGAAAGACACCGAAGAGGTGATTCCGCTGGCGACTCCGGAGATAACCCGCATGCAGCTTTTGCTGGACGGCTCTAAGCCGAGGCCTTCGCTTGCCGGATTCTACCTTGCTCTGTTTGCCGGACTTAGGCGTGGCGAGATATGCGGTCTGCGATGGTGCGACGTAGACCTTGAAGGGGACACACCGGAGCTGACCGTTCGTCACTCTCTCGATTCGAAAACATGCGAGCTGAGCGAACCGAAAACACCCGCCTCGAAAAGAACCATATCCCTTTTTCGGGGGTTAGCCGACTACCTGCAAGCATGGAAGAGCCACCAAGCATGCAAGCTGCATAAGTACGGAATCCCTCAAGATGACTACTACGTAGTATGCACACCCGGCGCGCAGTACATGCATCCCGAAAACCTCGCTCGGTCGTGGAATCGCTTCTCCAAGGAATTCGGCTTCAACGTCACGCTTCACGGGCTGAGGCACAGCTTTTGCACTTACCTATGCGTTACCGGGGTCGAATTGCAATATGCGCAATACCTGATGGGTCACGCCGACATACAGACCACGGCCAACATTTATACTCACTGCACTTTCGACATGAAGAGGGAGGCGGGACGTGCGCTCACGGAAGCGACGGATAAATTGCCTGCAATTGCCCCGCTCGAAATGCGCGTCTCCCAGAACCGCTGGGGCGTTGTGATAGCAACTCCAGAAAATGAGTTCCCCCAGATTTCCCCCAAAACGATGGTTTAGACCAAAAAAGCGCTTCCGCGCTCGCCAGCTAGAAGCTTTTGAACTGCGGAAACGCTCTTGTTTTAGATGGTGCGGGCGAGAGGACTTGAACCTCCATGGGGTTGCCCCCATACGGACCTGAACCGTACGCGTCTGCCAATTCCGCCACGCCCGCACAACAAAGGCTTCTTATCGAAGCGATTGAACATGATACCTGAGTTCATGGATCGTGACAAGGAGAAATTACACGTTCTTTGAATTTTTCTGAAAGCGTCGCAGCGCCGACCAAGCCGCGGGAACCAGAAGCGCCGTCGAGACAGCAAGCAGAACGAAGTCGATCGGGTCGCCGGTAACGTAGGTTTGCTGCAGGTTTCCCGCCAGCAGCTGCGGGCCCGCGTACAGGAAGTTGAACGCGGCGTGCACGGCGACGAGCGTCCACAAGTTGCGCGTTCCGAAGTACATCGCTGCCATGAACAGGCCGAACAAAGCGGCTTGCACGGGTTTGCACGCCGTTTGCGCAACCGCGACGAAATCGGCGGCCTGAACGGCCGAGGCAGCCTCGCCCAGCGACACGTGCAGCGCGCCGAACAGCACGGCCGACACGAGGGCCGCTCGCAGCATGCCGCGTCGGCCTCCTCCCAACGCCGGAGCGAACGCATCGAGCGCCAGCACCCGGAAGACGCCCTCCTCGAACACAGCGGTCAGGAGGCAAAGCGCGACCACTTGCATCACGTGCAACGGGGAGGCGTCCAAAGCGGCCCCTTGCGGTTGCACGACCAGCGACGCGAGGCCCACAGCCAAACCCACGGCCAGCACGTACAAGGCCCACGCGAGCAAACCGCGCCCGTCGCAAAGGCGCGGCGCGCGCAAAGCCCGCGGCCGCGATGCCGCCACAGCCGCAAGCGCGACCGCAGCTAGCGCCGCGCCCTGCGCGAGCGACCCGGCGAGGGTGTCGCCGGGGACCAGCGAGAAGCAGCACGCCGTTGCCACCAACGCCGCCACGAACACGGCGGCGCGATGGTTGCGCGCGCAACCGCCGTCCTCAAGCCCCATCGTGGAATTCGCGCGCGTCACGCAGCCTCATCGCCCTTTGCCATCGAATACATCGTATGCAGGCAGTATACTGGAACGCCATGAGCGTCACATCGAGCATATCAGCAGCTTCCCCGATGCGGGGCGTTTCCTCGTTCACGCTCAAAGTCGTGGCCATCGTCGGCATGACGTTCAACCACGCCTGCTACATTTTCTATCCCTACCTGCCCGCCGAGGCGTTGCTCCTGCTGTTCGGATTCGGCGGGCTCACCTTCCCCATCATGGCGTTTCTGCTGGTGGAAGGCTACCATCATACCTCGAACATCAAGCGGTACGCCGGTCGGTTGCTGGCGTTCGCGCTCGTCTCGCAGGTGCCGTACGGCCTGTTTCTGGCGCACAACCTCAACGTGCTGTTCACCCTGCTCATCGGCCTGGGAATTCTGTACTTGTACGACACTATGGAAAGCCGCGGCGGATTCTGGCTTGCTGCCGCAGCGCTGGTGACGGCCAGCGCGCTGTGCGACTGGGGGATCATCGGGCCGCTCATGATCCTCATGATGCGCGCGATCCCCGACCGGCGCCAACGCATCGTGTTGCCCCTGCTCGTGCCCATCCTGGGCAACGGCCTGCCGGCGCTCTCCGACTACATGGCAGCGTTCGATCCAGCGCTGCTGCCGTTCGCGCTGTATCCGCTGCTGGGTTGCACGGCCACCATCCCGCTGCTGCTCGCCTACAACGGCTCGCGCGGCCGCCCGATGAAGTGGCTGTTCTACGCATACTACCCCGCGCATATTCTGGTGCTGGGGTTGGCGAAGGGGTTGCTGCTGGGCGATTGGGGGCTGGGGCTGTAGAGGCTGACGCCGCACGGGATCCTTCGACTCCGGCGCTGCGCGTCTCCGCTCAGGATGACAGAGGACGGCTACTTCCAGTCGCTTCCCAACACCACGAGGAAATCGCTCTCGAACAGATACGATCCGTCGTTTTTCATGGCTTTTCCAACGCCAAGAGCATCCGCGATCTCCTGCGCGCGCGATGCCTTCGCCTCATCGTCGTAAATCACCAGCGTCTTAGGGTAGTCGAAGCTGTCGGCATTGCCCGACTCCACCGAATAGCCCAGTTCCTCGATGCGCTCGGACGCCTCGGTGCCTGCGCCGGTGATGCCGTTGCCGTTGCGCACCGCCACGCTGCCCGTGCGCTTCGCTTTTTTCTGCGTGCCGTCCTCGTTCGTGCTGGAATGCGTCTGGCCGCTGCCGGTGGTTGCCAGCACGGTGTTCGACATCTCGTCGACGATGTCCTCGTCGGTGGGCGGAAGGCCCTGGTTAACGCGAGTCATCATTTTCTTCCATTCGTCGACGTTGTTGATTTCGTACCAGACGTCGTTGATGTACTTGGACGTAGTCGGCTCCATGGCCGAATAGATGTCGGTGGCCGGGTCGAGGCCCTGCATCGTCTGCGCGAGGCCGATGATGTCGGAAATCTCGAGATCCGTAGTCACGTATTGGGAAAGCGCCTGGACGGTGGATGCCATCGTGGCCACGTCGGCCGACAGGATTTTCTTCGCGATGGCGGACAGGACGAGACGCTGGTTCGCTGCACGGTAGGAGTCGCCGTCGCCGTACTCGTCGTAGGCATGGCGCGAACGACACAGGATGAGCGCCTGATCGCCGCTCAGCGTCTGCAGCCCGGCATCCAGATGGCCGCCGGCATCCTCGTCGTCGATCTCCATCGGAACATCCACTTCGACGCCGCCCAGCGCATCGACAATGTCTTTGAAGCCGTCGAAGTTGATCTCGGCATAATGGGAAATGGGCACACCCGCCAACTTCGATACGGTTTTCACCGTGAGAGCGGCTCCGCCGATGGCATGTGCAGCGTTCAGCTTGTTCTGCCCGTATTCCCCCATGTCTACCAGGGTATCGCGGTGGATGGAGACGAGCGTCGCCTTCTTGTCCACCGGGTCGATGCGCGCGAGGATGATGCTGTCGCTGCGGAACTGATCGCCGGCGAATTCCGCCGACGCTTCGCGGTCGTTCGACCCGTCGGTTCCCATGAGCAGGATATAGAACGGCTCGTTCGCCAAATCGGTTTCCACGAGCGCATTGCGCAGCTCGGCGCTGACGCCGTCGTGAAGGTTTCCCGAGAGTACGTTGTAGTACGCGAACGCAGCCCCCGCCCCGCCCAGCACCAGCACGCCCACAACGGCAAGCGCGATAACCAGCGTGCGGCGACGAGAGCGTGCGCGCGTGCGCTCGTAATCGGCTCGCGACACGCGGCGCGGCGTGGGAGCGGATTCGCCTTGAACGCTGGGGCGACGACCCGGTTCAGTCTGACGGGAGCGGCCGTACGAGGAGCGGGAAAAACGCTCGGTGCTCGCAGGGCGCCGTTGAGGGCTGCGTTTGTTGTCCATTGCGCCATTTTCGCGGCAGCGCTCTACCCGCGCAACCGCCTCCATCGGTTTACTAGGAAAAGCCCACAGGGCAGCGCAGCGGAAGCGGTGTCATCCCGAGCGAGCACCAGGTTGACGCCGCACCGGCGAGCTTCCCGCTACCTGTGCACTCCCAGCTTCTTGACCATGGCGTCGTTCGCATCTTGCTCGACGGCGTCGTCGAGCGGCGCCAACTCGATGGCCGGCTGGCCCGTTCGCGATGCGAAACGTTGGAGAGCGCGTGCGAGCAAATCGTCCGCAACCTCGGGGTTCTTCGCCAGCAGCGGGCCATGCAGATACGTGCCCACCACGTTCTTGTAGCGCACGCCGTCCTGCTTGTCGGCATCGTTGTTGCCGTGCCCCGTGGAAGACGCCACGGCGCCGAAGGGCTCGACGCCCGCGCCGAGGTGCGTGCGTCCCGCATGGTTCTCGTAACCCACGACAGGGCGCTTCGCCAGCGGCGAGGTCAGCACGATGTTGTCGATGAGCCGGTCGCCGGAGCCGCCCGCCGCACGCTCGGTGGTCATGTCGACGATGCCCAGGCCCTGCACCACCTCGTCGCCCAGCAGCCACTCGTGGCCGAGAATCTGGTAGCCGCCGCAGATGGCCAGCAAGACGCCGCCGTCCTCCACGTAGGCATGCAGCTGCTCGCGCATGTTCATGAGCTCGGCCGACGCCAGGCGCTGCTCGCGGTCGGGGCCGCCTCCCAGCATGACGAGGTCGACGCCGGAGAGGTCGATGGCCTGGCCGTGGTTGACGCGCTTGACCTCCACGGGGATGCCGCGCCAGCGCAGGCGCTGTTCGAGGATGCGCACGTTGCCACCGTCCCCGTACAGGTTGAGCAGGTCGGGGAAGAGGTGCGCGATGGTGAGGGAGGCGGCGGGCGCAGGAGTCTCCCCCTCTCCTGGCGCGGAGACGGAACGGTCGCCCCCACAGCCATCGCCCGCGCCATGGGGGCGGGGGAAGCCCTCATCCGTGCCATGCGGGTTGGCGGAATCCTCGGCCGCGGCGCCCGCCGCGCCGTGGCTGGTCAGCACCGCATGCACCGGGGGCAATGCGGTGTAGTTCGCGATCAGGTACGCGTTTTCTTCGGCCGACAGGCTGGCTATGCGCGCCAGCAGGTCCTCGGCATCCGCAACCACCTGCGATTCGATGCCGGCATACTTCAAGCGCACCTGCATGTCGTTCGCGCGCAAGCCGCCCGCGAACACGGTGAGCTTGGCCGGATCGTCCGCCAGCTCCTCGAAGTCGATATCCCACAGCCACGACACGTCGCGGCCATCGCCCTCCTTGTCGTTCACGAAGAAGGCTACCACCTTGTCACCCGCGTCCTGCGCCACGATCTTGAGGTTCTGATTGAAGCCGGTGGGGTTCTTCGCGAGGTTCAGCAGCACGCGCCGACCGGCGATGTCAAACGTTTGCAGGCGCCCGTTCTGCGGGTCGAAGGCGTCGATGGCCTTCTGCAACGCGGGAAGCGGGCAACCGGCGAGGCCGGCCGCGGCAGCGGTTGCCAGCAAGTTGTACACCATGTACGCGCCGGTGTACGGCGCGGCGATCGAACCCGCGGCTGCCCCCTCGCCGTCCCGACGCACGTCGAACGACAACCCGTTCAGGCCCAGCTTCACGCCCGTTGCCGCGAAGTCCAGGGCGGAACGCGCGAACCCGCAGGTGGGACACGAGAACGATCCCAGTTGCCCGTACTGGCGATAGTCGTATTCCAACATGGACGAGCAGCGCTGGCACATCTGCGCGTCGGCCACCGAATTCTGCGGCAGCCCCAGGTCCTCGTCCACGCCGAACGCGATGGAGGGGTTCGCCGCGCGCTCGGCGATGCGGACGCACAGCGGGTCGTCGGCGTTGTACACCAGCACCGTGTCCGGCGACTTCTCCAGCGCGCCCACGATGCTGTCCTGGATGCGGTCGATCTCGCCCACGCGGTCCAGCTGGTCGCGGAACAGGTTGAGCAGCACCACGTAGGTGGCCTGCAGCTGCGGCAGGATCTTCGCCAGCCACAGCTCGTCGCACTCGAACACGCCCCAATCCGACGGGCCGGCGTGCAGCAGCGACGTCGCCACGCCCGAGTCCAGGTTCGCGCCGGTCCGGTTGCACACCACGCGCTGGCCCGCCAGCTCAAGCGCGTCGGCCAGCAGGTTCGTCACCGTGGTCTTTCCGTTCGTTCCAACCACGCACACCGAGCCCTGCTCCAGCTTCGGCGCGAGGTCGGCAATGAGACGCGGATCCACGTACAGCGCGATTTTGCCCGGGAAGTTCGCGGCGGGACGGCGGAACACGTTTTTGAGACCCCACGTTGAAACGGCGCTGACGGCGCGCGCGCCGGCGAACTGCAAACCCATAGGTCATTCCTTTCGATCACGTTGCGTTCAGTATAGTGGTTCCACCGCGCCCCGCACGCCTGTCTCTTATACACATCTCCGAGCCCACGAGACCGAGGCTGATCTCGT
>ENA-OXUB01001027-OXUB01001027.1-human-gut-metagenome-genome-assembly--contig:-NODE-1027-length-12049-cov-10.034017_pt1 | contig 12049 bp, 8 predicted proteins | sample MGYA00249345_ERZ652652 | MGnify/ENA primary metagenome ERZ652652 (study PRJEB26925, sample SAMN05826496) | human gut metagenome | biome: ENVO:2100002; feature: ENVO:00000062; material: ENVO:00002003... | reverse complement strand
TGAAGATGAGGAAACTTTTCGCCGGCATCGCCGCCGCGGCGACGCTGCTGGGTGGTCTGGCTGTGGGCGCTACCAGCGCTTCGGCGGCAGAGATCACCGTTAACGACGATGCCACGTTCACGTTTACCGCCGATAGCGCAGAGCAGCTGAAGAACGCCAAACTGGTTGCCTACAAGATCGGCGACTACGTTCAGTATGGCACGACCCAAATTTATGGCGTGACCACGAACGAGGCCAACAAGACTGCCGTTGACAACGCTCTGGCTAGCGTCTTCACCGATTTTGTCACGGATGATCAGGACAATCTGGCCGCCGCGCTGAACGAAGGCAAGCTTGACATCTCCGCTACCCGCCCGTGGAACACCACCGCGGAGGGTGTGGCCAGCACTTCCCGTGCTTTTGCCGACGCGCTTGCTAAGGAAGATCTGGCAGGCAAGGAGATTGGTACTCTTGATCCGACCGGTTCCGATGAGGACGGCTATGAGGCTACCGTCACGCTCCCCGCGGGCATCTATCTGTTCCTAGACGCCAATACTTCTACCGTCGACAAGGTCACTGTGGCCATTCCGATGATCGTTGCTTCCGGTACCGTGGAAAACAATGCGCTGACTGACCCGGTGAACGGCGCGAACACCGTCAACATGAAGAACACCAAGAGCACTGATCAGAAGAAGGAAGTCGACAAGGCGTACGCAGCCATTGGCGACACCCTGACCTACACCCTGACCGGTGCTATTTCCAACCCGGCTCCGACTGCCTTCGCATTCACCGACACCCCAGGCACCGGTCTGACCGTCAAGGCTGGAACCTTCAAGGTCTACACGGTTGGAGCTGATGGAGACATCGAGGAACCGTCCACCGATTTCACCTTCCCTGAAGTGGATGTGAAGGGCGACGGCAATACCTCCTTCGACGTCACCGTGAAGGATCCGTCCAAGTACGCAGGCCAGACCATCAAGGTCGAGTTCCAGGCTCTGGTGAACGACGAAGCCGTTGTTGAAGATGGCGTCGTAAACGAGCTTTACAACTACGGCGAACCGGTTAAGGTTGTCACCAAGCTCGGTAGCTTCGACTTCACGAAGATCGATTCCGATAACAAGGGCATCGAAGGCGCCGAATTCCAGGTTCTGGACGGCGGCGAAGTGCTGTACTTCGTCAAGCAGGATGACGGCTCCTACAAGAAGGCCGCTTCCAAGGACACCGAAGGTGCCACTAATACCCTCGTGTCTGCGGCTGATGGCACCGTGAAGGTCACTGGTGTTGATGCTTCGGCATCGACGTCTGCCTACACCGTGAAGGAAACCAAGGTTGCTAACGGAACGTACCTGGATCTCAAGCCGACGTTCTTCGTCTACTTCAACAATGACCACGAGGCAGGTCTCAGCACGACTAGGACCTCTGATCCGTGGGGCCTGGTCAACATTGACGACAAGACCGTGAAGAACGTGAAGTCCGTCGATCAGCTGCCGCTCACCGGTGCTGCCGGAACCATCCTGTTCACCGTCATGGCCCTGCTACTGGCCGGTGCCGGCGCGACCGTGGTGCTCAAGGCTCGTTCCAAGAACGCCAAGGCCTGATTCTCATCAGACTGAATCGATAGGCTGAACCCTCGAAGGGTGACTGTGAGAACATCATCGCAGTCACCCTTCGTTTTTTGGGATAAGAAGGGTTTTGAGACGCGAAAGCCTCTCATGGACGATGCTCTTTTTCGGGGGTTATAGAGTGCGATTTACGGGGGCTTGGGTCGGCGAAATGGCGAGGGTATGCGGAAGGAAGGTTTTACGGGGGTTGACGGGGAGGGGAGGAAAACGAGGGTATTGCGCGGAAAGCGAGCCATACAATCGCTAGCGAATTCACCAAGCAGATATGTGAAGGGCAATGCGGCGAGAAAGGCGGAACGACGATGGCACGGGGCGGCGGATCGTTCAGTAGCGAGGAAATCCAACTATTGCGAGGATTGCCGGCGGTCGCCAACGTCACGCAGGATCGCATCACCTACTCCGATACCTTCAAACAGGTATGCACCATTCGTTACCTGGCGGGGGAGTCGCCGACCAAAATCTTTCGAGAAGCGGGCCTGCCGCCGGACCTCGTCGGCTACAAGCGCATCGAACGTAGCGTGGCGCGCTGGAAAGCGGCCGCCATCAAATCCGTGAACGGCAGCGACAGCATGAGCGATGGTGAGATCATCGCTCAGCTCGTTGATCGGTACAGGCGTGCGCTGGTAACACGGAAGAATCTTGACAGCATCGCGGAGAACATCATCGGCATGGAATCCGATTCGAGCGTGACCGCCACCAAAGCCGAAGCCTCCTTGAAAGCCATCCAGCCATCCAGTCCGCAGACTACCGATACGGGGACGGACGCGATCGATGCCGAGACGGCCAGCATCATCATCAAACAGCAAGCCAGGCGCATCGACGAATTGGAGAGAGCCAATGAAGCGCTCCGCGAACAGGCTGCGCACGTCGCCTAAATTCGCGAGTGTACGCGGGTACAGTCGGTGGAATGCGTGACGGAACCCGAAACGCATGAATCTCACGCCCCGAGCGAACCAGGCATGCGATAAGTAAGCAGTGGGCAGAATTCGGCAGCCCGCCTAATTGCGGGACGGATGTGCGATGCGCGGGGTAGGGTGGAAATCATTATGACTTACGAGAATCCGAACTCCGCCGGCCAGGGCGGTATGCAATCCGAAACCTCGCCTGCCGACATGCGAGCCGCCCAGGCCGCGACGCCGGCAACCGCCGAACCCGTCGAGTCGCTCGATAAAGGCAACGAGATGGCCCGAGGCCTCAACAATCGCCATGTGCAGTTCATCGCCATCGGCGGCACCATCGGCACAGGACTGTTCCTCGGTTCCGGCAAGTCGATCGCACTGACCGGTCCGAGCATCATCTTCGTGTACATCGGCGTCGGCCTGATCATGTTCCTGCTGATGCGCGCCATCGGCGAAATGATGTACCGCGACCCCAGCCAACACACCTTCATCAACTTCATCACCCGCTATCTCGGCCGCGGATGGGGCAAATTCGCCGGCTGGACGTACTGGATCGTGCTCATCCTGACCGGCATGACCGAAATCACAGCCGTCAGCACGTATTTCGTCACGTTCTTCGGCATGTTCGACATCAATCTCAAAGCATGGAAATGGCTGATCGAACTGTGCTTCCTCGTGGCGCTCACATGCGTCAACCTGATTGCCGTGAAAGTGTTCGGCGAAGCGGAATTCTGGTTCTCCATGATCAAGATCACGCTGATTGTGGGCCTGATCGCCACCGCCGTGGCGATGCTCGTCATCGGCTTCCACTACCCGGCCACGCACATCGAGGGCGTTGACGGCACCATTGCGGGCGCGACGGTGAGTCTGCGCAATCTGGTCAACGGCTTCCAGATCGCGCCAAACGGTTGGATGAGCTTCTTCATGAGCTTCCAAATGGTGTTCTTCGCCTACCTGCTCATCGAATTCGTGGGCGTTACGGTGTCGGAAACGCAGAATCCGCGTAAGGTGCTGCCGAAAGCCGTGAACGAAATCATCATGCGCATTCTGATCTTCTACGTGGGCGCGTTGGTGGCCATCATGTGCATTGTGCCGTGGCGTAATTTCCATCAGAACGCCGACGGCTCGTTCGGTTCGCCGTTCATCATGGTGTTCAAGTATGCCGGCCTTGACTGGGCCGCTGCGCTCGTGTTCTTCGTGGTGATTACCGCGGCCGCCTCGTCATTGAATTCGCTGCTGTATTCGGCCGGTCGTCACCTGTATCAGCTGGCGCAGGATTCCGACTCGCCTGCGATGTCGCGCTTGGCGGAAGTGTCGGACCGCAAGGTGCCAGCGAAGGCGATCGTGGTGTCCGGCTGTATGATTCTGCTGTCACCGATCATCAACGCGCTGCCCGGCATCTCCAGCGCATTCGTGCTGTTCTCATCGGCCGCCAGCGCCGTGGTGATCTTCATCTACGTGCTGACGATGTTCGCGCACCGCGGCTACCGGAAGAGCGCCGACTTTCTTGCCGACGGCTTCCTGATGCCGGCTTGGAAGGTGACGGATTGGATTGCGATCGCGTTCTTCGTGTTCGTATACGGCACGTTATTCCTGTCGGCCGACACCATCGGCTCCGCGATTGCCGGTGTGGTCTGGTTGGTGGCGTTCGGCGGTTACTGTCTGTTGCATGAACGCTACCAGAACCGTGATCTGAAGGACTCGTTGCGTAAATGAAGGTGCGGTGGGCGGAAACTGGCTGAAATGCACGGAAACCGGCCTAAATACACGGAAACCGGCTGATTTTCCACACTATATGCTGGGAATCAGCCGGTTTTTGCTAGATATATGGGGCTATGCGACGGTTATATGACGGTTATGCGCGTCAGCCGATATAGTCGGCTTCGTTCGTCGGGCTGGACGGCACGGCGTGGTCTTCCGTAACCTTGCCCAAGCCGGACAGATACGCCTCACGGCCGGCTTCAATCGCCTTCTTGAAGGCGCGGGCCATCAGCGGAATGTTGCCGGCGGAGGCGATCGCAGTGTACGCCATCACCGCGTCGGCGCCCATTTCCATGGCTTCCGCGGCCTGACTCGGCCGGCCGATGCCGGCGTCGATAATCACCGGAACATTGGCATTCCTGATAATCACTTCGATGAAGTCGCGTGCACGCAGGCCCTTGTTCGAGCCGATCATCGCGCCGAGCGGCATCACACAGGCGGCACCGGCATCTTCGAGGCGTTTGGCTGCGATCGGATCGGGGAACATGTACGGCATGACCACGAAACCTTCCTTGGCGAGCATCGCCGTGGCCTTGATGGTCTCCTCGTTATCGGGCAGCAGATACTTCGCCTCGTGCTCGATCTCCACCTTCACGAAGTCCGTCTGGCACACCTCGCGCGCCAAGCGGGCGATGCGCACCGCCTCCTCGGCATTGCGCGCGCCCGACGTGTTCGGCAGCATGGTGATCCCTTTGGGAATATAGTCGAGCAGGTTGTTTTCGGTGGTACGGCAACGGCGCAACGCCATGGTGACGATCTGTGTGCCGGCGTTCTCGATCGTGGCCTTGATGAGGTTCAGATCGTAACGGCCGGAGCCGAGAATGAATCGGCTGGTGAACTCATGTCCGCCGAGAATCAGAGGGTCTGCGCTGCCGGTAGCGATTTCGTCGTATGCGTGCGCATCTGGCTCCGGCAGAATCGCGGTATTCGTGGTGGTGCCGACCAGCTCGTCGAGCGTGGCGTTCGGCGCGGTCGCAAAATCCTTTTCGGCTGTGGTTACGGTGTTTTCGGTACTCATCGTCGGGTCCTTTCGGTTGATTGAGTTTGCTTAGGCGTCTTCTTCGCCGAGAATCAGGCGGGTGATCATATTCGCTTCATGGCAGGCGACCACGCCCACGCGCGGAGCCATCAGGCCGGCACCCGGTACCGGGGCGGTTTCACCGTCGCCGCAGAAGTAGAAATTCTTTGAGACGCGTCGTGTGCTCACCAGATTGGAACTGCGGAATCCGGCCATGCCGGAGGCGCTCACGAGCTTCTTGCTTGGCAGGTTCTCCAGTACCGCGTTGACCAGCATGGTTTTGTTCTCCGGCACGTCAAACGCCTCGCAGATGATGTCTTCGTGCTCGAAGAGCGTCGGCACGTTCTCATCGGTCACCTTGACGGTGTCGACGGTGATGTCGATGAACGGATTGATCTGGCGCAGGTTGCTGCGCAGCGCCTCAGTTTTGTACTGGCCGAGATCCTTGAGGAAATACTGCTGGCGATTGAGGTTCGTCATGTCTACGCGGTCGAAGTCAATCAGATGCAGGTGGCCGACGCCGATGCGGGTGAGCGCCACGGCGATCGTCGAGCCGAGGCCGCCGCAACCGCAGATGGCCACGCGTGCGGCATCCAGTTTATCTTGGGTGGCCGCGGTATGGCGGTCGAGTAGAGCGGCGCGGATCTCCTCGCGACTTACGAGCGTTGCCGGATCGGGGAGGTCATTGAATGCGGTTTGGCGTGCTTGGATTTGCTCGGGGGTTGCGGATGGTTCAAAGGTCATGGTCGTGTCTTGTTTCCGTTCGTTTGCGTGTTATTGGGTGCGGGCGTGCGCGGCCCGGCATGTACCGTGTCCGCCGCATACAGGCGGCTTCCGTCTCCCCGCCTGGCCTCACATTCGTGGCCAGCCAGTATCTGCCGCGTACAGGCGGCTTCTGTGGAACGTTCGCGGCGGTCCCGGTTCTCCGGTGTGATTGGCCGAGCCTCACGTTTGACTCAGGCGTGCCTGTTCGCGACTCGCTTGGTGTGGGTTCAGCCGCCCTGTACGAAGGTGACGATTTCCAAGGTGTCGGTGCCTTTGAGCTGGGTCTGTGCACGCAGTGCGCGCGGCACGATTTCGCCATTGAGTTCGACGGCCACACGTTCGGCACGCAGTCCGCGTTGCTCAATCAGTTCGGCCACAGTGATCGGCGTGGCGATGTGCTCTTCCTTGCCATTGATGATCATGTTCGATCCCTTCTGTTGTGCGGTTCGGAACCGTTGGCATGCAACGGAATCCACCGCCGTGCTGCAACCTTGCCATTCGCGTGGATGTCCGATTCTGGTGAATCGGACACTCGTGGCGCCCGTAGATTGTCCGGAATGTCTGATTCTGACGAATCGGACATCCACGAAACCTGCAGGCTGTACCGGCGGGCGGCGCGTTGATGGGATTCCGTACCGAGGTTCCGATACGAAAAAAGGGTCTCCGAAGGAACCGTACCCTGTGAGGTGGTGCGCCCCTCCGTGACCCTGATTCACGCGATATTCGGTTATCGCGAACGGAAGATTGAGATGCGCCTTGCAGCGCGAACAACCCGTCTCCTTACGGCGGCATTACCCGCATCAAGTCCTCGGTCGAAGTCTTGCGACTCCCTCTCAGCCTTTCGGCTCCCGTTCGGTTGTGCCCCTATCTTCCCTCAGCCGCCCGACAAGATCGTCGGAATCAGGTGATGGATTGGCTCACTGCCTGAAGATTCGCCTCTGAGTTGCGAGAGTCGGCCTGTTGCTCGACGGTGACGGCCTCGAGCCCGTGTGTTTGGGGCCGCAAACCGCGAGAATCGCCCCGTTCCTCAACGGTAAGAGCCGTTCCCAGACCGATTTGAGACTGCCGTCGTTGGGCAACAGGCCGATTCTCGCAGTCCAGAACCCGAGCCACACGGACTTAAGGACGCCACCGTCGAGCAACAAGCCGATTCTCGCGGCGTATGCCCCATGACTGCTGCCCTACGGATTCCCGAGCCAGTCGGTGGGTATGTGAGAATGAAATCAGGGTACGAGAAGGAGATGGCGTTGAAGGATTCAGCAACGGACGCAGTGCCAGGTGCAGTGATGGGCGAACTGGCAGGATTTACGATTCCTCGGCTTGGCATGGGAACGATGGCGCTGGCGATCGAGGGCCGGCCGGATCGTGACACGGCAATCCGCGCGATTCATGCCGGTCTGAATGCCGGCGTGCGATATCTGGATACCGCATGGTCGTACTACCTGCCGAGCCGGCCCGGTACCGGAACCCCGGAGGATCTGGGCTATGGCGAGAAACTGGTGCGTGATGCGTTGGCGACCTGGGATGGTCCGCGCGACGAGGTGCTTGTCGCCACGAAGACCGGTTACCGTCGCACGATGGAGTCTTCCGTGCGAGTGTCCAATTCACCAGAATCGGACACTGACGATTCGGCTGCCCCGCGTACATATTCCGCGGCACGCGATGACGATTCCGTAGCACCTGCTATGCGGTCCGACCGATCTGCGGAACGTCAGCATCTGCAGGCCATTGGCAGTCGATACGGTTGGATGGCGGATTCGCGGCCCGAAACGATGATTCGCGATGCGAAGGAGTCGGCCATGCACCTCGGTGTGGAGGCGCTCGATTTGCTGTATTCGCATGGTCCGGATCCTGCGGTGGATTATGCGGATCAGATCGGTGCGCTCAAGCGACTGCTTGACGAGGGGGTGATCAGGAACGCCGGCATTTCGCGCGTGAACAACGAGCAGATTGACATCGCCCGTGAGATTTTGGGGGATGGCTTGGTTGCCGTGCAGAATCAGTTCTCACCGTCATACCCCGACCCCGAACATACGCTGGAACATTGTGAAAAGCTAGGACTTGCGTTCGTCTGTTGGTCGCCATTGGGGGGATTCCTCGATGCGTTCGACCAACGCGCGTACGATGCGTTCCGCGTGATTGCCGATAAGCGTGGATGCTCCTACCAGCGTGTGGTATTGGCTTGGGAGTTGAGTCGCTACGACCGGCTGTTCACCATCCCGAGTGCCCGCAATCCGCATGAGATTCAGGATTCGTTCGCCGCTACCGAACTTACGCTTGCCGATGAGGAGCTTGGATTCCTGAATAGCTAGTCTCCAACGGACCGCGCGCTGTCGCCTCTTTTGCGTGGGGAGATGCAACGGTTCGCGGTGAGCGAGGTCGGATTGCGCTGTGTGCGGCACGCGTAGCGTGATCAGGAGACAAACAGTTTGCAGTGTAAGATAAAATATCGATAGATCACACGGGAAGGAGGGTACGCGTGGGCTATGAACAGGAAGCGTTCCGCAAGTTGATGTCGAATATCTGGGGCAAGAAATCCCGGATGCAGGAGGAGATGTCAAAAGGCGCGAAAGGTGAGCCGTTCATCGTGCAGGAGCTCTCGCGGAAAGGTCCGCAGACGCCGACGCAGCTGGCCGCGGCGATGCGTGCCACTACTGGCAGGGTCTCCACGTTGCTGTCCGCGTTGGAAAAGAAGGGGCAGATTACGCGCGAAATCGACCCGAATGATCGCAGAATCGTGCATGTGAGTCTTACCAAAGCAGGCGAACGGCGTGCCGAAAAGCAGCGTGAGGACATGCGGGAGGCGGTCTGCTGGATCTTTTCGCAGATGGGTGAACGGCGCACCCGTGAGTTCGTGGACCTCGCCGTCGAATTTACCACCTACATGTCCTTGTGCATGCCGGGCAAGTCACGTCCCACTCCGGAGCAGGTCAGGCAGGCCTTCGGCTCGACAGGTGGCTCCGACGGCGCAGCAAGCTGACGGCGTGCGCGGGCCATCCCGGCGCGGGACAATCCGTGGCGATATCGTGGAGCCGTTGTGGCAATACCGTGGCGGGTGGCGTTCTGTTTCGGTGCGCGCAATGTCGCGTCCGGTCAAGCAATCGCATCCAGTCAGCCCTGCGGCCGCGGGCGGCAGTGTGTGCCCATCGTTCGCGGATGCGCCGCAACCAACAGCGGCAAACCATGCAATCGCAAATCGCTCTCAGGGAATACACAGAAACGGGCGTAATATCTTACACTGTAAATAATTGACGTCGTAAAGTAATCACCACAGAGAAGGAACCGAGCATGCTTCGCATCATGCGATACCTCTCCAAAGCGGAGATAGGCCAGATGCTCATAGCGTTGGTCAGCATCATCGGTCAGATCTGGCTTGATCTGACCCTGCCGGACTACATGTCCAATATCACCGAACTTGTTGAAACTCCGGGCAGCAGCATGTCCGACATCTGGGTGGCCGGCGGCAAAATGCTCGCCATCTCACTGGGATCCGCGGCCTGCGCCGTCGTGACCGGCTACATCGCCGCACGCGTGGGCGCCTCATTCAGCCAAAGGCTACGCTCGCTGGAGTTCAACAAGGTCGAAAGCTTCGGACCGGCGGAAATGAACCGCTTCTCCACCGCGTCGCTCATCACCCGCTCCACGAACGACATTACGCAGATCCAGATGTTCATCACCATGGGCCTGATGATGATCGTCAAGTCGCCAATCATGGCCGTGTGGGCAGTATGCAAGATTGCGGGCGACGGATTCGAATGGACGCTCGCCACTGGCATCGCCGTGGCGGTACTGCTGGTCGCGATCGGCATTCTGATGGCGCTGGTCATGCCGAAATTCAAGTCCATGCAGCGTCTGACGGACAACATCAACCTGGTGGCGCGCGAAAACCTGACCGGCCTGCGCGTGGTGCGCGCCTACAACGCCGAAGACTATCAGGAATCGAAATTCACGCAGGCCAACAAGGAACTGACCGAAACCCAGCTGTTCACCAACCGTGCCATGGCGGTCATGATGCCGCTGATGAACACCATCATGAACGGCCTGATGCTCGCCGTTTACTGGATCGGCGCATACCTGATCGAAGCGGCCGACGCCACCGACAAACTCACCACCTTCGCGAACATGGTGGTGTTCTCCAGCTATTCCGTGCAGGTGATCATGAGCTTCCTGCTGATGAGCATGGTATTCGTGCTGTGGCCGCGCGCCGACGTATCCGCACAGCGCGTGCTTGAAGTGATCGACACCGAGCCGATGGTCGTAGATGGAAGCCGGACTGCGGGAAAGTCCGGCATGGAAGGCGACATCGAATTCCGCAACGTGAGCTTCACCTACCCGGATTCGCGCGAGGCCATGCTGGAAGGCATCAGCTTCAAAGCCGCAAAAGGTCAGACGGTCGCGTTCATCGGCTCGACCGGCTCCGGCAAATCGTCGCTGATCAATCTGGTGCCGCGCTTCTACGACGCCACCCAGGGCGAAGTGCTCGTCGACGGCGTGAATGTGCGCGACTACACGCTCAAGGCATTGCGCGACAAGATCGGCTACGTGCCGCAACAGGCGTTCCTGTTCAAGGGCACCATCGCCGGCAATGTGGCATACGGCGACACCGAACTGCGCGAACGGGACGTGAAGGACGCTTGCGATGTCGCGCAGGCCACGGAATTCATCGACAAGAAGGAACATGGCTACGAATCCGACATTTCGCAAGGCGGCGTCAACGTGTCCGGCGGGCAGAAGCAACGACTGTCAATCGCAAGGGCCGTGTATCGGCATCCGGAAATCCTCATCTTCGACGACTCCTTCTCCGCACTTGACTTCAAAACGGACCGTGCCGTACGCGACGCGCTCGCGAAGGAGGCCAAGGATTCCACGAAACTGATCGTCGCGCAGCGCATCGGCACCATCATGGATGCCGACCGCATCGTCGTGCTCGACGAAGGCAGGGTGGTCGGACAGGGCACGCACCGTGAACTGCTCGAGACCTGCGATGTGTATCGGCAGATCGCGCAATCGCAGCTGAGCGAAGACGAACTGAAGGGAGGCCGCTGACATGCCTAGGGGACCAATGGGACGTGGACCTGCTGAAAAACCGAAGGATTTCGGCGGTGTGATGAAGAAACTCATACGTTTCTGCCGCCGCTACATTCCCGTGATCATCATCGCGCTGGTGCTTGGCGCAGCCGGAACCGTATGCCAGATCATCGGGCCCGACAAACTCAAGGACATGACCAATGAGATCACCAAGGGACTGCCGGCCATCGTACACGGCAAGCCGGTGATGAACTCGATCGACTTCACCGCGGTCGGCCGTATCGCATGGCTGCTGGTGGCGTTGTATGTCGGCTATGCGGTGCTGTGCTATCTGCAAAGCTGGCTGATGGCAAGCGTGACGCAACGCACCGCGCAACAGCTGCGCGAGGAGATCGGCCGGAAGATCAATCGCCTGCCACTCAAATATTTCGACAAGGTCAGCTACGGCGATGTGCTGAGCCGCATTACCAACGATGTGGACGCGATCGGGCAGACGCTCGGCCAGTCGCTGGGCTCGCTGATTACGTCGGTCACGCTGTTCTTCGGTGCGCTGATCATGATGTTCTACAACAACGTGATCCTAACGTTGTGCGCCATCGGCTCCGCACTGCTCGGCCTGATCGTGATGGGCGGCATCATGAAGGCCTCGCAACAATACTTCGCGCGCCAGCAGGCGGCCCTCGGCGACGTGAACGGCCATGTTGAGGAGATGTATACCGGGCATACCGTGGTCAAGGCGTACGGTGGCGAGGCCGATTCCATCAGCCGTTTCGAACGCTACAACCAGGACCTGTACGTGTCTGGTTGGAAGAGCCAGTTCCTGTCCGGCCTGATGATGCCGCTGATGAATTTCATCGGTAATTTCGGCTATGTGGTCGTATGCGTGGTCGGTGCGGTGCTTGCGATGGATGGCAAGATCGAGTTCGGCGTGATCGTGGCGTTCATGATGTACATCCGCCTGTTCACGCAGCCGCTGT
>ENA-OXUB01001014-OXUB01001014.1-human-gut-metagenome-genome-assembly--contig:-NODE-1014-length-12243-cov-9.733672_pt1 | contig 12243 bp, 7 predicted proteins | sample MGYA00249345_ERZ652652 | MGnify/ENA primary metagenome ERZ652652 (study PRJEB26925, sample SAMN05826496) | human gut metagenome | biome: ENVO:2100002; feature: ENVO:00000062; material: ENVO:00002003... | reverse complement strand
ACGAGATCAGCCTCGGTCTCGTGGGCTCGGAGATGTGTATAAGAGACAGGTACTAGACAAACGACTGAAATAAATAACCGGAGGAAAACCCATGACTGGATTATGCCGAAAAGAATATCTAGAACTGATACCGCCTACAGAAGACGATTCCCGTTCCGCACAAGTACGCATTTTTGATGCACTCGCCAAACTGAAGGAACCTATACAGTTTTCCGTAAAATCTCTGCGTCAGCTTTCTGCAATCTGCCAAACGGCCGACTGGAAAATCACCGTCTCTTTAAGCTGGGACGGCTCCCGATGGCTTATTACAAATCTGGAAGCCGGAGATACCACTTCGGTACTCTATGGACTGGCTGTGGATTTAGGCAGTACCACCGTTGTATTGCAGTTGGTCGATTGCCATACCGGAAAGCTTCTGACTCAGGAAAGCGTACGAAATCACCAGCGGGATAAAGGGCTGGAAATTTTGTCCCGGATATTTTATACCAAAGACCGCCCGGACCACCTGGAAGAACTGCGGCAGCTGACTTTAAAAAGTATTCTGGAGGGCATGGAAACTATTAAAAACCGCACAAATATAGACGTATACCAGTGTGGCTCCATGGTAATTTCCGGAAATAATGCCATGATTCATTTTCTCACAGGCTTAGACCCTCTTCCCATTTTTGCCTCTCCCTATGCAGTATGGGCGGACCAGCTTGGATTCTGCCCTGCTTCCGATTTGGAACTCCCCCTCTCCTGTCCCGTATATCTGGTTCCTGCCAGAGCCAATTATCTGGGCGGCGATATTATCAGCGGTCTTATGGATGTCGATATTCAGGAAAAAGAGGGAATTCAGGCATTCTTTGATGTGGGAACAAACGGAGAGCTGGTGATTGGTAATCGGGACTTTCTCCTCTGCGGTGCAGGAGCCGCCGGACCTGCCCTGGAAGGTGAAGCCGTACGCACAGGTATGCGGGCAGCTAAAGGCGCCGTAACCCAGGTGCGTCTAAATCACGGAGAATTCTCTTTAACTGTCCTGGGCAATGTCCCGCCTGCCGGAATCTGCGGCTCCGGAATTGTAGATTTACTCGCAGAATTATATCTCAATGGCTGGGTAGATAACAGAGGAAAACTGATGCCGGAAATGTCAGATAAAATTGTCTGGCAACCCGACGAAGAGGAATATGCGGTGTGCTATGGACCAAAACTCTGGTTCTATGAAACGGATATTCAAGAGTTTTTGAAAGCAAAAGCCGCTGCCAGCACTATGGTACAAATCCTGCTGCAGCAAATAGGCTTAACTGTAGACGATGTGGAAAATTTCTATATGGCAGGGGCCTTTGGAATTCATATCCATAAAGAATCCGCAGTCGCTATCGGTATGTATCCCGATATTCCCCCGGAACGTATCCATCAGGCAGGAAACACGTCTCTAAACGGTGCCGTCAAACTGCTTCTGAACCGAAGCCTGATAGAAAAAATTCCAGACCTTTTGTCCAGGATGACGTATGTGCAGTTCGGTGCGGTAGAGAACTTTCTGCACGAAATGGTAGCCGCCACAGCTATTCCTCATACCAATTTAGAAGCTTACCCCACAATAGAAGCCGCCCGAAAGCTGCGCATGACTGAGAATGCAGCGGCGAAAACTTCGGACTAACTCTATATACAAAAATTAAAAAGAAGGACTGTCGTCCCCATACCTTTTTTGTATGAAAACAGCAGTCCTTCTTTAAATAATTAATGATGTTTTTTCTTTTTTATCGTCAGCGTAAGAATAACACCCCCTGCTATGGCTACAGCCATAACCCACATTCCCGTTTGCATTTCATCTGCAGTTTTTACTCCTTTGGAAGGTTTATTATTACTTCCCGAAGAATTGGACGGTTTTATAATTGGATTTTTTTCAGTATTTTTCTTAATTTTAACAACAGCTTCTCCGTGCTTATTTTTGTCTGATTTTGCAATTGCCTTTACTCTAATTTCCTGTGCAGTTTCTGTTTTACTGACTGTCAAAACTCCTTCCTGATTTATTTTTGTTTCTCTGCTCTTGTTTCCGGATAACTCCCAAGTAACATCCTTAGTCACTTCTCCTTTGCTTACAATTTCAACAGTAAATGCCTTAGTCTCTCCTGCCTTAACCTCTGCTTCACCCGGAACAACTTTTACTTCTAAAATTTCTCCTGGCTGAGGATTCGGATTCTCTTTTGCTTTTACTGTAATCTTTTGTTTTACTGTCTTCGTTACTCCGTTTTCCGTATAGGATATTTCTATTTCTTTGTCGGTTGTTTTCAATGGTTCTTTGCTGTAAACAATGGATTCTGTCACGTCTTTTTCTGTTCCGTCGCTGTATTTTGCCGTTATCTGCATTCCTTTCGCGTCAAAAACTTCCCCTTCCATATACTCTGTCTTTTTCGGAGTCTTTGTGACTTCTATTTCGTCCAGCAATACTTCCGGCTCTGGAATGTCCGCTCCTTTTTCCTGAAGAAATGTTACTTTTGCTAACTGAATATCTGTATTCTGGACTTTCGTAATTTCTCCATTCTCCTGTGTATATTCTGCGCCTCCGTAATCCGGAAACTCAATTTTCACATAATTTGTTCCCTCCGGAAGTCCGTAAGCATCAAAAGTATGCCTTGCATAAGAAGGATTTGGTTCTGGAAAATTATCTACTATCTTAACATTCCCAAATTCGGTCCACTCATTTCCGTCAGCAGAGGTGTAAATCTTAAAGTCCACTTCACTACCCTCCCTTAAAGAGGAACGCATAGATTTTCCTTTAAGGTCGCCAACAGAAGACGGGAATTTCACACCCTTTATTGTCTGATAATAAGCGGTCAGATGTACATCTTTCACCTCCGGTATATGATAAACCAAAAACTGCTCTTTTGCTCCTTGTTTTACAATAACCCGGCTATCTTCATACCTCGGCTGGCCTCCATAGTAAAAGTTATCTTTATTTTCATAAGTTTCTTTACCGTCAGATAACTCCTCTAAGCCGTCTGTATAAAATTCCGGTGCAATATAATAATCTGTATTTTTTCCGTCAACAATACTTTCCAGGTCATCAAAACGTACAACCGGCTGATCTGCTGTCTGATATACTCTTACCCAGTCTACCAGATAATCACTGTCCTGTTTTGTTTCCTGCTTCGTATAATCTACAGATCCAACCCATCCATCTCCTACCTGCGTTTCCAGAATTGCAAACATCGGACGAGTATGCATTCCATCACGCCCGTCACTCTTTGCAGTTGTAGTGCTGTGTACCTGTTTGCCATCTATAAAGAATTTAATAATTTCCGGACTCCACTCTACTTCAAAAACATGAAAATCCTGACACCATGCTTCATAATTCTTTGTCGAAATACCATCTGAGCCTTTATCTTTATCTAAAATGCCAAAGTGATTCGTAGTCCACGCATCCCATGCATCCTGTCCAAGATATTCCAGAACATCGATTTCGTCATGTCCTGTTTCATCCTGGGAAAGCATCCAAATGGCCGGCCAAATACCTTGAGAATCGTTGGGTTTCGCACGAACGGCCATACGCCCAAACTGGAAAGAAAACTTATTTTTTGATTCAATACGTCCGGAAGACCAGGTAACATGATTTTTTAACGTCTGATCTTGATATTGATCCCACCCTACTGCTTCAATTAACTGCTCTGTTGTTTCATAATTTTTAGAATTAATTGCTAAATAACTGTTTTCTCCATCTTTTTTAATACTTACCGCTTTTCTGTTATAGATAGCTCCATGGTTTGCCATTCCGTCAATAATATTCCATTTGGATTCATCCACAACATCTCCATTAAATTCATCGGACCAAACCAGCGTATCATATTGAGATTCCGGTTCTACATATTCCGGTTTGGATTCATCAAAATTTTTTCCTGTTGCCCAGATTTCAATTTCTGAATATTTTGCAGGACTGCTGCTGTCCTTATTTACTGTAAATCGGACATATTTTCCCAGTTTTCCTTCGCCTAAATCTATCACTGTCATATCCGGACTTTGAGTCCAATTTTCTTTATAAAATACCACTTCTCCTTCATTCGTTGGTGATGAAGAAACGGACACTTTTACAGATTGATAACTTCCCTCTTCCAGTTTAAACTTAATTTCTTTCATAAAATAGCTGTTTCTATATTCAAATTGCAGCCACCGGTTTCCAAGGCTATTATGAACTGCATAATTTTTATCTACCTGTCCATCTGTAATAGCTTCGATATTTGTTGGTGTCAGCCCTCGAACATACGGAATTTTTCCAGCTGCAATGTTTTTCGCTTCTTCCTCCGGCGGTGGTGTCGGAAGTTCAGATTTTGGAATAGAAGCAATGACCTCGATTTCATTAAACAAAATACCATTGCTATATCCTTTCCAGGAACTGTTCGTATTTTGAATATAATGACCTTTTCCCCAGATACGAATATATTGTGCCTTTACCGGACTTTCCAGAACGATAGACTGCGGAGCCCCTTTATTAGATGCCATTTCTTCATAATCGTTTTCCTCATAAACAACTACACTATCTGAAAAATCCGCTGTAGAAGCCAACTCTACTTTTACATTTTTAAATGTAGACACTGCTGCCGGATAGGTGTTTCGATATAAATCTATCTTTTTTACATCTCGCTCTTTTCCAAAATCATACTGCAAATACACAGAATCCCATCCTGAATAACCATTATCATTTCCTCCGGCTTCTGTACCCGCAATAATTTTTGTATTATTAGAATCATCATCACTGCCCGCTTTCATACCATCTGTGGCACTGGATGGGTTCTGTATCAGTACCTGCGGTACCGTAGGTCCCCCCACTACAATTTTATGTGTACTGTTTGTAGTTGGCTGTAATCCTAACATAATATTTGCATCTACCAGTTCCTCTCCCGGTTCCGGTTCTGGTTCCGGTTCCGGCTCCGGCTCTGTCATCGGCACAACAGCGCTTACCTCAATCTCATTAAACAACACACCATTACTGTATCCCTTCCAGTCACTGTTCGTGTTCTGTATATAATGGCCTCTTCCCCATACTCGCAGATATCTTCCCTCTGTTCCTTCAGGCAACACCACCGTCTGAGCCTGTCCTTTTGTATCTACACTTTCCTCAACATCTGCTGTTTCATATACGACATAACTGTCTGTAAATTCTTCATTGGATGCAATTTCTACTTTTACTTCTTTAAAAGTTGATATTGCATTATCATAAGTGTTACGATACAGGGAAATTTCTTTAAGTTCATAAATTTCCCCAAAATCGTATTGCAGATATACCGGCTGCCACTGAGAATACCCATTATCTTCAGTATCCGGCCTCTCTTCTCCAGCAACAATTTTCGTATTATTGCCGTCCTCATTGCTTCCCGATTTGTTGCCATCTGTAGCTGCAAGAGGATTTATGATTTCCCCCGCATTTGTTTTGGGCTCAAGCCCTTCCATAACATTTCTTGTTTCTGTTTCTGCTTTTACCGTAACAGGAAACATGTCCCCAAGGCAAAGCACCAATGCCAAAAACATAGCAAGTTTTTTGGTTAATTTTGCTTTCTTGCTCATAAAATTGCTCCTCTCTTTTTCTTTTTCGCCGTTAATCACAAACAAACTGTGATTTTCTTCTACATAGTATACACATTAACATATACCTTTTCTTTCTCACATGTTATTTTGTATTGTTTTTATATCTTTTTGTTATTTCTTTCACCCACTTTGCCGTTCTATTACTATAATCGCAGAACTACCCGGATAAAAAATGCGGGATATCCGGCAATCATTTCCGGATATCCCGCGTCTTCTATTCTTTTATTTTTCTATCTTTTCCAGAACTAACAAACCCTTTTCACTATTCAAACTCCATTCTTCCCCATTACTTTCCAGAATTCTGTCCTCCAGTTTCCACATTCCCCGCGGAAGCTGCACCATTCGGGACGTCACTCCTTTTTGCATCACCGGAGCCACCAACAATTTATCCCCTATCATAAACTGATTCATGGTCTTTTCCATGCCCTGTCCCGGAAATACATATTCCATATGGCGCACTACAGGCTCTCCTGTTTCATAAGCATACTGAACAGTTTCTAAAAGAACAGGCAGATATTTCTCCCGCACCTTCATGGCTGCCAGTACCTTTTCATAATCTTCTTTCCCCAACAATCTCCACGGTGCCGCAGAAAACTGCATGACCGGCATCAGCGCAGCAATTTCGCAATATCTGACAAACAATTCCGCATCAAAACATTCCCCGCTGTTTTCCTGAAAACTGAGATATTCGCCGCCGCCAATCATGTCCGGACTGCCAAAAGGATGGCCGGTAAGTCCCTGAAGCAGCATACCAGGCATTAAACCGCCTATACCACGCTCATCCCAGGTATGATGTTTATCACACAGCCGCTGCATAAGAGAATATCCCCCCGTCTTAAAGCAAACCCGAAGTTCATTAAAGGCATACTGCTCTCCGAAAGCCGCCCACAACCTTGAAAGTTCATCTGTATTTGCTTTTTTATAAAGCCGGTCTCCCTCTGTATAGTAATAAGAGTCTCCTGCATCGAACTTAAAGCCATCAATTCCCATCTCCTGCAGAACATTCAACTGTCCTTTCAGCCACTCCAGTGCTTTGGGATTGGTTAAATCCAGCGCTGCCGAATAGCCATTCCACCATTCCAGAATTCTTGGCTTGCCTTCCGGTGTCTCTATTAACAAATGCTTATCTCTGGTCTCCCGGTATTCTACGGTATCAGGAGTAATAAACGGACAAATCCAGAGCATGACCTGAAATCCCATTTCATGAAGTTCTTCTATCATCTTCCTGGCTTCCGGAAAATTATCTTTACGAAACTGCCATTTTCCGTAATAAGGAGACCATCCGTCATCAATCATTACAATTCCTGTCGGCAGCCCATGCTCCAAAATTCCTCTGGCATAATCCAGAATCCTGTTCTGCTCCTGATAAAAAGTCATTTCTATCCAGGTGTTGTAAACAGGAGCCTCAAAAAATCTTTTAGAAAGCCGAATTTCATGGAAAGGAAAATGCTGTTTCATAGCTTCCAGATACGCCCCTCTTAAAGAACCGTATCCCTCCTTTAAAAGGATTTCACAGTCCCCCTCTGCCTGAATCTTTCCTTTGTGAAACTGAATTTGAAAACCTTTCTCACTCCATATATATCTTCCCTTTGTGGAAAGAAACAGCGGCATTATCTGATTGGCTGTGGGATTTTCTCTGAAATCCCATACCACGGAATCTTCTGCTCCAACAGGTTGTCTGTAGCTCTCATACACTGCGCCGCCATACCAAAATTCATTTTCCAGAAATTTTGTCTGCATATTATCTCCTGCTCCTATTCACACGCCGTCAGATGAATCTGCACTGCCTGGTAATCATCACCCATAACCGGAATCGGATAACCTCCGTTCATCAGTACTGCGCCTGAGAATTTTTCCTGACTTCCATCTATCTGATACAGCCTGTCTGCTTCCAAGCCTCTTGCATATACCGTGTGGAAAATCGGATTCGCCTTTGTTCTCAGCACTACCACATTCAGCAAGGCTTCCTTTTTGTCTGCTGAAACGAATTCCCATGCCACAAACGGTGATTTCCTTCCGTCATCCGTAAGACGGTAATAATCTCCATTCTGAATCAGGTCGTAATATTTCTTAAATTCTTCAATCTGTTCTTTCACTGTCTGTTTATCTTCTTCTGACAGCTTTGTGATATCCAGTTCATAACCAAAGGTTCCTGCCATAGCCACAACTCCCCTGGTTTTCATGGACACGCTGCGTCCTGTCTGATGGTTCGGGCATACCGACACATGAGCACCCATGGTGGAAACCGGATACGCAAAAGAAGTACCATACTGTATTTCCAGCCGTTCCACTGCGTCTGTATCATCGCTGCACCAAATCTGCGGATGATAATACATCATGCCTGCGTCGAATCTTCCGCCTCCGCCGCTGCAGCCTTCAAACAGCACATTTGGAAATCTTTGTGTGATTTTTTCCAGAAAATCATACAGTCCCAGGATAAAGCGGTGGAACACTTCTCCCTGGCGTTCTGCAGGCAAAAGCGCAGACCATACATCTGTTAAATGCCGGTTTGCGTCCCATTTCACATACTCAATATTGGAGCTTTCCAGAATTGCACACATCTGGTCAAAAATGCAGGTTCTTACATCTTCTCTGGAGAAGTCCAGCACCAGCTGCTGTCTGCCTCTGGTTGGAGCTCTTCCCGGAATCTGCAAAGCCCAGTCCGGATGTGCCCGGTATAAATCACTGTCCTCTGAAATCATTTCCGGCTCAAACCAGATACCGAATTTCAATCCGATTTCATTTACTCCGTCTACCAGCTCTTTCAGCTTTCCTCCCAGTTTCTTTTCATTGACAAACCAGTCCCCAAGCCCGCTGACATCATCCTCTCTCTTGCCAAACCAGCCGTCATCCATAACCAGCATTTCAACGCCCAGTTTTTTTGCTTCTCTGGCAATATCCAAAAGCTTTTCTGTATTAAAGTTGAAATAAGTAGCTTCCCAGTTGTTAATCAGAATGGGACGGCGTGCCGTCTTATATTTTCCTCTGCATATATGATAACGAATAGCTTTATGATAATTCTGAGACAGTTTTCCAAGTCCTTCTGAAGAAAAGCTAAGCATCACCTCCGGTGCAGTAAAGGATTCCTGGGGCTGAAGTTCAAAATTAAACTGCGCGTCATGGATTCCCATCGTCATACGAGTACAGTCTGCCTGTGTTACCTCTGCCTCTGCCGCAAAGTTTCCGCTGTATACAAAAGAAGCGCCGTAACAGTTTCCATGGTCTTCTCCGGCATTATGCGAACATAATATCACAAAAGGATTGTGCTGATGACTGGAAAATCCCCTTCTGCTGCCCACACTCTGGAGTCCGTGATGAAGAGGTGTCCGCTCCATAATTCTTTCCATAGCGTGTCGTCCATAGAAATGTACAAAATCCATATCTTTGTTGTTAAAATCCAGGCACATAGAGTAAGCTCTCAAAAGATTTACCTTATCCTCGCCTTTATTCACAATTTTGCAGGCTCTTGTAATCACATCCAGGTTTTCAAACACACCGTAATACAAAATCACTTCCAGTTTTTTGTATACGTCCTGCAGCACCACTTCCAACGTCTGCACATTCTCTTCTCCCTGGTACATGGCAGGCAGTCCTTCCAGCCCATACTTCCCTTCTTTTATCTCATGGGAAACATATTTTAAATCCGTCACCTGACTGCCGTCTGCATAAGCCACCCGCAGACAGTCATTTCTGAAATCTCCGGTCCCGTAAGAAGGATATTCCAAAAGCTGCGTATCCAGCGAATATCCCTTATCCGTAATTCCATCGGGATTTCCGGAAAATCCCCTGTCAATACATCTGGCCAGGTAAGACATATCCGAATCCCCCACATAAGGTCCATAATATGTATGAATAAGAAAATCTCTGTCTACCTTCATCTGATAAGTAGAATGTTTGGTGTGAAGAGAAAATATCTGATTATTACAACTGATTGCCATTTTTCTGCCTCCTTTTAAATCAGGTCAAAATGTTTCATTGCCCTGTAGATTCCATCTTCCCTGATGGGTGTTGTTACATAAGAACAGATGTCTTTTACTGCCTGTTCGGCGTTTCCCATAGCCACACTGTTTGGCACAGCCTCCAGCATAGCCCTGTCGTTTTCACTGTCTCCGAACACATAACAGTTTTCCTTTTTCCCGCCCAGATAATCACAGATAAACTGAATTCCTGTTGCCTTTGAATAATCTTTCTGCACCACTTCATACATATGATGAAGCCTGTCTATGCAGACAAAATGCCGGGACAAATATTCCAGAAGGGCCTGCCGGGTCTCCTTTTCTTTCAGGATAATCAGCAGCTTATCGTACACCAGACTGTCGCTTGCCAACACTTCCTCAATATCTCTTCCTTCTATCTGGAAAGTGCTTCGCGCCACTTCCTCCCATTTTTCCAGTTCAGGCATTTCCCTGTCCATATAAATGGCATCAGAAGCCTCATAAAAAACCGGCACATGATGGCTTCGCACTTCCTTCGCCACTTCTTTACAAAGCGAATTGGAAAGTCTGGCTGCCAAAAGTTCCTCTCCCCGGAGAAAAATATGGGTTCCGCAGCCACAGATATATCCGTCAAACCCCATATTCAGCAATTCCTTAGGGAGACTCTTTTTTGTCCTTCCTGTGTTGATAAACAGAAGATGACCTCTCTTATGTGCCAGATGCAGTGCTTCTCTTGTACTGTCCGGCATTTTTCCGTCTTCTTCTGTTATAAGTGTCCCGTCTATATCAAAAAACAACATTTTTGTATCCATCTGCTTTTCTCCTTTTCGTGTTTTCTGCTTTCATTATAGTCCTCTTTTAAAAACACCGTCAATGTGCAAACGGAATTCTGTCATTGCTGTTCTCTCCTGTTTATTATATAATTTCATAGAAAATGTTGCTATGTGATTTTGTATCTAAAAATTGTTGATTTGTTGCATAAAGGAGTCAAAAATGGAACAAGATATAACCCCGGAACAGGCTTATCTGTCCGTATATTTTTGTGGAAAAGAAAACTGCGAGCCCGGTCATTCCTTTGGCCCTGCTGTCCGCCCTCACTATCTGCTTCATGTAGTTTTAGACGGCAAAGGTTTTTACCGAAAGAACGGTGTGACTTATTCCCTGCACAAGGGCGACGCTTTTCTGATTCCCCCCATGGAATCCACCTATTACGAAGCGGACCAGGAAGACCCCTGGACCTATGCCTGGGTGGGCTTTGACGGAAAAAACTGTAAACAGACACTGCGCCAGACCGTTTTTTCTCATTCCTTTGTCTTTTTAAACAGTGTCCCGGAAAAAACAGCCCAGATTTGTGACGCTATGGCCTTTCTGCTGCAGTCCTTCCAAAATTCCCACGGAAATCAGCTTCAGCTTACAGGAAGTCTGCTTCTTCTGCTTTCTCATATGCGAAATACCGTTGACGGGAAACGGGAGGAATTCACACACCGATACTTTCAAAAAGCCCAGGAATACATTGAAAACAACTATTCGTATGATATCAAAATTTCTGATATTGCCCGTCATGTGGGCATTGACCGCACTTACTTATACAGGATTTTTATAGAAGAAGAACAGCTTTCCCCCAAGCAGTACCTGATGCAGCACCGCATACGAATCGCCACACAAATGCTGTCCTCTGCTTCCTATACCATTACAGAAATTGCATTTTCCTGCGGATTTAAAGATTCTCCCTCTTTTTGTAATCATTTCAAAAAACAGGTGGGAATCTCACCTCGCAAATTTCGCCAGAACTTTTTAAAATAGATAGAAACAGAGCTTCCGAAAATCCACATTTCGCATTTTCAGAAGCCCTGTTATCCACATTTTTATTTTGTTTTACACATGAATTGGCATTACAAAGAAGTACATTACAATAAAATGACAAATGCTGCCGCCCATGACAAATAAATGAAAAATTTCATGAGAACCAAAATTTTTATGTTTAGAATTAAACAAAGGTAATTTCAGCGCATAGATAATTCCGCCCACGGTATAAATAATTCCCCCTGCCAAAAGCCAACCGAATCCCGCCGGGGAAAGGGACTGTACAATGGGAATAAAAGCAAATACACACAGCCATCCCATACCAATATAAATCACAGAAGAAAACCATTTCGGACAGGTAATCCAACAAGCCTTAACAACAATTCCGATGAATGCAACCGTCCACACTGCTGCACAGAGCATAATCCCTGTTTTTCCCTGCAGAACAATCAGACACACCGGCGTGTAACTTCCTGCAATCAAAATAAAAATCATCATGTGGTCCATTTTCCGCAGCCTCCGGTTCACCTTCTCTGTAGAATCTACGGTATGGTAAATCGTGCTGGCCGCATACAAAAGTATCATACTCAATATGAAAATACTCATGGCAATCATATGAATATGGTCCGGCTCTCTGGCCGCCTTTATAAGCAGCGGCAGCGCTGCCAGCAAAGCCATAACACAGCCTATAAAATGGGTAATGGCACTTCCCGGTTCTTTAATTTTAAATTTTCTGCTGCGTTCTGTACTGATTTTCATACTCTCCACTCCTTTGCTTCTGAATTGTCAATCTGCTCCCTTATGTTAGTATATTCAAAACTTTGGTTCTTAACACCATTTATAGATATCTATATTTCATCATGTAGTTTTTAAAACCACTTATTGATATTTAGTATACCTGTCTCTTATACACATCTGACGCTGCCGACGATATGCAGTGTGTAGA
>ENA-OXUB01001008-OXUB01001008.1-human-gut-metagenome-genome-assembly--contig:-NODE-1008-length-12294-cov-47.917885_pt1 | contig 12294 bp, 17 predicted proteins | sample MGYA00249345_ERZ652652 | MGnify/ENA primary metagenome ERZ652652 (study PRJEB26925, sample SAMN05826496) | human gut metagenome | biome: ENVO:2100002; feature: ENVO:00000062; material: ENVO:00002003... | reverse complement strand
GTGTAGCACAAATGACTTTTTTAAGTTGTCTAGCTTAATTTTACAATCGGCGGATCAAAGAGTTTTGACATGATGTCTTTAAATTTCTTGGCAAAATCCGTTAACCATTTCGGAGTTTCTGGAACTGCTGCTGATCCAAAGTCAGCCCATGGATCAGAACCAGATCCATTCGGATTCTTCGGTCTTGTTGGAATTTCCTGAGGAATGAACTCATTTGATTCGTCGTCAGAGTCATCACTGAAATCCAAAATGTTTAATTCATCAAACCCAGCTAAAAGACGTTTATATTCTTTTGCTTTTTTTCGAGCTGCTTCCGTTCTATCATGCTGATCTTTAAGTTGCTTATTTGAATCCTTAATGGATTGAGCCATCTCATCGTATCCATCTGATGCATCAGATGCAGCACTTCCAGTATCATCTAAAGCTTGGACATTGTTCATTAGTCCCTGAGCACCGTTGAATGCATCACCGATGTTCATTCCGAAAAGTGTGGATATAAATCCAGCAATATAGCCAGTAACTTTAGCTAAGGCCGACATCAAAGCATTTATCGCTGGCAAAGCTGCTTGGTAAATTGGATAAAATGCAGTTAGTAAATTGACCTTAATTTGATTTAAACTAGCTGAAAACTGTGCGTTAGTCTGTAACGCTTTAAAAAGCCCGCCAGCTAGAGTCATGATTCCTTGGTATAAGAACGTGAACAAGAATAACTGCGACCATAGCATCTTCATAGAGCGTCCAAAGCCACCCATGCCCTGAGCCATTCTAGATGTTCCGCTAGTGACTTGTTTCGATTGTCTGTCAAATAAACCTCCAAATCTACCAATAGAATTACTCATCATGTTTTTGAAACGTGAAAAGAGTCCTTCTGATTGTTTCGTGGAACCCGACAGATTCCTCATTCCATTTGCTGCCATACGAGCTTTTACAGGTTGCTCGCCAAGTTCCGTATTTACACTAGACAACGCTGTCTTTAGAACGCCAGAACGATCTTCCAACTGAGCATATGAACGTTGTAAAGCATCATTGTCTGCAATCAATTTTTCCATTTTTTCTGATTGTTTAGAAATAGCTTCAGCGGTTTTGGTCGATTGTGGTGTATCTTGAATCCCTGTAGATTTCCACTTTCCAGATGCGAAACTTCCTGTTTCTGTTTGCTGCATCTTCATTTCATTTTTCAGAGCCTTAACTTTAGCTCTCGTAGCTTCAATCTGCCGCTCATTGCCTTCCATCTTAGCTGAAATGTTAGACAGAGAATTAGGGATAGCATCATATTCGGATTTTAATCCGCGCACAATCGCTTGTGCTTGTTGTTGCGAATTGTTCATCTGAATTTGAGCTTTTGAAATTTGTTCGCCTATTCTCGATTCACTTTTAGTATCCCCAGACAACCGCGCACCATTTTTATTAGCCTGCAAGTTGGCAATTCGTTGTTGTGCTGCTTTGGCTTGCTGCATTTGCGTGTTCACTTTATCAACTGCGGTTTGAACATCTTTTGTCATTTTAACAGCGCCTTTGGATACTCCAGCAGAAAGTGACTTCCCAACTTCTTCGCCATTTTTTGACGCCGATTGATTCATTCTCTTCAGCATAGAATCAAAATTTGAATTCATTTTCTCGAATTGTTTGGTAAATTTATCGAACCCTTTTGAATCAGATAAGTTTTTTTCTACAGCGTCCATCCCTTAACCAGATGAACTCTTGACTCGGCTCATCATAGAATCCATCTTTTGTTCAAATCGTGCGACCTTTTCCTCAATGGGGTTCAAGTCACCATCAAAAACGACTTCAAGTCTATCCAGCTCCATGATCTATCCCTCCTTTTCCTGTTTATTTTTCCGCTCTCGTGTAGCTTTAATCAATTCCGTTCGTTCAATCATCCGAGCCTTCATAATTTCCCAATCTTGCGGCCGATTTGATTGTTCCTGCTTATCTTCCGTTTTCAAGAATGGATAGTGTTGATCTGGTTTAGGCATTTTCTTCGGATCATTAAAACCATAAGCATTTAATTGTGCAGCTTTGTAATCCATCATGGCTTTTTCTTCTAGCTGTTGTTTTCTAATCGCAACATTTGCTTCAGCTTGTATGACTATTTCTTCATAGGTCATTGACCAGTATTTTTCTGCTGGTATTCCTGCTTCTACTGCTTTTGGATACATCTCCTGCAGCAAATCAGAAAAGGAAGAGAAGCCTACACTAGACTCTCTTCCTCGTTTTTCTCTTCCCCAACTAGGTCTTCTTCGTCCGTCGTTTCCGACTCGAAAAAACCTGCCTTCTCCATCAATTCTTGAATGACTTCGAAAAGCTTCATCATCGATCCGCCTTTAGAAATATATTCATCATAAAGTTTCGTCATATCGGCAGACTTGATGTTTGCTGTTTGGTTCGCAGAATGCAAGATAGTTAGCATTTCACCTAATCGCGGCATTTTCATTCCACCGTTGCCAGTCATCATAATTCCAAATAACGATTTACCTAATTTCTTCTCAATGTCTACCGTTGCACTTCCATCTAATACAAGGGATAGAGTTTTAGTTCCAAATTCTACTTTCATTGGTTTCATATTGTTTTTCCTCCTAAGATTTAAATAGGGCCAGAGGGTTATCTCTAGCCCATATAGTTTTCGTTAAACGTCTAAGACCAATCTGGACCATCTGAGACAGTTACAGCTAAGGTAAATTGATAGGCTCCGTTTACTTCACCAGACCCCATTTTCACGGTAACACCACCGGTAAAAGTGCATTTCGCACCATCAGGATAAGACAATTCAAATTGCGCTTCTTTACCTGACGTTTGCACTGCTTTTAACTTTGTAAATACAGTTTTATCATATAAGAAAGTGAACTCTAATGAATCCATATCTTGAATACCCGAAATATATTTTTTATTTGCGTCTTTTAGCGTCGTAACATCAACCTGTTCTGGATCTCCACCGATTTCAGGAACAGCTTGTAATCCTTCAATTTCTGTGAAGCCAGACTCGGAGCCTGATTTCATTGATAACGCCGTGTCCTTAGTTAGTAATCCGGCAAATAATTGTAAGTTCATCGGTAAGATTTTTGTTTTCTTCATGGTATTTCCTCCTTGTTATTGGTATACAAAAAGCGTTCGATTATCTACCACTCCTCGGAATGTTAGAATCGAACGCTTCAATACATCTTGATTGCCATCATCACTGGCTGTATTCTTAAATCCAATCTCTTTCAATACTTTAATTATTTCACTCTGTATCGTAGATAGAGATTTGCTTCCGTATAAATCGATTTTTACTGTCCATTCAGTTAGTGCTTCTTTGTCGGATATATCTTTCTTGTGTGGCTTTGCCTTTGTCGAATAAATTGCAGCGGGCATGTTTGACCATGTGTTAGGATACTCGGACGATACAAGCTTCAATTCAATTACTTTTTTTAACTGAGCAACAATATCAGGCTTTATGTTATAACGCTCTGTCATAGTTTTCTCAGTCCTTCCTTCACACGATCTTTATAAATGTCTTCGGCCATTTCAACCACTTCTTTCATTGACGGATATAGCCAAGGTCTTGCCGGCTGCCCACGAGTCATAAAGAAATCTTGTCCCTTGATAGTCACTCTTGGAATACCGTATACCATCTCAAGGTCAACAGATGTTTTGTGTACAGGAATAAACCACCGTTCAGTAGAATAAACAGGATTAACTCCAGGCGGCAGATCTTTTGGTGACTCTGCTCCGACTGGACCTGTACCAAACTCTCGAAACAATGCTTCCATCTTGTCTGACCACACACGCCCTATTATTTTACCTTTACCATCGATCACGACTTCCTGCTTTGGAGAACCACTTAATTCACCTGATCCATACTTAATTGACGATTGCAGGTGACTTGTTGCTCTTGCCACAGTTTCATCTACAATATCGAATGTCGCTTCAAAAACAGCGTCTTCCATCACTTTAGGAATCGCTCGTATTTTTGACATCAGTCGGTCAGCACCTCTGAACTCAACGCCCATCTTTATCATCTAGTTTCTTCAAGGTCACATTACAATGCGTAGAAAATGTTTGAATGGCTACAATTTCATAGTCTGGTTCTTTATCTTCACTCACATAAAGACAAATACCATCTTTTTCATTTTTCCCTTCTTTGATTTGATCTCCCTGATATTTACATGACTTGATATAAGGAAGGCTCTGTCCATATACAGAAGCCATGACTTGTCCGCCAGCTGACTGCACACTCATTTGAAGTTCGGTTGATTCAGTCGAGAATCCTTCTTGAAAGTTCCCTTCATCGTCTTGACCAGTTAATCTCTCTTTTAAATAAACAGTTGAAAGATCACGTTTCCTTAGACGCATAGAAACTCACGACCTTTCCCAACCGATGATTGTTCAGCCCCGATTTCAATTTATCAGGAATATCAGTAATGAATGTGTGAGAGACACCACCCTCAGAACGAGCAGCATCACCTTCATTTCCTTCTTGATTCCAAGCAATCACAACTAGTTGGCGGGCATAGTAATAAAGCTGGTCATTCATCTGTTCAGTAGTCCGATCAGTGTAATCAAGAATGAGGATAATCGCATCTTCTAGCAATGCTTTGATTTTAGTTCTCTCTTGTTCTTGAACACCGTCAAGTCTATCCATCAATACATCTGTGTGTTGTTTCAGCAACTCCTCATTCATTTTATTCACCTCTTATTCGCCTTTCCCGCCTCCGCCAGGTACAGTAACATTAGGAACATAAAGTTTATGTTTAAATTGAACAATACGAACATTTTTAGGTTCGTAAACGCGTTCCCAGTTTGCTCCTGTTCCTAATTCAGCATTTGTTGGCGAAGAACCAGCAACAGAAGTATTTTTGAATTTCACTCCGCGAGGGTGAAGAATGAAATGTTGACGGTTGATTAGAATATCATCTCCTGCTAATGCGTCACGATCAGTTTCAGTTGGAACTGGTGCAGCGCCATTTCCTAAGCCAATGGCACCTTGTCCAAAGATATAGGATGTGAATACATCTCCGTCCACAGGCATGCCATCATCTACGATTACTCGTTTACCCATGTAAGTTGGAATAGGTTTATTCTCAGAATCCAACGAAAATTCAATTAAGTTCTGTTTCCGAAGATTCGCATAAACTGAAGAATGAACCCCAATAGCTGTTAGCTTTTCTTCGGCGTCGCCTAATTTGTAAGAAGCATCTAAAAATGTTTCCCCAGTAAATGCAGCTGCATTCCCTGTTAACGTGGAAATATCCAATGCATTTCCAGTCATTTTAGTTCCTGAAGCGGCATAAATTCCCTTCAACACAGATAATAAAGTGACTTGCTGACGACGTGCCCAGTAAGCAGCGACCAAATCTCCAATAGCGCGCATTGGATCATCCCCAGAAAGTGCTTTTGCTAAATCATTTGCTTTCCAAGCTTTACCACGCATTAAAAGAACAGCAACGTCTTGGCTGGCAACGATCTTATCTGTATCTAGTGGGTCAGTATCAGATAGCACTTCGTCATCGCCAGACAAATCTTGCCAGAATGGCATATTGATTAACTTACCTCCAGATGCAGCAAGTGCGTCTAACTCAGGATTTTTAGTAACGATTCCAGATTGATATAAAGCAGATAGTTCTGCTGTACGCTCAATAACATATTTGTTAAATACTTCAGGTACGATAACATCTTCAATTTTTGTCTTTGCGGCGAATAATTGAAGATTTATTTTTAATAATGATTTTCCCATTTTATTTCCTCATTTCTATTTTTTGTTTGCTAATGCTTGTAACGCTTTCGCACGTTTGGGGTCTTCTTTAAATAGGCGCCCTTGCTCTGTTAAGTTTAAGGTGTCTTTAGCAAAAGGATTCACTTCTGAATTGTTCGCACCAGACCCCAGCGGATTGTCTACAGAGTCCAACAACGCTTTGTCAACGGCTACTTTCAATGCTTTATCCCATTCGGCTTTAAATGACTTCACATCTTCAATGGCTTCTTCTGCAGTGTTCCCATGAATACGAGATGCCAGAATACTTGGAATACCAATTTCTTGAAGCCGTTTACCTTTTTCTACTAACAATTGTTCTTGACGGAAAGCCGCTTTTTCCTTTTCAAACTCTTCCTTTTCTTTTTGGATAAGCGCTTGTTGACGTTCTTCTTCAGAAAGCTTCGCAAGTCGAGCAGCTTCGTTCTTTTCTTCTTCGATACGTTGTTCGATTTCAGTCTTTGATTCTTTTACCCACTTAGCTTTTTCAGCTGCGATCATTTTTGCAATATCTGAACGCGTATAAGTTTTTTCCTTCGTTTCTTCATTAATTTCGTCCTCCGAGGTTGTTTCGTCGGCCGCCAGTTCATCCTCTGCGAAGAGTTGAAGATCCCAAGAAATAAGTTGACTATTTTTCATATATTTTTCCTCCAGTCATTACGTGACCAATCGAATCTCGTTTTACGGTCGGCACCGAAACAGCTACAATTTATAACGCCCTGAGCAGTAGAGGGCAAAATAAAAAGCCTAGCAATTGCTAAACTTGCAGTTCCGATATTAATTGTTGTTTGGCTATTTCCATCATCCCGATAGCATTAGTTGATGTGGATTGAGTATAAAACGTACTAATGACTCCATCTGGATTAATACCGACTACTACAATGCTATCGGCCTTCTCGAAAAAATCCTTCGATCCATCCATGAATTCAGCGTTAGTCACTCCGCGCTCTTTCTTTTGCTTTAATTCTAAAAAGTCCATTCGACAACCTCCACTTTAGTGTGTCAATTTTCTCTCTTATCTCGATATATCTTTTTTAAATCTTGCCATCTCTTTTTATTCCCATACTTGATATCCTGATAATCGTCCAATGTTTCAGGAGTTTCGTCTTTTCCGAGAACACTTTTGAGTTGTTTGTACTCAAGTAAGTCTTTCCTTCGATTCTGGATCTTTTTCTTTTGGATATGTATTTCTCTATCAGAATATTTTCCCTTAAGCTTTTTCATCCAATCATCGTAGGTATCACGCTGTTCAATTATCATTGTTTTACCACTGATCGAATCATTAGCAGTTCGTTTGCCTGTCAGTGATCGTTTTCCAATAACAGCTACAGCTACTGTCCGACACCAAGGATGAAACGGTGGATATGTTCCGACTGCTCCATTCACAACAGCTTCGGAAACAAGATAAATCTTTCCATCTTTTTCCTGACAAATCTTTGAAGTTCTGAAATCTAAAACAGCAACCAAAAGATACTCTTTTACACCTCTGTCGCGCCATGCTTTGAGCTTTGCTTGATTCGCCATGTAATTGGCCTCAGTACGTATTAAACGCTGAGCAACACCAATTGAGCGTTCAAATTCGGCTGCTATCGCTTTAGACATTTCGAACTCGGACATTCCTGTCATAGACTCAACGGTAAATAACTCTTCAAGGCGTTTGGCTAAGGCTTCAGTATCTTTCCAAATCCGCTTTGAATAGTTCGATCCATGCCAATGAGAGTCAAGGATGTTCTTTGTGTATTTTGTCGAAAGCTCCTTAAACTCGTAATCAGTTGCCCTGAATTTAGGATCATTCCAAACTTCTATAGGAACGCCGCGCTTTTGGGCTTGTTTGAACGTCTCTATCTTAGAATCATATTGTTGGCCATCCCAAACATTAATGAGCGAATCAGACTTTGCTTGATCAATTTGCTGAATCACTGCTTCTGCAGTTGCCTCGTTGTATGAATCATGAATGACGTCAATATAAAACTCTGTAGATTTATTCAACTGCACAGCGGCAATTTGCTTAGAAACTAAAAAAGACTTGGCTTTCAAGTCTTCTGCACGAGTTATTCGCTCCTTAAAAGCTAGTCCATTCAATCGTTTTCTTGCAGACTCTTGAAGATCAGGATTAGATACATCATCAGCGAGCTTTCTTAGCTCCACTAGTTCATCAGACTGGACAGTTTGATTAAGTAATGTTCTGGTTTCTTCTTCATCCATTCCAGAACGTTGCTTCGCCCGACTAAATAGATTTCTTGCTTGCCGAGTTAAGTAACTCTGAGCTTGACGGTAGGCTGAAATAACCTTTTGCTCGACCTGTTGCGCGGCATCATTGATTTTCTTCTCTTGCTTTATGCCTTGATCAAGCCAGTACTGATTATCTTGCTTTTGCCTTTTTTGAGCCATTTAATCAGCTCCTAATTTCGTACAACTTCATATGTCTTTTGAAAGATATCAGGTTTGCATGGATAAAGCTCACCATTAACACCTTTTATGATGAAATCCTTTTTTCTAACTTTAATCCTGCCTTCTAAAGTTTCAATGTACATTTCCTGATCGTACTTGTTAATAAAAGCTTCACCTTCACAAAAATCTAATACTTCTTCTACTTTCGAATTGGCTGTTGGAATAAAATCTATCTCAACAGGTTTTTTCCTAGCTTTCATTCAATCACCTCCACCGTTAAATTTTCTGGATAATTTTGCTGAATATCATACAAACCGCAAAGCAACGCTTCGACTAACGCATTATCAATCTCATTCGGATTAAGAATGGATACTTTCTTGTCATGCAGTTTTACATACGATTTACATAGCAATTGATTAGTAATGGTGATAAAGAGAGTGGACACACCTGCGCAAACGATATCCTTGCCTGGCTCAGCATAGTAAGCATGACCATTAACTTCATATTCGATAAATGAACCATTATTCTTTTTGAATGTTGCCTTGATCATTCGGTCTGCTCCTTTCTTCTAAACGGGACAATGAAACAGCGACATCAGCAACCATATAATACATAGCGAATTCGAATCCAAATAACTTGTGTAAAACAACTGCACATGCAAACAAGAACACTCGCCTAAATACATTATCAGTTCCATAATTACTTGGGTTCTTCATCGGCTAACTCCTCTGGTGGATCATCCAAATCTGAATTACTGTCTTCTGCTTGGACGCCCATAGCTTTTTTTTGAAGCTCAATCTTTTCTTCTTTTTCGAGATTCAGTTGTTCAATTACTTCGTCCACGTCGTCAATGTCAGGCAACCAACTAAGCAAAACTTTCAGCGGTAAAATACCTGCATTGTATGCAGTTACAATTTGATTAATGATATCGCTAGTGTTCACCGGCAAATTAGGTTTTAACTTAATCTTCGTACCTGTTGTATCTAATGATGAATCTTTAATTTTAAGGATGTTTTCGAATAGTTGCAGGCGTTGACGTAATCCCTTGATCATATAACGTGACTTAACGGACATCAGTTGTAATAAACCAAATAACTTATATTTCATTGCTTCCCCGCTAATATTTCCTGCAAATTTTTCATCGTTCATGTTAGGGACATACGTTACCTTGTGAATATCGTCCAAGATTGCTTCTCTGAGAAGGTTTACCCCATCTTCATTTAGTTCCTTTGTTAAATAATCTGCGGCAACTTCGGATGGTTTAGCACTTGTTTGAAGCATTTTTTCGCTCGCTAACTTCGCACCGTCACCATCTTGTAATGTAAACCCTCGGATAAATAGAATCGCGTCCACAAATGCTTCTTTGTCATTCAGACGATCTGATTCAAGCAGATTATATGCATCAATTAATGAAATGGCCTGTTCAAAATCACCTTGTTTTTCCTCGTTATTTCGATATTCAATCACTGGAACTTTTTTGAAGAAATGTTGTTTCGCATCAATTAGTAAATACTCTCCGAACCCTCTCGATTGTGTTTTATAAGTGATAACACGGTTATCGTTATAATATTTTACGATGTAATGGTCAATTCCACCTTGTAAGTCGAATACAGGTTGGTAATGTACAGCAAATAGAGAATTTTTGTCCACGGTATCATCTGTAACTAAAAAGATTCCTCTTGGATCAATACATTTAATTCGTATTTCAGTTGAGTTCACTTCTTTCCCTCTTGCGAGATAAAGCAGTTCATAAGCAATGCCAAATGTAGATAAGTCTTTTTCAAGCTCTGTATCATGTGAAACGATATCCAATTCGTTATATACGTCCAATACAGGTTGGATATTTTTAGTTGCATCCGAAACATAGGAGATAGGATTACCAACCATGAAACCAACGTTCATATCAACTACATACTTCGCGTGATTGACAAGTATCTTATTATTTGGTGCAGCTTCATTTTCTTTCTTACGTTTTGTGATATCATGCTTGCCATCGTAATAATCCGATAGTTTTTCTAAACGTCTCAACATTTTCATATGCTCTTGTATACAATAATTAAGCAGTTCAGCAGTTGGATTGTTTAGATCTCCAGCTATTTCTCTGTTTACAACAATTGCCATTTTCTCACTCCTTTAGTTAAACCCGAATTGTACTTTTGGAGAAATAACTACTTTCACATTTCTCATGTCTTCGCTGAAGGCATATCGAGTAGCATCAATCGTATGATTGTCTTTATCTTCAAGTCTTGGTTTAGGATTTCCATCCTTATCTACTTGGTAATCTATATTTTCAAATTCTCTTGCAATATTGGGTGTTCGCAGCGGGTCAATACAAATAAAATCTAGGTCATCAAGCCACTCTTCTCCGTACTCTACTGAATCAGGTCCTTTTTTTACTCCTCTAATTCTCCGAATCTCATGCTCACTTTGAAGTTCAGCAATCGATTTAGGCTCAGCAGAATCAGCGAATATTTCATCCGATTGATACCCTCTTGCTTTTGCTTGATTTGAGAATTCTCGATTGCTTATTTTTTGACCATAGATTTCATCGATAGCGTAAATCCCATTTTTCTTTTTGTCATAATGCCAACGAACGAACGCTAGTGGATCAGTAGCATATCCGAAATCGAGACCATTTCTGATGTTGTCAAAGTTCGCAACCATCTCATCCGTAATACTTCCTTTTTCAATTTGAAGATTATCAAACGGAACTACTCCCGATCCAATAGCCTCGCCTAAGTATTCCCAGCGATACTTCAACGGTTTGTTTCGTTTCACATTTTCTGCTTCTTCAATGAATTTCTTAGACAAATGCGGATTTCCTAGATAATCCGAGTGGCAAACAAATGTGTTAGCATCAATAAAACTGGATTCGTATTTTTTATTAACCCATGATTGTCTTCGTTTAGGTGGGTTATAAGAGTAATAGAAGCTGTAATCGAAAGGATAGGCTGCTTTGCGCCCTGATTGATTTTCTATTTTTCCTTCCAATTCTTCTCGAAGTACGGAGTTCTCGATAGTAGTCACTTCATCTTCATTTTTGAACTCGGCTAATTCTTCAACCCACATAATAGCTAAGGGAAAGTCAGCATCTTTAATTGATTTAATCTTTTCTGGATCATCGGCACCGGCGAAATAAATTTTATTTCCCCTAGGCTTATACGTAATTTCTAGTTTAGAATCCACAAAACGAAAAAGATGCCGCACGCCCAAAATGTTTGCAGCACCTTTAAAATTCGCATAAACAGATTTTAAAATTGTGTTTTGAACCTTTCGAACACCTAGCGCAGACACAGGGTATTCCATAATATCCAGAAGAATTCTCATTGGAATATGAAAAGATTTTCCAGACCCACGTCCACCCTTTAGAACATATCGAAGATGTTTCTTTTTCTTTGAAGCAATCCAAAACGTTTTAAACTGATCCAAAATGATCTCTGATAGAAAGATTTTAGTCATCTACATCATCTACAATCGTGACTACTTCAGTTGCTGTAATATCTTGCTTATCAGTCCACATCGCATAGCGTTTACCTAAAAGCTCCGCTGCTTTATTCGTATCGCTAACTCTCGTAGGCATAGGCACCACTTCTGCTTCTTCGGTTTCAACCGTTTGCTTTCTCATGGTGCCTTGGTCATCAGGGAGCCACTTCTCTTGCTTTGTCCTTAAAGTAACAACTTGATGCTCTTGTTCCTCTCGCCTCATAACCCTAGTTAAGTGTTCTAACACTTCTTTCTGAGAGGCGATCTTTTCACTCTGGATTTCCTCTAGTCGATCTTCAATATATTTCTTAACTCTCTCATTTTCCAACAATTTCGAAACATTACCTTTAGCATAATTCTCACTATACCCAGCTTTTCTTGCTGATTGATATTTATTACCCGTGATGATGTACTCATCAGCAAAGGCTTGTTGTTTTATGCTTAACTTACTCATTTTCCCCCATCACTTTCTTATAAATACTTTTTGATGTTCGCCTGCACATGCTCATCTTTCCAATATCCGTTCTCACAATAGACTAGCTTGCAATAATCAATCTCTACTGGCGTTGCCTCTCTGGTCATTTCGACAATTGAATACTTCGCCTTCATTTGAACAGACATCACAACACGTTTATGTTGAATCGGCTACACTAGACTAGACAGAAAAAATAAGGTGTGTAGAATAATAAAAA
>ENA-OXUB01001007-OXUB01001007.1-human-gut-metagenome-genome-assembly--contig:-NODE-1007-length-12307-cov-8.065377_pt1 | contig 12307 bp, 10 predicted proteins | sample MGYA00249345_ERZ652652 | MGnify/ENA primary metagenome ERZ652652 (study PRJEB26925, sample SAMN05826496) | human gut metagenome | biome: ENVO:2100002; feature: ENVO:00000062; material: ENVO:00002003... | reverse complement strand
GAGATCAGCCTCGGTCTCGTGGGCTCGGAGATGTGTATAAGAGACAGCTCCGGATACACTCAACCGGTGAAAAGGTATTTTTATCGGTTGTTTTTGATAAATCAGTACCCGGTAGAATATCAGGTAAAGTAAAGCCGCATAGACAGCCATTGCGGCCAGTCCTGCCATCACGACCCAAATGCTGACACTGGCCAAAGCATCTTTGGGCGAGGAGAAGAGGTAGAACAGCGGAGTGGCATCCAAGCGGAATCCCCAGTATTCATACAGTCCCAGGTCACCGATAAAGATGCAGGAAAGCAGAATGGCGATTATCATGAAATATCCCCGGCGTATCTGGCGGATAACCGCTGGCTGTATCCAGACCGATGCGATCAGCAATAGTCCGGGAATGGCAGTCAGATATCCGGCAAGTGAAAAATCTAACGGAAGCCCGTGTCCCATTACAGAGAAATAATCAGTCCATGACACCTTATTATATAAGGTATGGTAGTAACCCATGAAAATTGGTTTCTGGAGGACGAATATGAGGACAAAAAGAAAATAAGTCGTAACGAATTGGATAAGTCTTCTCTTCATAAACTCTATACTTAAAAAGATTGAACGGTCGCAAAGGTACGATTCTTTTCTTTATCTTTGCGCATTAACTGTGGTAAAACAGAGAGATATATGGCAAAAATCGCAAAGAAACTTACCGAACTGATAGGCCATACTCCATTGATGGAGTTGTCCGGTTATAGTCGTAAATACGGCCTTCAAGAGAATATAGTTGCTAAACTGGAGTCGTTTAACCCTGCCGGAAGCGTAAAGGACCGCGTGGCACTTTCGATGATTGAGGATGCCGAAGAGAGAGGAGTGCTGCAACCCGGTGCCACTATCATCGAGCCTACCAGTGGCAATACCGGTGTGGGACTGGCGATGGTGGGCACTATCAAAGGGTATCGCCTTATACTGACCATGCCCGAAACCATGAGCCTGGAACGCCGTAATCTGTTGAAGGCATTAGGAGCCCAGATTGTTTTGACTAACGGACAGAAGGGAATGGCCGGTTCCATTGCCAAGGCAGAGGAACTGAAAAAGTCGATTCCTGGTTCGGTCATTCTGCAACAGTTTGAGAATCCTGCGAATACCGAAGTCCATGCTCGGTCTACCGGTGAAGAAATCTGGCAGGATACGGACGGAGAAGTGGCTGTATTCGTGGCGGGAGTAGGAACCGGAGGTACTGTTTGCGGGGTGGCCCGTGCATTAAAAAAACATAATCCGAATGTATATATAGTAGCTGTAGAGCCCGCATCCTCTCCGGTACTCGAAGGCGGGAAAGCAGCTTCACACCGTATACAGGGGATCGGAGCGAATTTCGTGCCCGGCATTTATGATGCTTCGGTTGTGGACGAAGTCATGCCTGTGCCCGATGATGAAGCGATTCGTGGCGGACGAGAATTGGCCTCGACAGAAGGATTGTTGGTGGGAATTTCTTCCGGAGCAGCTGTTTATGCAGCCCGTCAACTGGCCGGACGTCCGGAATTTAAAGGAAAAATGATTGTGACTCTGTTGCCGGATACCGGCGAACGCTATCTTACCACCGAGCTATTCGCATTTGACGCTTATCCGTTGGACTGAAAAGAATATCTGCAATTGTCTGATATTTTATAATATTCGCTTTTAATATACTATTTATGAATCGAAAAACTATCATGATTCCCTTTCGAGAAAGAGAAGGGGTGAGGAGGAAGTTCCTCTTTCTTCTTTTTTCCTGCCTCTTGTCTGTTTCCCTTTCTGCCCAGACCTATCAGGAACTTTCTGAAAAGGCTGTGGAGTGTGTCGGAAAAGACAGTCTGGTACAAGCTGAAGACCTCCTGAAACAAGCTTTGAAACTGGAGCCGAAGAACGCCCATAATGCTCTGCTGTTCTCCAATCTCGGCTTGGTACAACGCAAGTTGGGACGTTATAATGATGCTGTCGAGTCGTATACTTATGCACTCAACATTGCTCCGCTTGCCGTACCTATTTTGTTGAATCGTGCTGCCATTTATCTGGAACAGGGTATGCAGGACAAGGCTTATGTGGACTATTGCCAGGTGATGGATGTAGATAAGAAGAATACGGAGGCGCTGTTGATGAGGGCGTATATTTATATGTTGCGACGGGATTATAAAGGTGCCCGTTTGGATTATCAGCGTTTGCTCGAAATCGATCCGAAGAACTATAACGGACGTCTCGGATTGGCGACTCTGGAACAGAAAGAAAACAAGTTCCGTGAAGCTCTGGATATCCTGAACCAATTACTGGTGGAGTTTCCCGAAGATGCGGTTTTGTATGTGGCTCGTGCCGATGTGGAGCGGGATATGAAACATGATGATCTTGCATTGGTCGATCTGGACGAGGCCATTCGCTTGGCGCCCGACTCGATCGATGCCTATCTGTTGCGGGGTGACATTTATCTCGATCAGAAAAAGAAATCGCTGGCAAAAGCGGACTTCGAAAAAGCTATTTCGCTGGGAGTGCCTCCTGCCGATGTTCACGAACAGATGCAACAATGCAAATAATCCGGAAAAATAAGAGTCCTAAAACTTGACTTTTGTTATTGATTGTCGTATCTTTGTCTGCGTAATCATAAACTATATTCAGATTAAAATACAGTAAAAGGGGGAAGCTGACAGCTTCTCCCTTTTTTCGTACTTATTCTTTTCATCGGCCCGGAAAGCCGGTGTACGTGGGGAAAAGTCAGGTTTGGGGCGGATGAAAGTCTGGCTTTCCAACCCAAACAGAAGGTTGCTTCGACCCGGACAGACGCCATCTTCCGATAAAGATGAAGCTTTGTTCTGCTATATTACAATATATGTTACGGGAATATCTCCTATTGTAATTGGCAGCTCCTCTATTCGGTTAATAAAACATAAAAATGCTATTGACAAAATTCTGCTGGAGTTTCCGTTTTTGCTATACGAACTGACGGATCAGGGCAACAAAATCTTTTCCGTACTTTTTCTTTTTATATTCACCAATTCCGTTGATGTTACCGAAGGCTTCGACTGTCGTGGGACGTGACAGACAGAGCAGATGCAATACTTTATCCGACAATACGATGTAAGCCGGGAGTGCCTCCTGATCGGCCAACTGTTTGCGTAATGCGCGCAATGCTTCGAACAGATCTTCTTCTTTACTTCTGCTTTCTTCTGCCCATGCTTGTGTGGGGGTGGCTGCACTCTTTTTTCTTCTTTTGGCAGTTGCAGGCTCTTCTCTGCGGATGACAACCAGCATTGCCTTTTTACGGCCGAAAAGAACGTCACTGCCGCTCCCTGTTATTTTCAGGTGATTGTTTTCGTTGTAGGCTATCTCGAAGTAACCCATTTGCAGCATTTGCAACAGATAATCCTGCCAGTCACGTGCGGGGATGTCTCTTCCGGCTCCGAACGTTTTCAATTCTGTATATGCTTTTTCTGTGATTTCAGTCGTTGGGTTTCCCCTCAGAATGTCTATCAGGAGAGTGATGCTTACCTGCTGGTTGGTGCGGGCAATGGCACTTAAGGCTTTCTGGACGATGATGGTGCCGTCGAACCGCTCGGGTGGATTTCGGCATACATCACAGTTGCCACAATCTTCCGTAGTCGTTTCGCCGAAATAACTTAAGAGGATACGCCGCCGGCAGATGTCGGATTCGGCATATTGTTGCATCCGGTTTAATTTTTCCAGATTGATATTCTGTTGGTTACTCTCCGTTGCAAACTTTGTCAGTAGAATCAAGTCACCCAATGAGTAGAACAGGATAGTGTCGCTTGCCATGCCGTCGCGTCCGGCACGGCCGATTTCCTGATAAAAGCTTTCGATGCTTTTAGGTAGGTTATAATGTATCACCCAGCGCACATTTGATTTGTCGATACCCATTCCGAAAGCGATAGTGGCACATACCACCTCTATCCGGTCGTTGATGAAGTCGTCCTGTGTCTCGTCCCGTTGCCGGGCGGACAATCCGGCATGATACACACTGCAACGGATGCCGTGCTTTTGCAGCATCTGTGCCACTGTTTCGGTCTTACTACGGCTCATGCAGTAGACGATTCCGCTTTCCCCCCTGTGACGGGTAATGAAATCTATGATCGCTTTACTTTTCTCCTTGGGTTGATAGCCTCTTTTTACAGACAGGCTCAGGTTGGGGCGGTCGAACGATGAAATAAATATTTGCGGTTGTCTCAATTGCAACTGGCGGACGATATCCTCCCTGGTAATTTTATCTGCCGTAGCAGTCAGGGCGATCATAGGCACATTGGGGAACTGGTTGCGTAAGAATCCCATCCGGGCATATTCCGGGCGGAAGTCATGCCCCCATTGTGAAATACAGTGGGCCTCGTCCACTGCAAACAGTGAGAGAGTCATGTCTCTCAGCAGATAGTCGGCTTCAGACAGTAATTTCTCGGGCGAGATGTAGAGGAGCTTAAGTTGTCCTGAGATGCAGGCTCTGCGTAAGTTGGCATTTTCGGTTTCGTCATTGCTGCTGTTTAGTGCACCTGCTGGTATTCCGTTGGCACGTAGAGTTTCTACCTGATCCTTCATCAGTGAAATAAGGGGCGAAATAACAATGGCTGTGCCTTCCATAAGCAGAGCCGGAAGCTGATAGCAGATTGATTTGCCTCCCCCCGTAGGCATCAATACCAGTGAGTCTTTTTTACTTATCAGGTTGTGGATGATCTCTTCCTGCAAAGGACGGAAGCTATCATAACCGAAATAAGTTTTGAGGGTCTGTATCATTTGATATTTTTCGTTCATCTTTCGGGCAAAGGTACGCTTTATTTTCGGGTTATTAAAAGTTAAATATTCTTATTAACGGCCCTTTTTACCTACTTTTCGACGATTTTGATTGTTTTTATATCAAAAATATATACGAAAAAGTTGTGTATATCAAAATAATGTATGAAATTTGTGACATCTAAAGTTACAAATTAATAGTGATATTTAAAAACAAACCCTAACCAGTTAATTCAATGAGTGATTTAGAAAACAAAACCCAGGAAGAAACTCCTAAAAAACGCCCTTACAATTTAAGGGAGAAAAAAGAAAAGAAAGCTGCTTACCGGTCTTTGATCAGACCCGAATTGGCAGATGAATTGTACGACAGAATCCTGAACATCATTGTTGTACAGAAGAAGTACAGAGACCCGGACTATTCAGCTAAGGATTTGGCTAAGGAACTGAAAACCAATACCCGTTATCTTTCAGCTGTAGTTAATTCTCGCTTTGGTATGAACTATTCTTGCCTGCTGAACGAGTACAGAGTAAAAGATGCTTTGCACTTGTTGACGGATAAAAGATATGCCGACAAGAATGTAGAGGAAATCAGTGCGATGGTTGGTTTCGCTAACCGTCAGTCTTTTTACGCTGCATTTTATAAAAACGTAGGTGAAACACCCAACGGATATCGTAAAAAACACGCAGAAAAAAAGAAATAATTGCATTTCTTGAAACGGAATAAAAAGGAATTATCTCAGGCTATGTCTTTGAGATATTTCCTTTTTTGTTTTATAACCATAATGTCTAAAGTATGAAGAAACATTTAATTTCAATGGCTGCAACCGTAATCTTGTTGACTGCTTGCGGCGGCGCCAAAAAAACAAACACTGCTGAGGCAGATAATTTTAAATATACAGTGGAACAATTTGCAGACTTACAGATATTACGCTATCGCGTACCCGGATTTGAGAATTTAACTCTCAAACAAAAAGAGCTGGTATACTATCTGACTCAAGCTGCGCTCGAAGGAAGAGATATCCTGTTCGATCAGAACGGAAAATACAATCTTACCATCCGGAGGATGCTTGAGACGATCTATACGGATTATACGGGTGACAGAAACAGCCCGGACTTTGTGAATCTGACCACCTATCTGAAGCGTGTGTGGTTCTCGAACGGTATTCATCACCATTATGGCTCGGAGAAGTTTGTTCCGGGCTTTACGCCGGAGTTTCTGAAGCAGGCATTGCTTAGTGTTGACGCTTCGAAGCTCCCTTTGGCTCAAGGGCAGACGGTAGAACAACTTTTTGAAGAACTGTCTCCCGTGATCTTCGATCCGAAGGTAATGCCGAAACGTGTGAATCAGGCCGATGGTGAAGACTTGGTGCTGACTTCGGCCAGCAATTACTATGACGGGGTGACTCAGCAGGAGGCTGAGGCTTTTTATAATGCGTTGAAGAATCCTAAAGACGAAACTCCTGTCTCTTACGGGCTGAACAGCCGTTTGGTGAAAGAAGACGGAAAAATAATAGAGAAGGTCTGGAAAGTAGGGGGACTCTATACTCAGGCTATCGAGAAGATTGTGTATTGGCTGAAGAAAGCTGAAGGAGTGGCCGAAGACGATGCTCAGAAAGCGGCTATCGGCAAGTTGATTGAATATTATGAGACCGGTGATCTGAAGACGTTTGACGAATATGCCATTCTTTGGGTGAAGGATCTGAATTCCCGTGTTGACTTCACAAACGGATTTACCGAAAGTTATGGTGATCCGCTTGGCATGAAAGCCAGTTGGGAGTCGATTGTGAATTTTAAAGATCTGGAGGCCACCCGTCGGACAGAACTGATAAGCAGTAATGCCCAATGGTTCGAAGATCACTCACCTGTGGACAAACAGTTTAAAAAGGAAAAGGTGAAAGGAGTAACTGCCAAAGTAATCACTGCCGCTATCTTGGGAGGAGATTTATATCCCTCGACTGCCATTGGCATCAACTTGCCCAATTCTAACTGGATTCGCAGTCATCACGGTTCCAAGTCGGTGACTATCGGGAATATTACCGATGCTTATAATAAGGCGGCCCACGGAAACGGGTTCAACGAGGAGTTTGTGTACAGTGACACAGAAAAGCAGCTGATTGATAAATATGCCGATCTGACGGGTGAACTGCATACCGACCTGCACGAATGCCTGGGACACGGTTCCGGAAAGTTGCTTCCGGGAGTCGATCCGGATGCATTGAAAGCCTATGGCTCTACAATAGAAGAGGCACGTGCCGATCTGTTCGGTCTTTATTATGTAGCTGATCCCAAACTGCTGGAGTTGGGACTGGTGCCGAGTGAAGATGCTTATAAGGCCGAATATTATACTTATCTGATGAATGGACTCATGACCCAGTTGGTGCGTATCGAGCCGGGCAACAGTGTTGAAGAGGCGCATATGCGTAATCGTCAGCTTATTGCCCGTTGGGTATTTGAGAAAGGAAAGGCTGATAAAGTGGTGGAAATGGTACAGAAAGATGGAAAGACTTATGTCGTAGTAAACGATTATCAGAAGCTTCGTCATCTGTTCGGCGAACTGCTGGCCGAGATACAACGTATCAAGTCTACCGGAGACTTTGACGCAGCCCGCTCATTGGTGGAGACCTATGCCGTGAAAGTAGACCCGGAACTTCATTCCGAAGTATTGACTCGTTATAAAAAATTGAACCTGGCACCTTATAAGGGATTTGTGAATCCGAGATACGATGCGGTCATTGACGAGCAGGGAAATATAGTAGATGTACAAGTAACCTATGATGAAGGCTATGCCGAGCAGATGCTGCGTTATAGCAGGGACTATTCGCCGCTGCCTTCTATAAATGATTAACTTATGGACGTAAAAGAACAACTGAAAGATATAAAAACACAGCTCCGCCTCTCTATGAACGGAGTCGTGTCTCAAAGCATGCGTGAAAAGGGGCTGGACTATAAACTGAACTTTGGTGTTGAATTGCCCCGTATCAAAAGCATTGCTGCCGCTTACGAGAAGAGTCATGATCTGGCACAAGCCTTGTGGAAAGAGAATATCCGTGAATGTAAGATTCTGGCAGGCTTATTACAGCCGATAGATACTTTCTTTCCCGAGATAGCCGATATTTGGGTAGAGGATATTCGGAATATCGAGATAGCTGAACTGACATGTATGAATCTGTTTCAGAATTTGCCTTATGCTCCGGCGAAAACTTTCCAATGGATTGCGGATGAGGCGGAATATACACAAGTGTGTGGCTATCTCACCATAGCCCGGTTGCTGATGAAAAAGGGAGATATGGCCCAGCGTCCTGCCGGTGAGTTGCTCGATCAGGCGATTTGTGCCGTACAGTCAGGGAGTTATCATGTTCGCAATGCGGCAATGCTTGCCATCCGTAAGTATATGCAGCATAGTGAGGAACATGCTTTTCAAGTTTGCCGTCTGGTAGAAGGCATGGAGAACTCTGAAAAAGAGGCGGAACAGATGCTGTATGCGATGGTGAAAGACGAGATAAACGATTGATTATAAATGACGGATAGTGAACAATAAACGGGTGGTATTGATTACGAATATACCCTTTATTGTTCACCATTCATCGTTTTTATATACTGTCTTCTGTCTATTGTTCCTTTATCGGTTCTACAATTGTCACATTGCTGATAAATACGCTGTCATATCTTTTATGTCCTTTTGCCCAGCGGTTGTTATCATAACAATCAATAAAACGGAGGTTCAGGTCCTTTCGGATAGAATCCGGAATCAGCAGTTCCGCCGGCTTTTGTGAGATAAGGACGAACGGCAGCGCTTTTATGATCTCTTCTTTATTGGTTAAATCCATGTCCCCGATCTTTTTATGTGCTTCGTATACCAGTTCGATGCGCAACACTTCGTCTTTACTGTGGTAAAACGGTAAAGGTTGTAGTTCCGGATTCTCTCGGGTAGCACTGATACTTTTGGGATCCGAGTTGCTCACAAAACTTCCTATATAAGGCATCACAAATAGTTCGGCAACAGCAAATAACGCCACGATTCCCATCGGGAAGGAAAAGGGCTGAAGTTTGAAAGCAGATCGGAATAGCCATACTGCTACTGTCAGGAACAATACGACCAACCATACGAACATTCCCGTTCCCATCCGTCCTTCCCGGTACATGAATAGATAAAGCGCTATAGGTAGGGCCAATGCGGCTACTACAATCAAGTAAGCATTGATGCGGTAGAGTACCCTATCCTTAAGTTGTGGCATTTTTTGTTTTGCCTGCCGAATCCAATATACAAATAGATGTCCCATTGTCAGGGCTGCGGGCAACAATATCGGGAGCAGATAGCGTGTTTTCTTTTCCGGAAGCAGGGACAAAAAGAAAAGGATCAGTAACATCCAGCTCAGACAGAACAGATATTCTTTAGATGATTCTACTCGCTTCTTCCAGAAGGGTACTAAAAGAGTGGTCAGTGTCAGCAGTGACCATACACCCGTCTCCAAAAAGAATTGCCAGTAATAATACCAGGAACGTACGTTGTGATTACTCCAGGAAGAAGACTCTTTGTGAAACACGTAGGAAGCCATCTCTTGATGATAGATATAAATATAGGCATACCACCAAGTGCTGAGTACGATGCCGATGAGAATCATGACAGCGAGTGCAATCCACTTTCCTTTCATTTGAGTCTCTTTGCGGTAATATAAGATGTAGGCACATACGAACGGGAGAAGCAGGGCATAGAAAGATACGGGACCCTTGCCGAGAAAAGATAATCCCATAAAAATACCTGCACCGATAAAATAAATCCACTTGCATGGATTCTGCCTTAAAGCAAGATAAAGATAATAAATGGCTCCCATCATGAACGCATGGCAGTAGATATCCCAGGTAGCCGTACGTCCCATCAGAATAATGTTATACGAAGTACATAAGACGAGCGAAGATACCAGGGCATAGGTTCGGTTGTCGGTTAGCTTGGTGGCGAATTTATAAAAAAAGAGTACTAACATGACAGCGGCAAATCCGGCCATGGCGCGTTGTAAAGGAAGGTTGTCTGGCGAAATCATTTCGGTTATGGCAGCAATCCAGGTGGGGAGAGGAGGCTTTTCCAATCTTAATTCTCCGTTCATGGTTGGCACCAGCCAATTATGATCGTATACCATCTCACGTGCAGTGATGATATTTCTCGACTCCATGATATCTGCAAAGATAGCTCCATTGTTAATGAAGAAAGAACAGCAGAAAACGAGAAGGAGGAGAGGCAAGTGCCAGCGATAGTTTTGTGTAAAGGGGACTCTTGTCATAAAACATTTTTTTAGTGGTTGGCTGCAAATTTACAGATATATTTTTGCTTTCCGCAAAAAACAATTAACTTTGTTGGCGCTAAAACGGCGCCGATATGGAAACTCAAAATGTGAAAGATACGGTACGGCAGATATTCACAGAATATCTAAATGCGAACGGACATCGCAAGACTCCTGAACGTTATGCGATACTGGACACCATATACTCCATTGACGGGCATTTCGATATCGATATGCTGTATTCACAGATGATGAATCAGGAGAATTTCAGGGTGAGCAGAGCTACGCTTTATAACACCATCATCTTACTTATCAATGCCCGGCTGGTTATCAAACATCAGTTCGGTACTTCCTCCCAATACGAAAAATCATATAATCGCGAGACGCATCATCACCAGATATGTACACAATGCGGCAAGGTCACCGAGTTTCAGAACGAGGCTTTGCAGAACGCGATTGAAAACACCAAATTAAGTAAATTCCAACTTTCGCATTACTCCTTATATATATATGGTATATGTAGTAAATGCGACAGGGCAAATAAGAGAAAAAGAGTAAATAACAACAATAAAAAAGAAAAATGAAAGTAGATGTTCTATTAGGATTACAATGGGGCGACGAAGGTAAAGGAAAAGTTGTCGACGTCTTAACTCCGAAATACGATGTGGTTGCACGTTTCCAGGGTGGCCCGAATGCCGGTCATACACTTGAATTCGAAGGACAGAAATATGTGCTTCGTTCCATTCCTTCAGGTATCTTCCAGGGGGACAAGGTAAATATCATCGGTAACGGTGTTGTGCTCGATCCGGCTTTGTTCAAAGCTGAGGCAGAAGCGCTGGAGGCATCGGGACATAACCTCAAGGAGAGACTGCATATTTCGAAGAAAGCGCACCTCATTTTGCCTACACACCGTATTTTGGATGCGGCTTATGAAGCTGCCAAAGGCGATGCTAAGGTAGGAACTACCGGAAAAGGTATCGGTCCGACTTATACGGATAAAGTGAGCCGTAATGGCGTTCGTGTAGGTGATATCCTGCATAACTTTGAACAGAAATATGCTGCGGCAAAAGCTCGCCACGAACAGATCCTGAAAGGTTTGAACTATGAATATGATTTGACAGAACTTGAAAAAGCCTGGTTCGAAGGAATCGAATACTTGAAACAATTCCAGTTGGTGGATAGTGAACATGAAATAAACGGTTTGCTCGATAACGGCAAATCCATTCTTTGCGAAGGTGCTCAGGGTACTATGCTGGATATTGATTTTGGCTCTTATCCGTTCGTAACTTCTTCGAACACAGTTTGTGCAGGTGCATGCACAGGTTTGGGGGTTGCTCCGAATAAGATCGGTGATGTATATGGTATCTTTAAAGCTTATTGCACACGTGTAGGTTCGGGGCCGTTCCCGACAGAGTTGTTCGATAAGACAGGGGATCAGATTTGTACACTTGGCCACGAGTTTGGTTCGGTAACCGGACGTAAACGCCGCTGCGGATGGGTGGATCTGGTTGCACTGAAGTATTCTATTATGGTTAACGGTGTCACTAAGCTGATCATGATGAAGAGCGACGTACTCGATACGTTCGAAACGATCAAAGCTTGTGTTGCTTACAAGATGAATGGTGAAGAGATCGATTACTTCCCTTACGACATAACCGATGAGGTAGAGCCGATCTATGTGGAACTTCCTGGATGGCAGACTGATATGACAAAAATGCAGAGTGAAGATGAATTCCCTGAAGAATTCAATGCTTATCTTTCGTTCCTTGAAGAACAGTTGGGCGTACAGATCAAGATTGTGTCGGTAGGCCCTGATCGCGAACAAACTATCATTAGATATACAGAAGAATAAGAAAGCCTCACCTTTCTCCCTTTTTTGTGGAGAAGGAAAAGCAGACTTTATAAAAAGCATTGATTTAAAATGAGGCCTTTCTTCCTCCCTCTCTTTCCGGAGAGGCCCGAAGTGAGGCCTTTTTATTTATAATACTTATGAAGAAACATTTTATTACGTTTTTGCTATTAGTGGGAATGACAGCTTCCCTGACAGCACAGCAAAAGTATCAACCGACAGAGGCTAACCTGAAAGCCCGGAGTGAATTTCAGGACAATAAGTTTGGAATCTTCCTTCATTGGGGACTCTATGCCATGCTCGCTACCGGAGAGTGGACGATGACAAACAATAACCTGAATTATAAAGAGTATGCCAAACTGGCCGGGGGATTCTATCCTTCGAAGTTTGATGCCTGTCTCTTATACACATCTCCGAGCCCACGAGACCGAGGCTGATCTCG